>ODAK010005439.1_pt1 | contig 12940 bp, 10 predicted proteins | sample 1539591 | NCBI WGS metagenome assembly ODAK01 (sample SAMEA3539303, study PRJEB22396) | soil metagenome | biome: tundra; feature: field; material: soil | place: USA | collected 2010-05 | depth 0.15 m | reverse complement strand
AGCGACGTCGTCGTCATGGCCGGTCCGTGCACGATCGAGAACGAGCGGCAAATGTTCGAGACGGCGCGCCGCGTGGCGCGTGCGGGAGCGCGCGTCCTGCGCGGCGGCGCGTACAAGCCGCGCACCTCGCCGTACGCATTTCAGGGAATGGGCATCGAAGGACTGAAACTGCTGCGCGCTGCCGGCGACGAGAACAACATGGCCACGATCTCCGAGGTCATGGAGATCAGCCAGATCGAAGCGATGCTGGAGTATGTGGACATCCTGCAGGTCGGCGCGCGCAACATGCAGAACTACAACCTGCTGTCGGCGCTTGGCCAGATCCGCAAGCCGGTGCTCCTCAAACGCGGCATGTCCGCCACGATTCAGGAGTGGCTCCTGGCATCCGAGTACATCCTCTCCGGAGGCAACTACGACGTCATCCTCTGCGAGCGCGGCATCCGCACCTTCGAGACGGCCACGCGCAACACGCTCGACATCTCGGCAATCCCGGTCATCAACAAACTCTCGCACCTGCCGATCATCGCCGACCCATCGCACGCCGTCGGCCGCCGCGACAAAGTGATGCCGCTGGCCCGCGCCATCGTCGCCGCCGGCGCGGACGGCGTCCTGATCGAGGTGCACCACGAGCCAGAGAAAGCCGTCTGCGACGGCCCGCAATCGCTCTACCCCGACCAGTTCGCGCGCCTGATGGACGAGCTGCGCATCATCGTTCCGGCAGTGGGGCGGACGTTGTGAGGGGAAGGGCAACGTAGCGCGAGCGAACGTAGCGCCGGCGGCTCGCCGGCTGGTCCGCCGCCGGCCCGGCGGCATTGCCATTCAGCGGAGGTCGAAGGATCACAGCGCCGGCTGTGCCCGCAACCCAAAATGACCCGGGCGCGCCGGCGCGCGCGCCCGGGCTCACAAACTCCTTTACTCTACGTTTTCGGTGCCGTGGACGTCTCGTGGGTGGGTGGCGGCGTCGCTGGCGCCGGCGTTGGAGGGGCTTGCGCCGTCTTCTTGCGGCGCGCGGCGCCTTTCAGCCGTTTGACTTCCTCGACGTGCGGCACGAGCACCGCCCTTGCCGGGTCCTTGGCGAGCTGCGACCCGATCGTGTACGCCTGCATGGCGATGAGCCCGAGCCGTTGACGGCGAATGAGGTTTGCGCCCTCGAGGCCGTTCAGGAACGCGCGCGCCTCGTCGACCGCGGCGTCCCAGCGGAGCGAGTCGTCCTGCAACTGACGGACTTCGTCGAGCGGCTGCCCGATCGCCTCCGATACGTTGTCGAGCACGCCGATGACGTTGATCGATGCCTCGACGATGGTCTTCGGCTGTCTCCGGAGACGCTTTTTGAGCAGCGCGCGCTGCTCCTTCGACAACGGCGCGAGGTCGTCGATCTGCGACCCGATGGCGCGCAACTGCGCGATGACCGCTTCAGCGGTCAGCTTTGCCGGATCAGGGTTTGATGTGACAGGGGTGGTATTACTCATGACATAGCCTCCTTCTGCGAGCTGTCAGGCCGGAGGTGACGTCACGACTCGTCGACAAGTGCGAGCGGCCACCGGCTGGAAGTCCCGGCCACGCGCCGATTCTTCCGGTTGATGTTTTCCCGCGGTGTGTACACACCGCGGGTGCCCGCGGCAGGAGGAGCAAGCTCAACTCCCGCGCCGGTACAGGACACTTTGTGCTATCCAGCACGCCCGTAACGCCGACAGCCGCCAAAGCCGGAGGTCTTACGATCTTCGACTTTGTAGCAAGAGATATAAGCCGGTTGAGACGTGATGTCAAGGGCACTGCCGGGGACAGTGCGGGTTGTAACGCTGCCGCAGTACGTGCGCGCACCTGCGCACCGAGGTGACAGCATTGCGGCCCTTCGTGTCCGCACGTGCGGCGCAAGGTGACCGCATTGCGGCTTTTCATGTCCGCACTTGCGGCGCGAGGTGACCGCATTGCGGCCCTTCATGGCCGCACTTGCGGCGCAAGTTGACCACATTGCGGCCCTTCGTGGCCGCATGTGCGGCGCGAGGTGACCGCATTGCGGCTCTTCATGTCCGCGCGTGCGGCGCGAGGTGACCGCATTGCTGTCCTTTATGGCCGCACGGTGGCGCGAGGTGACGGCGTTGCTGCCGCATCTCGGATCGACGGTCTCGACGCCGTCCGTCTTGAGGGTCACCCAACATCTCAAGTTCTCGAACGCCGGCGGACAACGGCCGGGGTTTGCTTGGAAGTGCTGCGCGCGGTGCGGCCCGTTGGCCCTCACCCGGCCGGGGTATCATTGCGTCGAGGCGAAATGTGATGACGATTGACGTTGACGCCGTCTACGAGAACGGCATCCTCACGCTCAAACATCCCGTGGACTTACCAGAGAACGCCGAGGTGCACGTGACGATTCAAACTGCTGCCGAGGCAAGAACTCCGCTCGGCCGCCGCCTGCGCGAGCTGCGGGCGGAGATCGCCAGGTCGGGCATGGCTCCTCTGGGTTGGGACGAGATCGAGAGTGAAGTTGCCGCCCGGCGCGGCGGGTGGCGAGAAGGACCGTTAAGGCTTTCTTTGCAACGGTGAGTCACAGGGCAACGGATCTCGCTGCCATCGCAGAAATCGCGATGCGCGAGGCATCGACAAACGGCGTTGAGGCGATGGACGCCCTCCACGTAGCTGCCGCAGCGTCTGTCGGCGCCTCCGAATTGATTACGACCGAGAAACCTTCCCGTTCGATCCATCGCGCTCGTGCCGTTAAGGTAGTCACGATTCATCCAGAGGCGTGAGGAGTGTCGCGATCTGCCGTCGAAGCCACCGCGGGAAGCCGTTCGCTTCGCGTGATTCGTTCGCGGTTCGCGTTGGCCAGACCTTCGGTCTTGATAGGGCCCCAATAAACCAACGAAGGTCTGGCCCCATGAATGGCTCTCCCCGGGTTAGGATTGAGCGTCATCCGGAGTGATCGTCCAATCGAGCTTCGTGTCATCCTGAGACTGCCGGAGCCGCGCGCGATGCTCCATCCTTCGCACAGCGTGGAGTGGCGGCGGAGGACGGCGAAGGATCTCAAATTACGCCGCACATGCCACATGCCTGGCATTCGGAGATCCTTCGCCGTCCTTCGGCGCCCCGTCACGCAGCGCGAAGGCTCGAGCAGCGCGGCGCCTCCGGCAGTCTCAGGATGACACATCACGTTTTGCGCGTATCGTCAACGGCTTAGGCGGCTCAGGATCGCGGCAATCGCGTCATCCAATGGCCATTCTCGTTATGGCGACGAAAACGATTGCGAATCGTCACGGGCCTCGACACCTCGTCCAATTAAGGCACGCCGGACGGTATTATGGGGTCGGAGCTCGAGGCAATCGCCTGCGGCACAAGCGGGCGAACTGCTGCGGGGCTGGGTCCAATGAGCAATACCGATTCTTCCAAGCGCCGGCGCTTTGCAGTCGCCCTGTCGTTTCCTGGCGAACGGCGCGAGTACGTCGAGCAGGTCGCGAACGCCTTGCTGCCCGCGTTCGGCGGCCGACGACGGAAGGAAGAGGTCGAAGACGCCGAGGCGGCCTTGAAGCATCTCGGAAACGCACCCAGGCCATGAGCGCAATCACGGTCTTCATCAGCTATAGCCACGACTCCGACGAACATCGGAAGCAAGTGCTCGCGCTCTCCGAACGTCTGCGCGAAGACGGTATCGAAACACTCCTTGACCAGTATTTGTCCAAGTCAGTCGCTCAGAACCTCAACACCGAGTGCACGTGCGGTGCGCAGTGCGCATCCAATGGGATCCCTGTTCACTTCGTGTTCCCAAAAGCGGATTACCGTCCAGCCATCCGCCTCGAGCCTGCATCTGTTCCGGAGATCACGCTCGTGGTTCGTTCGTCGCTTCTCGGACCAGTACTCCAAGTTGGACTTGGGTGCGCGACCGTCAGGGCAGTCTGGACATGAATGCCAGAAACACCCATCCACGAACACCGCGACTCGCTTCTTCCCGAATGTGATGTCTGGCCTGCCAGGTATCTTCGAATGGAGACGGTAACCACGCAAGCCGCTCAGCCAGAGCAGCTTCCGAAGGATGATTTCAGGCTTCGTGTTCGTCGCCCGAATCCTTGACATATTGAACGATCGAGTAGCTTTGTCGTGGACGTCCATCGGCGTGTTTTCTACGAGAAGTAGAAGGTCTTGCGCTCACGAAAGCTTCCGGTACACTGAGCCCGATGCCGACGGTATTCGAAATTTGCGCGGGAGCAGGTGGACAGGCCATTGGGCTTGAAGCCGCAGGTTTCGACTGCGTCGCGGCCGTCGAGCTTGACCATCACGCTTGCGAGACGCTCCGCCTCAATAGGCCGGAGTGGAACGTGGTCGAGGAAGATGTTCGTAAGGTTGATGGTACGCGTTATCGGGGTCAGGTCGACCTGCTGGCCGGCGGCGTACCTTGTCCCCCGTTTTCTATCGCCGGGAAGCAGCTCGGCAGCGATGACGAGCGCGATCTCTTCCCGGAAGCCCTCCGGCTTGCCGCTGAGATGCAACCGCGTGCGATCATGCTTGAGAATGTTCCCGGGTTCGCGTCAGAGAAGTTCCGCGAGTATCGCCGCGGCCTCTTTGCCCGGCTCAAGCGGCTTGGTTACATCGCTGACTTCAGGATTCTCAACGCATCGAGCTTCGGTGTTCCCCAACTTCGACCACGCTGCGTCGTGGTTGCGCTGAAAGCCGGCGACATCGACTACTTCCGATGGCCGGAAGCGAATGGGCTCGTCGCTTCAAGCGTCGGCGAGGTTCTCTCTGACCTGATTGCGGCCGGCGGCTGGCGCGGCGTCGCCAAGTGGATGCGCCGTGCGAATGGAATTGCTCCGACGGTCGTCGGCGGGTCGAAGAAGCACGGTGGACCCGATCTTGGGCCTACGCGAGCCCGGGCTCAGTGGGCGCAGTTAGGCGTCGACGGCCTCGGAATCTCTAACGCGGCGCCAGATCGGGACTTCCCCGTCGATGCGATGCCGAAACTTACCGTTCGCATGGTCGCGAGGATTCAGGGTTTCCCCGACTCCTGGCAGATCGCAGGCCGGAAGACGGCCGCCTACCGGCAAGTGGGAAACGCCTTCCCGCCGCCGGTCGCTGAGAAGGTTGCCGCGGCGATCCGTCGCGCTTTCGAGCGCGTGTATGAAGTCCCACTCGACGGAGAGCAGATTCGTATCTTCGGTCGCAAGCAGGCAGCCACCTCGTGAGCGCGCGGAATCTCTTCTACCAAGTTCTACAGGTCGTAGAGTAGGCTTTCCCCCAGCGATCGGTGACACCGGTTCAGTGAACCTGGCGTCGTCGCGCGCCGGACATGCCCGGACAACACCAGAACGACGAGATACTTCTCCTAATCTCCAAGGCTCTCCTGAAGTCCGCGGGCGGGTTAACAAGACTCTCCTTGGAGGTGGGGGAACTTCTTCGGGAATGCTTCGATGGGGTCATCAAGACTCCGAAGACCGGGCGGCGACTCTACGAGGAGCTTGAGAAAACCGAGAAGACGCACATCGGCACCTGCGTCGAGATTGAGCTCCGTCACCGCCTGAAGCTCGCACGCGGCAAAGTGCTGGACTGCGAGATCGCCGGACTTGAAGTAGACATCAAGTTCAGCGTTGGTACGTCTTGGATGATCCCGCCAGAAGCGTTTGCCAGACCATGCATCATCATCTCTGCCGACGAGAAGAACGCACGTTGCTGCTTCGGCTTCTTCATCGCGCAGGGTGAATACCTGAATGCAGGCAACCGCGATAAAAAGTGCAGCATCAACAAATTGGGGCGAGAGAGCATTCGATGGCTCCTGAAGGACGAACCGTACCCACCGAACTTCTGGCAGTCGGTGCCCCGAGACGTCGCAGACAAGATCGCCTCCGGCCGGAGTGGGAACGATCGGATGATCACGCTCTTTCGCGAGGTGATGGACCAGCCGATCAGCCGCAAGGTGATTGAGGACGTCGCTGCGCAAAAAGATCCCACAAGACGCGTCCGGCGCGACAAGACACGCGGAACTCGGAACCACCTCGCGAAAGACTCGATCATTCTGCTGTGTGGCGATTGGTCCGAAGCCCAGGAGTTCATCAGCAGCGCCGGCCTGCCATCGGTAGGCAAGAGTGAGTTCATGTCCCACCGCGTGGTTGGAGATGAAGTCGCGCTCGCGAAGAGACTCGGTTTGCTATAGCCGCTGATGGCGTTGGCGTGAAGTCTGGAAACTCAACTTAACGGGCGCGAGAGAAGTTTCGGCCACGCTCACGGATGGAGCAGGAAATCCCCTAGCGTCTTGTCGCCACGAGCGCAACAGTGTCGATCCCCGACCCGCAGCATGGGCCGGAAGCCGGACCGGTTAGCGTTGCCCTGATCACACCGCTCGATACGGTGCCCGTGCCGTCGAGGGTGTACATACACGTGGTGAAGCCATTCCTCAGCGAAAGGGTGATCGTCGATCCTCTCACAGTCCCTCGGACACTCGGCAAGTCAGGATTGATCGAAAGAATGATACGCGCGCCGAGGGCGACTACGGAATGTGCCCGCGCACCTTCTCCCCGCAAGCGGGGAGAAGGGTTAACTTGCGCCTTGTTCCCCCTCGTCGCCCCGCTTGCTGGGAGAGGGTGGCCCCGAGCGGAGCGAAGGGCGGGGTGACGGGAACTACGGAATGGCCAGCTCGTGCCTTCCGTCCGAGTCGTTCACGATCACCGTCCCATACACTCGCGGAAACCTCTCGTCGATCGTCACCTGCTGCACGTTCGGATCTCCGCTTCCCGGCTCACGATAGACGTAATACTCGCGCGGCGAGTCGCTCGTACTGAACCTCTCGAACCAGATCCGATCGCGCTTCCGAATCGTCGCGAACGTCCCCGTCATGACCACCATCCCCTTGTCATCGATGACCACCTTGTACGTCCCCTTGTACGTGTCGAGCCGCGGGAACTTCTCCTTGATCCAGCGCTCGAACAGCAGGACCCACTCTGCAGGCCACAGCCCGCCGTAGCGAGTGGTCGGCATGTTGTATTGCAGCCGCTCCAGAATCGCATCGGCGTGCTCCTTGACCTTGTCGTAGTCGAAGAGATCCATGGTCTGTCCCTCCGGCGCGAGGTAGAGCATGTGATCGTGATCGAGCAGCCGCATCATCGGCCGGATGTGGATCTCGAAACACGTTTGCCGGTAGGCGAGCTTCGTCGGATCGATCGGGTCGCTCATTGCTGCTCCTTCGCGTAGTCGCGGTCGTAGATGACGGAGACGTGGTCGAACGTGATCTCGCGCTGCACCTCGGCCGAGGCATCCTTGCGCGTGCTCTCGTACTGCGCCGACGGCTTGTCGACGACAACTGCGATCTTCCACTTAGTGCCCGGCTGCTTCTTGGCCAGGTAATCGAGCTCGGTCGATGCGTCGACATCCGCGGTGACTGACGCTTCGTGATGCGGGGGGTGCTCGGTGTCGCCGAGGCCCCAGACCGCGAAACGATCGACCTGGTACTTCTTGCGGAAGTCCGCGTCGCTCGAGGCGAGCGTGACGGTGGCGGGGTAAATGAACACGCGGCCGCTGTAGTTGTAGTCGGCGAAGACCGGCAGCCCTTCCAGCCGCACGTGCGCGGTGACGAACGACGGCCGCGGGATGGTGAGGTCCACGACGTAGGGAGTACTCTTCTTCTGGTGACTCGCCAGCGCGAGGACCTTCGGCATGGCGGTGAGAGCCGGCGCGGCGCAGGCGGTGTCCTTGAAATCGTAGGTGTAACCGAGGGCCGCGGTGCTTTTCACGTCCTTCGCAGTCGGATTGCCGGGCAGGGCGCGGAGCGGACAGTCGGGGCAGCCGACATCGGTGATCTTTTGCGTCTTCTGCCAGCAGTCGAATACGAGATCGATGTAGGCATGGAACGACCAGAAGAGCGGATCCTTGGCCGCGGTCTTGTCGTCCGTCATCCATCCGCCGGTCCAGTTATGCATCATGTTGTGGTAGGGCGACTCGAACGCGCCGAACTTGGGCGTGCACACCGCGCACGGCTGGCCGCTGCACGTTCCGACTTTGCACTCGCCGCCGCTGAAGCCTCTCCACGTCGTCGTCTTGAGCATCATCGTGCGCAGTTGTTCGTTCGTGTAGGGCTTCTCCGGGGTTTCCGGATCGCGGTTCTTGTCGTAGAGCGGAGAGCTTGGCTGCTCGTAGGCGGCCGGGTAGTACTTGCCGCTCGGCTTCGCGCCCCAGTTCCAGTAGGGGAGCATGAGGTTGTCGGTCTCGCCCGGATAGGTCGCTTGCAGCGCTTTCTCGTACTGCAGCAGCACCGCGCGGTGCCAGGTCAGGAAGATCTCGTTCTGGTGCTGGCAGCTCGACGCCGCGCCGACGCCGTTGTGCATCTCCTCAAAATACTTGTAGCCGTTTTTCGACGGCGTGCTCGGATCGTCTTTGTGATTGGGATCCTTGTCGCGGTCCATCAGCGCCTGAACCGCCTTCTCGTACAGTTTTACGTCGAAGGCCGGATCATCGATATTGAGGCGGGTCTTCGTCTGTGCGCCGAGCGGCGCGGTGACTGCGAGAGTGAGGGCAATTGCGAGCAAAGATCGAGTGATTCGATGCATGTAGTGCTCCCCTTTCTTTGACTAGGAGTGGTGGCGGGAGAGGGTTTCCCTACCCATGTCACAAAAATCGCGACCTTGCAAGTGAGTTCGTGACCTGGCGCACGTCTGCTCGGCCGGTAGCGGCTGAGAATGAAATCCGCATGAAAGCCCTCCTCCTCGCCGTCACGCTCGCGAATCCGATTCTCTTCGTGACGCAGGTGCCGGTCCCTGGCGACTTCACCACCGTGGCGTCGACGTTTAGCAATCATCTGGCCTCGGCGGCGGAGGCGCCGCGCGGGGGGGATCTCTGGATCCGTTATCCCGACGGGCCGGCGAAGAACCTCACGCGCGGGGCGGGGTTCGGGAACGGCGGGATGCAGTCCGCGGCGGCGATCGCCGTGCGCGAGCCGTCCGTGCACTGGAGCGGGACGAAGGCTCTCTTCAGCATGGTCATCGGCGCGCCTTCGCAGCAGTACGTCTGGGAGACCTACTACTGGCAGATCTACGAGATCACCGGCCTCGGCGAGAACGAAACGCCGGTCATTCGCAAAATCCCCAATCAGCCGCCAAACTACAACAACGTCAGTCCCTTTTACGGCACCGACGACCGCATCCTCTTTACTTCCGACCGCCCGCGCAGCGGCGAACGGCATCTCTACCCGCAGCTCGATGAGTACGAAGAAGCGCCGACCGTCACGGGACTCTGGAGCCTCGATCCCGTGGCCGGCGATCTGCGGATGCTCGATCACACGCCGTCGGGACTCTTCACTCCGTCGATCGACAGCTTCGGCCGCGTGATCTTCACGCGATGGGATCACCTGCAGCGCGACCAGCAGGCCGACACCGACGCGACAGAATCCGGTTCGTACGGGACGTTCGATTACGCCGACGAATCGGCGAGCGCGGCGCGTCTCGATCAGCGCGTCGAGATCTTTCCGGAGCCGCGCAGCAGCCGGACTGATCTCCTCGCCGGCACCAACCTGCAGGGGAACAGCATCAACCACTTCTTCCCGTGGGAGATGAACGAAGATGGGACGTCCGAGGAGACGGTGAACCATGTCGGACGCCACGAGCTCTTCGGGTACTTCGACCGGAGCATGAACGACAGCGGTCTCTCCGAGTTCAACGGCGGGAACCGGAATGTCGCGGAGAACCTCTTTCAGTTGCACGAAGATCCTACGCAGCCGGGTGTCTACTACGGTGTCGATGCGCCGGAGTTCCAGACTCACGCGTCGGGACAGATCGTTCGCTTCGCCGCGGAGCCGTCGCGAACGGCGGACAACATCGCCATCACCTACATCACCCCTCGCTCGACGCGCGACGTCGCGCAATCCACGCCAGCAGCCGACGCCTCCGGGCATTATCGCGATCCGCTGCCTCTCGCGGACGGGACGCTCCTGGCGGTGCACACGAGCGAGTTGCGCGGGGACGACAACGACGGCTCGCGCGCTGCGCCGAAGTCGCGATACGCATTCCGCATCCGGACAATGACGCCTCAGGGCGGCGTCTACGTGCCGGGACCGACGCTGACGCAAGGCATCCAGGGAAGCGTCTCGTACTTCGATCCCGACGTACTCGTCACATGGTCGGGCGAAATGTGGGAGCTGAGTCCGGTGCAGGTTCGTGCGCGGCCGCGTCCGGCGCGGCGGACGACGCTGCTCGAGGAGCCGGAGGCGAAGATCTTCCGCGAGGAGAACGTCGATCCCGCCGCGTTTCGCGCCAACCTGCAGGCGCGCAATCTCGCGCTGATCGTCAGCCGCAATGTGACCGCGCGCGATGGGGCGGACAAACAGCAACCCTACAGCCTTCGCGTGGCCGGCAGCGCGACGCAGAAGGTGGAGGGGAGCAGCAAACTGTTCGACATCGCCCACCTCCAACTCTTCCAGGCCGACCAGCTCCGCGGCCTTGGTGGCACCGCGTCGCCGCGCGACGGACGCCGCGTGCTCGCGCGCGTAATGCACGATCCCGCGGTAAAGAATGCGCCGACCTCGGGCCCGGCCGGCAGCGTCCAGATCGCCGCCGACGGATCGATCGCCGCGTTCGTCCCCGCGCATCGGGCCATGAGCTGGCAACTGACTGACGCCGCAGGAACGCCGGTCGTGCGCGAGCGCTACTGGCTGACCTTCCAGCCAGGCGAGGTCCGCGTCTGCAGCGCCTGCCACGCCGTCAACTCCCAGGATCAACTTGGCGCCCCCGCCCCGACGAATTCCCCCGAGGCGTTGCGAGCCTTGCTGCGAGCGTGGAAGGCATCGCAGACGACAACGCCATCACGACGCCGATCGGCAGGGAAGTGAGAGGGGTCGGGTCGAAACCGAAAGTGACGACGCCTCGGTACGGCCATTCCGCTCGTTGCAAGCTGTCGTCAGTTTCGGTTTCGACCTGACCCCTCGGCCACCTGACAATTTATTTCCAGCCTTGGGTAGGGAAACGTGCGTTTCAGTCACTCTATATAGCGAGAAGGCGATCGTCGAATCGGAGGCTCTTCATGATTGTCAACCGCGCCTGGATGAAACGAAATCTCGGATTTGATCCGATCCAAACACCGGCCCCTCAAGCAACCTTTTCATTCATCCCTGCGGCGAAGGCCGCAACGACCGAAGATCTGCAGCGGGAGATCATCGAGTTCGACTCAGAGGCGCCGGAAGGGAAAGAGTTCCTGGCGTTCACCACCGCGACTGGCCTGTCCCGTTTCACCGACATCCCGTGGCCTAAGGGACTCGCGCCGAAAACCGGATCCGCCCCGGGATCCGGGAGTGGATCGCTACCTCGGGCTGACGTGCTCGTCGTGACCTGGACAGTCGATGAAGGCCACGCACTGAGCCGGGTACTTACCCCTGGGAAAGACTCCAGGAATGACTACCGGCCCTACACGAACAATTACGCCGCGATCGCGAAGCAGATGGTGCCGCAATGTCCCGCACGCCAGGCAAAGCGCCTGGGTTCCTTCTGGACGACAAAAATCGGGAACAAGAAGGTCGTCGTTTTCAAGTCCGACTCCCATATGTCCCAGGATGGTCCGAAGCTTCCCAACCGCCTCGTTTGGCGGCAGATCATTGAGGAGGTTCAGCCGGGGCTCGTCATCACGACTGGGACGGGCGGCGGCATCGGCGCCGCGTTCGAAGTGGGCGACGTCATCGTCAGCCCGATTGTACGATTCGATTGCATCGCAAAATTCAAAAAGGAGCCGTTCGCCCTGTCGCACTACTCGAACACTGCGGCGCAGGCGAAATACCTGGCGAAGGCAAAGAGCCTCTTTAAGGCGAACTCGGACCAACTGCCGAAGGACAATACGCGGCCTCCAAAGATCGTCCGGGAGGCACCTTCGGCTCTGGCGTACTCTGTCGTAACGACGGACTTTTTCGGCTTTGACACTTCCGACGATCATTTCAAGCTTCAGGGTCTCGGAGACTTAGCCGAGATGGGAGACGCGGTGCTGGGCCTCGTCGCCAGCGAGATGAGCGACCCACCGCGATGGGTGGCGGTTCGCAATGTCTCCGATCCGCAAATCAAGGCCGAAGGCACTATCAGAGAGCAGGCAGCGCTCGCCGCACAGATTTACAAAGGATTCGGGCGTTGGAGCTCCGTGTGTAGCGCGATCGTCTGCTGGGCGCTCATCGCAGCCGAATAAATAGCTCTGCGCGCGGACGCCGCGCTCGTCCCCACGACTGCAAAGGCTCATCCGCAGATGACGCAGATGAAACGCCGATGAGGAGGTCTTCAATCTGCGTCGATCTGCGTCATCTGCGGATCGGGGCGCGCGGCCTGTAAACAGCCATCGTGACGCTGCGTCAAAGAACCATGCGAACGGTGCAGGTAGTCATTGCGGCAGTCGCGACTTTGTTTCTGATCGGCGCATCGCCGAAGGAAGCCTGTCCCGTCGCTGGCCTGCAGATGGTCTCGCCGCGCATGGGTCAGGAGGCCAGATGGCACCAGCTCTCCGTCAACGCTGAGCTGCTCTCGCCAAGCGCAACGGCAGTGGGCTCCGCACGACACCGGGCTGCTCTCCCGCCCCCTCCGATGAACGTCGTCGATTCCGACGTCTTCGCGAAGATGACCCAGGACGGAATCGCACCGACCGGGCGGTCGACTGACGCCGAGTTCCTTCGCCGCGTCACCCTCGACCTTACCGGGCAGATTCCCTCCGCGTCCTCGGTCCAATCGTTCGTTGCCGATCCATCAGCGGACAAACGGACAAAGATGATCGATCAGCTCCTGGCGTCCGACGCTTTCGTCGATCGCTGGACCATGTGGTTCGGCGACCTCGTGCAGAATGTGCAGGTCGCCACGAACATCCGTGAGTATTACGAAGGCCGCAACGTTTACTACACATGGATCAAGCAGTCGGTCCACGACGGAAAACCATACGACCAGATGGTTCGGGATCTCCTCACGGGAACCGGTGACAGCTTCGCATCCGGCACCCCGGACTACGTCGTCCGGCA
>ODAK010005437.1_pt1 | contig 12942 bp, 9 predicted proteins | sample 1539591 | NCBI WGS metagenome assembly ODAK01 (sample SAMEA3539303, study PRJEB22396) | soil metagenome | biome: tundra; feature: field; material: soil | place: USA | collected 2010-05 | depth 0.15 m | reverse complement strand
ACGGCCAGATTGCCGTGCGCGCCCACGTTGTCCGGCTCGGCCGCCAGCACCGCGCGGAAGGCCTTTTCCGCCGCGGCGAGGTCGCCGGCATCCATGGCGTGCTGTCCCCGCTCGAATATCTGCCGCGTATCGGCGGGCTGCGCGGCCGCTCCCAAGGCAAAGAACATTAGCCACAGATGCACACAGATGCACGCGGATAAAACGGGTGATAGGTGACGAGTCCAGCACCTGTTTTTCATCTGCGTGTATCTGCGTGCATCTGCGGCTAAGATCTTATCCTGCCTGGGCCGGCGATTTCGGCGCCATGCTCCAGAGCCGGTCCCAGGAATGTTCTTTGTCCCACATGGGCGTGGGCTCGAAGAAGCCCGTATCCGGCGCCAAATGCTGGCGCACTACATCCTCGTTGAGTGTGATGCCGAGGCCCGGTTTGCCGGGGACGGTGATGAAGCCTTTGTTGATGATGGGCTTTTCGATACCCTCCACGAGATCCTGCCACCAGGGGACATCCAGCGAGTGATTCTCGCAGGCGAGGAAGTTCTCGGTGGCCGCGGCGCAGTGAACGCTGGCGAGCGCGCCGATCGGCAGGCCGGCATAGTGCATGGCCATCGGCACGCCGTATTCCATGGCGGCGTCGCCGATCTTATGGGTCTCGAGGATGCCGCCCGACGTGGAGATATCCGGATGAATCTTGCTGACCGCGTGCTTCGCGCACAGATTGATGAACGATTCCTTCAGGTAAATATCTTCGCCGGTGAGGATGGGGGTGGGGCTTTCCATCGTGATGCGCTGCAAAAGGTCGGTGTATTGCCAGGGAATCACATCCTCCATCCAAGAGAGGTTGTATTTCTCGTAAGCCTTTCCCAGCCGTATGATGGAATTCACACCGAGGTGGCCCAAGTGATCCATGGAGAGCGGAATCTCCATGCCCACGGCCTCGCGCGCCGCCGCTACGTATTCGCAGAGCTTCTCGATTCCTTTCTCAGTTACCTCCGCCGCGGTGAACGGATGGGGCAGTTGGTTCCGCTCCCAAGGGGTCTCTCCGGATGGCATGGTCACGGTTCCGGGAATGTTGGCGACCATGTTGATGCCTAAGTCCATCTTCAGCCATGTGAGGCCCATTTCTTCCTTGCGAGCCTTCAGGCGCTTGGCGTATTCCGTGACATCCGGGGACTCCTCGGTATCGGCGTAAATGCGAATCTTGTCGCGGAATTTGCCGCCCAACATCTGGTAGATGGGCACGCCATAGACCTTGCCGGCGATATCCCAGAGAGCCTCTTCGACGGCCACCACTCCGCCCGCCTGCCGCGCGTGGCCGCCGAACTGTTTGATTTTCTCGAATATGTAGGTGATGCGGAGCGGATTCTCGCCGGCCACGCGGCTCTTGAGGAACAGCGCGTAGGTAGCGCTGGCGCCGTCGCGGACTTCGCCGAGTCCGTAGACGCCCTGGTTGGTGTCGAGCCGGATGATAGTGCAGGGGCTCGGACCGGGCTTGCGCACGGTGGCCACCCGCAGATCGGTAATCTTCAAAGTGGAAGGGCTCGAGTTGGTGTTGACGTTTTGAAAGGGCGGCTCCGGAGCGGCTTTGGCCCGCGCGCCCAACACCGCTCCACCCAACAGGGCGGCGGATGTCTTGAGAAGCTCGCGGCGGCCTATGCGCGTCCGCTCGTGCTTTGGCATGTGTTGTGGTCTCCTACAGATCCACCATTATAGTGCCCGTCGCGGCTTACCAAGCCTGCGCGCGAGCCAGGGGACCGCAACGTCCCATCAGGTCCGCATGGATTTAGATTAACCGCTTCGACCGCTGCGTCCGCCGCTCAGCCGGGCGTGCCCAGCCGCGCCGGCGTGGCCAGCCCCCCTTGTAAATTATGCCGCGGGCCAGCTATGATTGACAGGGCAGGGGATAGATGCTTCCGTTTAATGTTGCCGTGACCGATTCACGCAAAGGCAGGGTGAGCCGCGCCGTGTCCGGGATTGACAGGCGGTCTTTCATCCAGTTGCTGGCGGCCAACTCAGCCTTCCTGGCTGCCGCCAAAGCATCAAGCAGACCCCCTTACTATGTAGGCGCCGGCTATTCCAGCGATCCGTATACTGCAGCGTCGGTGGCTCTGTCCGCTTGTGGGCAGTTTCCCACCAACCTTGCCGGGCAGACGGTGGTGATCAAGCCCAACCTGGTGATTGGCAAACCGTCCACCTCCGGCGCCACGACCGACCCGCTAGTGGCGCAGGCTATCGTGGATCTCTGCCTCGCGGCAGGGGCGGCCCAGATTCTCATCGTCGAAGCTCCGGCGCCTGGAAAACGTTCGAACTTCGGCCCGTGTGGTTATACGGCGGTCTTTCAGAACTATCCGCAAGTGCAACTGGTAGATTTGCGGACGGGGACCTACGTTCTACACCCCGTGCCCGGCGGCGGTTACGCCTATCGAGCGATGTGGGTCCCGTCGCTCGTGCTGCAACCGAATACTTTCTTTATCAGCGCGGCCAAACTGAAGACCCACCAAAACGCGGTAGCCACGCTGTCCATGAAAAACCTGGTCGGCCTGGCTTCCGAGACAGCCTACGCCCAACCGGTCGCCACAGGCTATCCGCGCCATGACTTGCATCTGCGCGGCATCGATCTATCGATCATGGATCTCAATCTGGTGCGGCCGATCGGATTCGCCGTGATCGACGGCGTTTGGGGTATGGAAGGCGAAGGCCCCATAAACGGAACACCCGTCGCCGTGAATGTGGTGCTGGCGGGCCTGAATCCGGTGGCGGTGGACCGGGTGGGGCTGAATGTTATGGAGATTCCCCAAAAAGCTGTGACCTATTTGGACTATGCGTCGCAAGCGGGCCTGGGGCCGCCGGATACCAGCAACGTCACCGTGTTGGGCGACGCGTACACTCCGTACCCTTTCATTCCCGCGACAACACCCCCGGTTCTGTGGCAGCCGGTTGCCTCGCCACGCACAATTTCAATCTCGGCGGGCCAGTCGACGGCTATCACCTACCACATCCGGACCTCCTGTTACACTTCCGCAGAGATCATCCAGGATAGCGATGCCAAGCCCGGCGTGGTCCTGGTCCGGACGCTGCACGATTTCGCGCTGGTCAACGCACCGGGAGAGAGCTTAAGCTGGAACGGGCTGAATGACGCTGGAGCACCGGTTGCACCTGGAAACTATTTGGCCTGCATCCAGGCCTGCACAACGCCTACCAGCCAACTGATCAACTATGCGGTGGGCAGGATCGCGGTTACCTCTTAGGCCGCGCGCGCTTAGCGTACGCGACGGAGAACGGCAGGACCGTCCACGCGTGTGGCCGCGTGTGCGAGCCTCCAGACTGCTCAGAAGGGTTCACAGAGGGCAGTATGGATGGATCGCCGTAATGCGAACCTCGGTCGCCGCGACCGAAAAGTGAATGCACTGCGCGCTGCCGCCCTTCTCGTGGAAGCTCCGCAAACACTTCCGGAACTCCCTCGGCAAAAAGAACGATCACAGATCGTTGCGCCGCTTGACCTCGTCCCAGGTTGTGAGGCGCCCCTCGCGGAAACCCCGCTCGCCACGTTCCTTCTGGGCGAGTAACGAATCCTGGTGAGCTTCTTCACACTCTTCCACGAAGGCTTCGACGCTTTGGTGGGCCTGCAAAAGGTCAGCTAGGCTAGGGCTTCGCCAAGTCGCCTCCAGCCCTCACAACAAAGCCTAAGCCGCGTGTTTTATCCACAAACAATCCAAAGCGAGTGTCTTGCAACTGTAACAAAATAGACGCCAACAATCTTGAGGAAAACCCGTGCGCGGCAACGAAATTCATTTGACTGTAATGCGTATTCGGAGGCAACATAACACTTGGTTCCAAGAGGTTCGAGGAACAGCGAGCCGAACGGAAGCGAAGCGAGCCTGGAACGTTGATCCGCAGCCCAAACTATTCCAATAGAGCGGGCGGCGGGGAGCGAAGGGCAATCGGACGCATTCGGGAGGTGAGCCTCTCGATCAGTGGCTGGGTCGAAGCTTTGATCCGGAGGGGCACAAAAAGCCCTGACGGGGAGCAGAGATCCGGGGGCTGATCGAGATTGCGGAACTGGAGTCGAGAAACGGGTTTGCGGTGGCGATCTCGCCCGAACCGGGGCTAACCGGAGAGAGCGAGGGAGCCGTAAGCCGAACGGGCTTGGCGAAGGTTCAGCAACGCATCGAAGCGGCAGGCCGGGAACTTCGATCCCGGAATGGCGGCCTGGAAACGGGCAGTCGTTACGGGGGAGCGAAAGGCCGTTGCGAGATGCCGGTTCCAGCCGGAGCGCACGCAGGCGACTTCCAAGGCGTTAATCCGTGGCTCTCAAAAGGGGCGGCGGGGAGCTGAGGAGTTATCGCCGGTGATCCGGCTGCAAAGCTCTGAGCCGTGCATGCCGGCGTCGGGTCAGGCTGAGCTTCGGATCACTTGGAACCAATTTTTTTTCGCCCGCCTTCCCGCCAGTGAAAAAGCCCATGCACCCATTCGCGACGCGTGCGATTTGGACCGCGAGCATGGGGGTCACTCTACTGGGCGCAGCATTCAACGCGCCAGTCGCCGCACAATCTCTGGACGGACTGTGGATGTCCGACGGCTACGGTGAACTGGCCGAGATCCACGGCGACAGCCTGAGCGTGTTCGAGATCACCTCCATAAGTTGCGTGCCTTCCTCGACTGGCACGCGCAAGTCCGGCGCTACCGGCGAGCGGGCGGGCGTCTTCACGGTAGACGGCGATTTAGTCCACTTTCTGCCAGGGGCGTCCGGAGACGATGCGCGCGTACACTTCGACGGCGCTGTCTCGGATATTATCCTGCACCGGATCTCCGCCAAGCCGAAGGCTTGTGAACAGAAGCCGGAAAACACTCCGCAGAAGAATTACGCGATCTTCTGGCAGACGTTTGCCGAACACTACGCCTTCTTCGATCTGCGGCACGTGGACTGGCAGGCCGTGGACAAGCAATTCCGGCCGCAGGTGACATCGGCGGCCGAGCCGAAAGAATTGTTCCGCATTTTTCGGGAGATGATCGAACCGCTCCAGGATGCGCACACGGGTATCACCGCCCGCGGCATCCAGCGTTTCAACGGGCGGCGTCCCGACGCGAACCATCTGGATCCGGAAGGGTGGCTGAAAGCAAGGGAGATCATTGGCTCAAAGTATGTGCGCGGCGGTCTGCAGTCATTTTGCCAAGGCCACGTGCAGTTCGGGACGCTGCAGGACTCGATCGCCTACCTCCGCGTCGACTCGTTCAACAGCTACGCGCCTGGCGCGTACGCGAATGAACTGCTGGCGCTACAGTCGGCGCTGGACTCGGTTTTGCGGGACGCGCAGCAATTCCGCGGGCTGGCGATCGATGTGCGGCGCAACTCGGGCGGCGCAGACCCTCTGGGCGTGGAGATCGCTTCGCGGCTGACCGGCGAAAAGTATCTGGCCTATAGCAAAGTGACGCGCAACAACCTGGACGGGCCGCTGCACTTCACCGCGCCACAGGAGACCTGGGTAGCCGCCAGCACGCGGCCTGGCTTCCGCGGCAAAGTTGTCTTGCTGACCGGGCCCGACACCATCAGCGCCGGCGAGACCTTCGCCATGGCTCTGATGGGCCGCGAACCGCGTGTGACGCGGATCGGCCTGAACACGCAGGGCGTGTTCTCGGATGTCCTGGGACGCACGCTTCCCAACGGCTGGAGCTTTGGCCTGCCCAATGAGGTTTACCTGACCAAGGACGGCAAAGCTTTTGACGGGCCGGGTGTGCCGCCGGACGTTCGTGTGCCCTTCTTCTCGCGCGAAGAGCTGGAAAGCGGCCGGGACGCGGCTCTCGACAAGGCGATGGAGATGCTGGGTGCCGCTGGGAAATCCTAATTCCTGCGTTCCTGGGTTCGCGGCATGCCGGGATCCGCAGCTTCCTTCGGACAGCGGCTGTGAGTGAAGACGGAAAGGTTCCAGGTTCGGGCCACGAACCGGGTCCCGCAGTCGCCGCAGCGCAGCGGGGAAATGCCCACGAGATCGCGCAGCTTTTCTCGCAGAGCCCGGCACCGGCTCACGCGCAGGTACCGGCTACCGCAGTCCGGGCAACTGACCGTCATAACCGCGCGGCGGGCGCCTCCTTGCTATGGGCGACGCTACGGGCGACGTAAGCGTCCACGTAAGCATCGATGTAAGCGGTGAACGCGGTCTCGAAGGCGGCGCAGGCCCCGCCGGAATGCGGTATGGTGCGGCCCTCGATTTCAACCGCGGGCAGCAGGTTGCGGGTAGTGGAAGTAATGAAGACCTCGGCGGCGCGTTCCAGGTCAGCGGGCGCCAGCGCCCTTTCTTCAATGGTGTACCCCGGCACGTGGATCTCGTGCAGCAACAGTTCGCGAGTCACGCCCGGCAGGCAACCCGAACTGAGCGGCGGGGTCCACACGCGGTCGCCTTCGGCGGCGAAGATATTCGCCGAAGTGCACTCGGCCACCTCGCCGCGTTCGTTCAAGAGGATGGTTTCGTCGAAGCCGCGGTTCTGCGCCATTTCGAGCCAAGTCAGGTTCATGGCCCACGACAGGATCTTGGCGCCGGCGAACTGGCCGGCCGCATAGCGCGCGTGTGGCGTGTAGCAGAGCCGCACACCGCTGCCCCATTCCTTGGTGGCGGAGGTGAGCGCGATCAGGTCGCTGGCGCGGCCCATGTCCGGCCCTTCCCACATGCCGCCTGTATTGCGGACTACCACGACGCGCAAGGTGGCGTCGAACGCCTGGTTGGCCTCCACCAGTTCGAGCAGCTTGCGGCGGACCAGTTCCGGGTCGGGCGGGAGAGGCACGCGCAGCGCTGCGGCGTCCTTGCGCATGCGGGCCCAGTGGCGCTCGAAGGCAAAAAGCACGCCGTCGACCACGCGGATGGTGCTGAAGACGCCCCAGCCGGAGAGCAGCCCTACCTGTCCCGGCGCGAGCAGCTTATCGGAGGCATCCCGGATTTCTTCATTGTGGAGAACGAAACGGTGCACAAGACTTCATTCTACCGCCGGGGGACGGGGCTCCTGGCCTGTCCTACTGGTGATACACTCGCATGGTGCTGCTGCTTGCGTTCTTTCTACTGGCCGCCAACCCATATGATGTGGTGATCCAAAACGGCCGGATCATCGACGGAACCGGTTCGCCGTGGTACTCCGGGGACATCGGCATCCGGCAGGGGAGGATCGCCTCCATCGGCAATCTGAAGGACGCGCCCGCGAAGCGCACCATCGATGCGCACGGCATGGTGGTAGCGCCGGGATTCATCGACATGCTGGGCCAATCCGAGCTGACCATCCTGGTGAATCCGCATCTGCCCTCGAAGATCTATCAGGGGATCACGACCGAAATCACGGGCGAAGGCGGGTCCATCGCGCCGGTCAACGAAGCCATCCTGAAGGCCGATCAAGTGGGGTACGAGCATTACGGGATACGGCCCGACTGGCGGACTTTCCGCGACTACTTCGCGCGCCTGGAGAAGCAGGGCATGGGAATCAACCTGGCGAGTTATGTAGGCGCGACGCAGGTGCGCCGCATGGTGCTGGGCGATGACGATCGCGCGCCGAATGCGGCGGAGCTGGAGCGCATGAAGGCCCTGGTGCGCGAGGCGATGCGCGACGGCGCGGTGGGCGTGTCGAGCGCGTTGCAATACGCGCCGGCTCCTTACGCGACCACCGAGGAGCTGATCGCGCTGGCCGCGGAGGCCGCCAAGTACGGCGGCATCTACGCGACGCACATGCGCAGCGAAGCCGACGCCATCATTCCCGCGCTGGATGAAGCTATCCGGATCGGCCGCGAGGCCCGCATTCCGGTGGAGATCTGGCATCTGAAAACAGCCGGCAAAGCCAACTGGGGCCGCATGCCGGAAGTGATCGCGCATATTCAGCAGGCGCGCGATGCGGGCGTGGACATCACGGCGGATACTTACGCCTACCCCGCCGGGTTCAACACGTTTTCGGCGATTATCCCGCCATGGGCGCACGACGGCGGCGACGCGAAACTGATCGAGCGGCTGAAGGATCCGGCCACCCGCGCGCGCATTCGCAAGGAGATGGAGACGCCGGGCGGCAACTGGGAGAACGAGTGGCAGGAGGTCACCGGGCCGGAATCCTTCCTGATCGGCGCGGTACAGAACCCGAAGCTGCTGCCGTTGCAGGGCAAGACCCTCGCGGAGATTGCCAAGCTCTGGGGAAAAGATCCGTTCGACACCATCTTCGACCTGCTGATCGAAGACCAGGCCTACACCAACGTGGCGATCTTCATGATGTCGGAGCCGGACATCGCCCTGGCGCTCCAGCAGCCGTGGGTTTCAATCTGCAACGATTCGGAAGGGACCGCGCCGGATGGGCTGCTGGGGAAAGAGCACCCGCATCCGCGCGCCTACGGGACGTTCCCACGCATCCTGCGCAAGTACGTGCGGGAGGAAAAGAAGCTGACGCTCCCGGATGCCATTCGCAAGTTCAGCGCGTTGCCCGCCGAGCGCATGCGGCTGGCGGATCGCGGCGTTTTGAAAGAAGGCATGTGGGCCGACGTGGTGGTCTTCGATCCGGAGACCATTCGCGACCGGGCAACTTTTGAGAATCCGAATCAGCTTTCAGAGGGCATGCGCTTCGTGCTGGTTAATGGCGTGCCGGTGATCGAAGAAGGGAAGATGACGAATGCGCTGCCGGGGAAGGTGCTGCGCGGGGCGGGGCGGTGAGGCGCCGTTTCAATTAGGCCCCGATACCAAACGGTCCGTCTTCCAAGCCGAGGGACACGGCCAGCGCACTGTTTAGTTCTCGCAACGCGGCGGTCTTGAGCGAGCCGACATAATGGGTCAGAGCGGACTTCGGGAGGCTCACCAGCTCATCGCAATGAATGCTCGACTCTTTTTTCAGGCCCTCTGCCGTGCCCACTGGGACCTGGGTGCTCAAGCCATCGCGCCGTGAGTACGCAGAGCACAGATCAGGTCGAGAACCGGGAATCCGCCAGCGTCTGGCGGCTGACGATGACGAACACACGCTGTTTCCGCGGGTCTTGCGAACCCGGCTTGCACACCAGGTAAAACTCGCCCCGCTTCACGGCAGTTGCTGGTAATCCAGCGTGTCCGTGGCTTCACGATTCAAGCGGTCAGCGGCCCGGTTAATGATCTCGATGTCTCTCAGGTCGCGCGCCTGTCTTTCCAAATTGAGCAGGTAGGCCCGGGCAGCCCGTTCGAGCAGCGCGGAGCGGTTTTTGTCCACCCGATCGAGCTTGCCGAGCAGTTCCTTGGGTAGCGTGATCGAAGTCTTGACTCGCACAAAACAACTAAACTCCTGAATTGGCGACGCGGCTGCATACAATCATCGCGGCAGCGGCGTCCCGCACGGCGGCTCGTACCCGATTCTCACGACTTTGCCGGACCCGGCCAAACGTATCGCGGAAGCCAGGGCGAGTACCAGCAGCTTGCAGATCGCGCAGCCGGTTTGTCGCCGCAATTCTTCAGTCCCGCCTGGCTGGATCAGTGGTTTCCCACACGACGCATTCGACCCGGCGGTAAAGTGGCCGGCCTGAGGTCAGGACTTGCGCTTCCTAAAAAGACGATAGATCCCGTAGGCCAGTCCGGCTCCCGCGGCTGCTCCGATACCGATCACCAAGCCAGCCGAGAAACCGGTGGCTACGCCCCAGGCGGCGAGTTCCAAAACGCCAACAGTCGCGCCGCCGGCAGTCCCGACACCGGCACCGACGCTGGCGACCGCAGCCGCCTTAGCCGTCTCCTTTTCATCTTCCGTCATTGCCTCTTTATTGTCGCTCAATCCGAGGCTACCCGGCGAGATTTCCACCTAACTGGACGGATACTCAGACGTCTGTATATTATGAAGTCTGAGGACGGTGTTATATGTCGTTTTGGTCGCGCATCGGAAATGTGCTTCGCGGCGAGCGTTTGAGCCGCGAGATCGACGAAGAATTCGAGGCGCACATCCAGGAAGCCATCGCGCAGGGCCGCGGCCCCGCCGAAGCCCGCCAGGCATTCGGCTCCGCGCTGCGGCAGCGCGAAGATAGTCGCGACGTACGAGTAGTCGCATGGCTCGACTCCGTGCGCGCCGACGCCGTTTTCGGCTGGCGGCAGCTCATGAAGCGGAAAGCCACCTCGACCGCGGCCATCCTCTCGCTGGCACTGGGGATGGGAGCATGCACGGCGGCATTCCGGCTCATCGACGCCGTGCTGCTGCGGCCTTTGCCGGTGGCCAACCCGGAGCAGCTCTATGCCGTCTCGCGCCAGGAATTCCGGCTCGCTGCGGATGGCCAGGCCCATATCTACGATGGATGGGCGTATCCGGCGTTCCGCCTGATGCGCGCGGCGGTGAAGGACCAAGCCGAGTTGATCGCCGTCTCGGGTATCGACCGGGCAGACCTGACCTATGCCTCCGACCAGGAAACCGAGAAAGCGCACGTGCAATACGTTTCCGGCTGGATGTTCGGCTCATTCGGACTGCGGCCCGTCCTGGGCCGGCTGCTCACCGAAAACGACGACCGCCAGCCGGGCGCGCATCCATACGCCGTGCTCTCCGAGGACTACTGGGCCCACCGCTTTGCAAGGGATCCGAAAGTAGTTGGGCGCACATTCCGGATGGAGAAGCGCCTCTACGAGATCGTAGGCGTCTGCGCAGGACCTTTCACCGGCACTGAGACCGGATTTGTGACCGACATCTTCGTGCCCACGATGATGAATCCCGCGGTTGATCGTGCCGACTCAACCTGGCACGGCACACTGGCGCGATTGAAGCCCGGTATAGCCGTCGAACCCGAGCGCGCCAAACTGGACGCGGTCGCGCGGGCATTCGAAGCGGAGCGGGCGAAAGGCTGGGCCGGAATGTCCAAACAGAGCATCGACGACTGGCTCAAGCAAAAAGTAGTGCTGCAGCCGGCAGGCGCAGGCTTGTCCGCGGTGCAGAAGTACTATCGCCGCCCGCTGGTGGCTCTGGGCGTGCTCGTGGCATTGGTTCTGATGATTGCGTGCGCGAACGTCGCCAACCTGATGACCGCTCAGGCGGCGGCGCGGGCGCGCGAGATGGCGCTGCGCGTCTCGATCGGCGCGGGACGATGGCGCCTGGTGCAACTGGTCCTGGTGGAAGGCGCCTTGATCGGCTTTCTGGGGGCCTCGGCCGGCGCGCTCTTCGCCTGGTGGGCCGCGCCGTTCGTCGTCGGCATGCTCAATCCGCTGGGTGATCCGGTGCGTTTGTCTCTTCCGGCGGACTGGCGCGTGCTCGGATTCGGACTGGCGCTGACGCTCGGTGTGACGCTCTTGTTTGGTCTGGCGCCGGCGCTGCGGGCCTCGGCCGTGAAGCCTGCGAAGGCGCTCAAGGGCGGAGAAGACCCGCACTCCCGGCGCCGCCTTATGCATGCACTCGTCGCTGTTCAGGCCGCGTTCTGCTTTCTGGTGCTATACGCCGCCGGGCTGTTGGTGGCCACCTTCGAGCGGTTGTCGCAACAGTCCACCGGCTTCTCCGCGGAGCGGCTGCTCACCCTCGATACGGTCACGGCGAGTCCGCAGCCGCCGGTCTTTTGGGACCAAGTGGATCCCCGCGCCGCCGCTCCCAACATGCAGGGCTTCATCAAGGCGTATTACCAGAAGCAGAACAACGTTTCGCACTCGCACAACATCATGTACTGCTTCCCGCCGGAGAAAGTCCCGGTGATTACCACGCTCGCCTCGAATTTCCTGTTATTCAACCGCTGGTTCTCCTCGCTTCCCGGACCCACGATTCCCAACCGCGCCTTCGCGCATTTCGGCACCTCGTTCGGCAAGACCGACATGGACCTGTTCTATCTCGGCCAGAAATATAAGACGATCTACGAACGCATGGTCGCTGAGGGGCGCACTGCTAAGATCTACTACTACGATCCGCCCAGCGGGACCCTCGGCATGACTTTCATCCTCAAGGACCAGCCGGCGCTTTTCGGGCAGTTCGACCAGTTTCAGGCTGATTGCGCCTCGGGCAATCTGCCGGATTACAGCTTCATTGAACCGAACTACACCGACCATAGCGTAGGCGGCCGCATTGTGCCGGCCGCCGACCAGCATCCGGATCACAATGTGCTGGCCGGAGAAGAATTCATCGCCTCGGTGTATATGTCCATCCTCAACAATGAGGATCTTTGGAACAGCACCTTGCTGCTAGTAGTTTATGCCGGGCATGGCGGCATTTACGACCACGTGCCGCCGCCGGCCTGCACACCCGATGAATTCACGGATGCGCAAACCGGATTCAGGTTTGACCGCCTCGGTGTTCGTGTTCCCGCCATCCTGATCTCGCCTTGGATTCCGAAAGGCCGGGTGGTGCCCGACCCCGCCTTGGATGCCGCACCGATGATTTTCGATCATGCCTCCATCCCGGCTACCTTGGCCAAGCATTTCGGCCTCGATACCGCACACCGCTCCCCGCGGGAAGCTGCCGCCGGAACCTTCCTGGATTTCCTCACGCTCAACAAACCGCGCGCGGACTACGTCGGTTTCAATCCCAGAATCTTCGGCGGCGTGCCGTCCGTGGAAGACGGCCTCGGCGCCGACTTCGTTCCAACACTGAAGACCCCGGACGACGCCGCCAATCCTGGAAGGGGGATCTCCGTGTTACTTCAGGCACTAGTCAGGGAAATGCACGGAGTGGAACTCACGCTGCCCGCGGAGCAGCGGACCAACATTGACGTCTCGCAGATCCAGACGGAAGCCGGCGTCAGTGAATATGTGGCGCAGATTATGGCAAGGTTGCAGCGCAAGGCTCAGGACAGGTAAAGGAGATCAAGCGTGCCACGAATCTGCCGAATTTATGCTCTTTTTTGGTCGCCGGCGCGGCGACCCTCGTCCACGAAGTCCCCAACAACTCGGAGGGCAGCTTACGGTCACATCTCAACGCGAGCAAGTTCCACTGAGGCTGCGCTTTTTTTCTCCCGATGAAACGTTCGGCGCGGCCGTGTCACTACTGTATGAATGCAACTTTGATGTAGAATCGTCTCGAAGA
>ODAK010005436.1_pt1 | contig 12945 bp, 12 predicted proteins | sample 1539591 | NCBI WGS metagenome assembly ODAK01 (sample SAMEA3539303, study PRJEB22396) | soil metagenome | biome: tundra; feature: field; material: soil | place: USA | collected 2010-05 | depth 0.15 m | reverse complement strand
CGGTCGGCTTCTGGCCTGACATCGAGAGCCTGCGAGCGAACTGGCACAAGGCCGCGGAGTGGCTTCCGAACATGGACGAGGCGGCGCGCGAGCGTGGCTACCGGAAGTGGAAGAAGGCCGTCCAGCGCACCCTCGACTGGGTCGACGACGACGATTGACCCCGCCCTGGGCTAGATGATGAAGCGCCGGTAGCGCCAGAGGTAATCGAGGCCGCTCGTGATCGTGGCGATGACCGCGATCCAGATGAACACCACCGCCGGAAGCTCGAGGAACGGGTACGGCTGGGCCAGGATGATCAGCAGGATCATGCAGTTCTGCGTAAAGGCCTTCGACTTGCCCAGCTGGGTGGAGCTCACCACCACGCCCTGCCCGGCTCCCACCGAGCGCAGCCCGGTGATGAGGAACTCGCGGGCGGCGACGACCACGACGACCCACGACGGCAACAACGATTGGGTGGCAAGGATCACGAGGACGGTGATCACGAGCAGCTTGTCGGCGAGCGGGTCGAGAAACTTGCCCAGCTCGGTCACGAGGTTGCGGCTCCGAGCGATCCGTCCGTCGAGCGTGTCCGTCGCCGCAGCGGTGACGTAGGCCACCGCGCCGATCTGGTAGTGGTCGTTGAAATCGATCGCAAGCACGGCTCCGATGACCGGCACCAGGAGGATGCGAAGGATCGTCAGCTGGTTCGGGATCGTCAGGTGGCGGGTCACTGCTTCAGTGTGCATCCCATCGCGTCGGGAGGGTCACCGGCCTGTCTCCGCAGTTGCATCTAGGCTGAGGGGCGTCCGGCCGGCGCCGGCGGCTCGGTGAATCCGGGGAGCGGCCGGAGGATGAGGCCCTGCTCGATGTACCAGCTGATCGTGCGGCGCATGGTCGTCTCGATCGGCGTGTAGACGAGGCCGAGGTCGCGTGTCGCCTGCGACCCGTCGTAGGGAGATCCTTCGATCAGCGTCCGGACCATCTCGCGACAGAAGCGGGTCGGTTTCCGGCGAAGTCGGGCGACGGCCTCGAGGCAGGTGGCCGCGGCGAGCGCGAGGCTCGGAGGGAGGAACCGTGGCGGATCCTCGAGCCCGGTGAGCGTGGACAGCAGCGCCAGCCCGCTGCGCAAGGTCATCGACGCCCCACAGAGCAGGTACCGCTCGCCCGGAACACCCCGCTCCTCGGCGAGCAGATGGCCTCGGGTGCAGTCCGCGATGTCGATGACGTTCAGCGGCCCGTTGACGGCGGCGGGGAGCTTGCCGTTGAGGAAACCGATCAGCAGTCGCGCCGTTCCGCTGGTCCTGCCGGGGCCCTGCACGGAGGCCGGGTTGACGCACACGAGGGCCACCTCCGTGCTCGATGCCGCGTCCATGGCCGCACGTTCGGCCTCGTACTTCGAGCGCGCGTAGTTGGACAGAAATCGACGCGCGCTTCCCCGCTCGGGGGCGGCGTCGAGGGTCGCCGCTGACGACGTGTAAACCACCCTGGCAACACCCGCCGCCGCGGCCGCGAGCACGACCGCCCGCGACCCGGCGACGTTGACCTCGAACATCGGCCGCGGATCCGGGAGGCAGAAGGAATTCACCCCGGCCGCGTGGTACACGACGTCGCAGCCGGCAAACGCGGCCTCGAGGCCGGACTGATCGCGCAGGTCACCGCGCACCGGTTCGGCGCCGAGCACGGTCACCCGCTGAGCCGCCGAGTCGGACCGGACGAGGGCTCGGACAGGGCGCCCGGAGGCGACCAGCGATTCCACGATCGCCCTCCCCAGGAAGCCGGTCGCGCCGGTCACGCAAGCCCTGCCAGCCATGAACAACGGAGCCTACCCTCTCGCCCTGCGGAGGCTCCGGATCGGCCCCGAACGGACGCCGCCGAACGGGTGCCGGCCATCTCGACAAACCCATTGACAGCACCACCGACAAAAGAGTAATTTCCGACCAACGTTCGATAATGTCGAATAACAGGAGTGTCGAGCCATGGCCACTGCCACCAGGCGCATGCGGAAGATCATCAACGAGCCGGACCAGGTGGTCAAAGAGTCGCTCGCCGGGCTGGCCGCGTCGGTCCCCGATGTGCTCCGCTACGACGTGGCGAACCAGATCCTGGTGCGGAAGGACGCGCCGAAGAAGGGAAAGGTCGCGCTGATCTCCGGTGGAGGTTCGGGACACGAGCCGCTGCACGGTGGCTTCGTCGGCGTCGGCATGCTCGATGCTGCCTGCCCCGGTGAGGTCTTCACGTCCCCGGTTCCAGATCAGATGCTCGCCGCAACCAAGGCCGTCGACGGTGGTGCCGGCGTGATCCACATCGTCAAGAACTACACGGGTGACGTCCTCAACTTCAAGATGGCGGCTGACGACGCTGCGGATGACGGCATCAAGGTCGAGGCGGTCGTCATCGACGACGACGTGGCGGTCCAGGACTCGCTGTACACCGCCGGTCGTCGCGGCGTCGGCGCGACCGTGCTCGCCGAGAAGATCGCAGGTGCGGCGGCGGAGCGTGGCGATTCGCTCGACGCAGTGCTGAGCGTCCTGCGTCAGGTCAACGCCAGGGCGCGCTCCTTCGGCATCGCGCTGTCCTCGTGCATCCCGCCCGCATCCGGTAACCCGATCTTCGATCTCCCCGAGGGCGAGATGGAAGTCGGCATCGGCATTCACGGCGAGCCGGGCCGCCGCCGCGCGCCGCTCGGCAGCGCCGCCGAGATCGCCGAGATCATGGTCGAGGCGGTCACGTCGGACCTTGCTGCCAAACCTGGCTCAAACGTGCTGGCCTTCGTCAACGGGATGGGTGGCACGCCGCTGCTCGAGCTCTATCTCCTCTACGGTGAGGTCGAGAAGCGGCTGCGGGCTCTGGGCCTCACGCCGGCTCGCAATCTCGTCGGCAGCTACATCACCTCGCTCGAGATGGCGGGCGCGTCGTTGACCGTCCTCGAGCTCGATGATCAGCTCACCGCGCTGTGGGATGCGCCCGTGCACACGGCCGCACTCCGCTGGGGAGGCTGATGCTATCGTGGCGGTCGCTATAGCAATGGATGCGCAGACCGTCACCGCGTGGATGAATGAGATCGCCGCGTCGGTCCGCGCCGAGCGGGACTACCTGGTCCAGCTCGACGCGGCGATCGGTGACGGCGATCACGGCATCAACATGACTCGCGGCTTCGACGCGGTCACGCTCGCGTTGAGCACGGAGCCGGATGAGACACCGGGCAAGCTGCTGATCCTTTCGGGGAAGACGCTCATCTCGACCGTGGGAGGCGCGAGTGGTCCGCTCTGGGGATCGGCGCTCCGCAAGGCGGGACGCGCCCTCGGCGAGGGACCGACCTTCGACCTGGCGCAACTCGTCGATGCGATGGCCGCCGCGCTCGCGTCCGTGCAGGACCTCGGCGCGGCGGTGCCCGGTGACAAGACCATGGTCGATGCACTTGTCCCCGCGGTGACCGCGATGCGAGAGGGGCTCGCGCGGGGCGCGTCGAGCGGGGAGATGCTCCGGTCGGCCTCGGAGGCGGCCGAAGCCGGCATGCGAGCCACGATCCCGATGCAGGCGCGCAAGGGACGAGCGTCCTACCTCGGCGAGCGCTCCATCGGCCATCAGGATCCAGGAGCGACGTCGTCCGCCATGATCATCCGCGCCCTGGAACGGACGGTAGCGAGCACTCCCTAGATGACCGAGCGAGTGCTCGCCGGCGTTGCGGCCTCACGGGGGACAGCGCTCGGGATGGTTCGGCGTCTCGACTCAGGGGGTGTGATCGATGCGAGTGTCCTCGACGTGGACGCGCGTCCCGCCGCGGCAGCCCACGCGCTCGAGGCCCTCGCGCGATCGGCGCGCCAGCTCGAGGAGCTCGCGGTGACGCTCCGCAGGGATGGTCGCTCCGACGAGGCCGACATCGTCGATGCCGGGATGATGATGGCTGAGGATCCGGTGCTCCTCGAGGCGGTCGAAAGCGCGGTGCTCACTCGCGGACTCAATGCGGCCAGCGCGATTCGCCTCGAGGCGGAGGCGGTCGCGGCACAGCTGGATCTGCTTGGTGACCCGGAGCTCGCGGCGAGGGCGGCGGACGTTCGGAGCCTCGCCCGGCGGGCGTCCCGGCTGGCAACCGGCGACGGCGATTCGATCGAACGGGACGCGGGTCAAGACGTCGTGCTCATCGCGTCGGACCTCGGGCCTGCGGACGTCATCGAGCTTGGCGGCGACGTGCGCGGGATAGCCCTCGCGGTGGGTGGCGTGGCCAGCCACGCGGCGATCGTGGCGCAGGGAAGGGGGATCCCGATGGTCGTCGGCGTCGGTGCCGGCGTCCTCACGCTTCCGGATGGCGAGCAGTGCATCGTCGATTGCGACCACAGCGCGGTCATCGCATCGCCCGACCCGCCTCGGGTGGAGGCCGCGCTTCGCGCGATCGCATCTGCCCGCAAGGTGCACGCCCGAGCGGTTGCGGGTCGGAACCTCCCCACGGTCACCCGTGATGGCCGGACGGTCCGAGTCCTCGCCAATGCCGCCTATCCCGGCGATGTCCGTGAAGGGCTGGAGGCCGGGGCCGAGGGCGTGGGTCTGTATCGCACCGAGCTGTCTTTCCTGGACGCGCGGCACTGGCCGACGGTCGCGGAGCATCGCAGGATCCTCGGGCCCGAGTTGCTGCAGCTACGAGGCCTCACCGCGACCGTTCGTCTCCTCGACTTCGGGGGCGACAAGACACCGCCCTTCCTTCATGGAGTGCCGGGGCGCGGCGTTGAGCTGCTTCTGGGGGCTCCCGAGGCGCTTGCATGGCAGCTGGAGGCGATCCTCGACACCGGGGATGCGACCGAGCTCCGGGTGCTGATCCCGATGGTGACCGAGCCCGGTCAGGTGCGCGCAGTGCGCGCTGCGGTCGAACCGATCGCCGCTCGCAAGGGATGTCGCATCCCACTCATCGCGGCCATGGTGGAGGTTCCGGCAGCCGCGGTCATGGCGGGACGAATCGCGCCCGACGTCGGGATGTTCAGCATCGGCACCAACGACCTCACCACCTTCCAGCTCGGCATCGACAGAGTTCGACCCGGCGGGGCGCCAACACACCACCCGGCCGTGCTCAGGCTGATCGCGGACACCGTGGCCGCCGCACGCGCGGTCGAGATTCCCGTCGAGGTCTGCGGCGCGGCGGCGGCGAATGAGCTGGTGATGCCCCTGCTGGTCGGGCTGGGCGTCGACGAGCTGAGCGTCGCTGCGGACGCGGTTCCCGAGGTTCGAGCGTGGGTGCGCGCGCTGGACTATTCCGAGGCGGCGACGATCGCGCGGCGTGCACTCGACGCCGAGTCGGCTGCCGAGGTGGAGTCGCTCGAGCGCCCGCTCCGTGCGCTACTCAACGACGCCGGCTAGGGACTCGGCGAGGGCACCGAGCGCGGCCGCGGCATCCTCACCGTCCGCGCGAACCACCAGCGTCGTCCCGGCGGTCGCACCGAGTCCGAGCACGCTGAGGATGCTCTTGGCATCGGCTTCGCGACCGTTCGCTGCGACGATGATCTTCGAGCGGAACCGCATCGCGGTGCGCACGAACAGCGCGGCGGGGCGCGCGTGGAGCGCGACGCCCTGGGGCAGCGTCATGGTCGCCTCAGAGCTTGCGAGCGTCACGCGCCTCCTCGGCCGCTCGCGCGACCTCGTCGAGTGGCGCTCCCGACGACGCGATCACCGCGGCCGCGACCGCACCCTCCACGAACGGCGCGTCGACCAGTCGGATGTGACCGTTGCCGTTGCCGTCGAGCACCTCGCGCACGGTCAGAATCGCACTTCCCAGGTCGCACAGCAACAGGACTCCATCGCCCTGGTCGGCTCGTTCGATCGCCGCGCGCACCAGGTTGTCGGACGTGCCGAGCCCCCCATCCTGATCACCGCCGGCCGGTTCGATGTGCACATCCGGGCCTGCCATCTGACCGGCAAGAAGGGTCAGCCCCGCAGCCAACTGGGGGCTATGTGAGACCAGTACAATCCCGACGGCCACGGATTCCCTCGCTGCCACGCGGTCGGTTCAGAATTCCGACTAGTCTACATCCTCGACCATAATTCAGCAATGCCGAATAGCCGGCGACCGACGTCGATCCAGTCCGTCGATCGCGCTGCCGCAATCCTCAAGGCGCTTGCGGGCGGCCCGGGGAGGTTGGGTGTCAGCGAGCTCGCCGACAGGCTCGGGCTCGCGCGCCCCACGGTGCACGGTCTCCTGCAGACCCTGCTCACTCAGGGCTTCGTCGAGCAGGACCGCGTGTCGGAGAAATACCAGCTGGGCGCCGGACTGCTCCAACTCGGCTACTCGTATCTCGATGTCAACGAGTTGCGTTCGCGCTCGATCACCTACGCGGCGCAACTTGCGGTGCGGACGAAGTCGGCGGTCCGCGTCGGGGTCATGCACGGCGCAAACGCGGTGGTCGTGCATCACGTGTTCCGTCCCGACGCCACCCTGCAGATCCTCGAGGTCGGTTCGCAGCTGCCGCTGCACGCGAGCGCCCTCGGCAAGGCGCTGCTCGCCTTCGCTCCCGCGGACATGATCGAAACGCTGCTGTCGGCCCCGCTCGAACGCTTGACCAAGCGAACGCCGAACGCCGCGGCCCTGCGGATTCAGCTGAACACGATCCGGCTCCAGGGGATCGCGACCGAGCGCGACGAGGCCGTGCTGGGGGAGGCGAGTATTGCGGCGCCGATATTCGATCGTGCCGGCAAGGCGGTCGGCGCCATCGCGGTGGTCGGGGACACGGAGCGTGTCTTCCCGCGCGGACCGGCTCGCGGGCTCTCGACGTCGGTGGTGGAGGCGGCGCGCGGCGTCTCCCGGGAGCTGGGCGCGGCGCGCTGGCCATTCGCGGGATAGGTCGTCGCGAGCGGCACCCGCTATGCTCTGATCTCGAACGACGCGGCGGCGGAGAAGTGTCGGCGAGAACGCATGAGGTCCGGGTTGATCACCGTTGACGGCAAACAGGTCTTCACGGAGTTGAGCGAGCTTGTCGACCCGGTGCACACGGCACTGCTGCTCATCGACATGCAACGTGACTTCGTCGAGCCCGCCGGGCTGTTCGGTGAGCTCGGTCTCGATCTCTCGATGTACCGCGAATCGCTGCCCAGGCTGGGAGAGCTGCTCGCCGCGGCGCGTCGCACATCGACGCTCGTGGTGCACGTGCAGAACACGGCGCTGCCCGGTCGATTGAGCGACTCGCCGGCGCAGATCCGCTTCAACCTGCGCATGCATGCGGGAAAGCGCCGTGATGACGAGCCCCTTCGTTACTCGATCCCTGGAACACCGGGTCACGACTTCGTCACCGCGCTCACGCCCTGTTCTGATGAGCTGGTGGTGCGCAAGCACCGGTCGAGCGCGTTCTGGGGGACGGACCTCGAGCTGCTGCTCCGCAGCAACGGCATCAAGACCGTCGTGCTCGGTGGCTGCACCACCGAGGGGTGCGTCGAGTCGACCGCGCGCGACGCGATGTTCAACGACCTCTACGTCGTGATCGCGGTCGACTGCGTCGCCAGCGATGACCGGGAGCAGCACGAGGCGTCGCTGCTGCTCATGCGGCATCGGTTCGACATGGCGTCCGCCGATGAGATCGCCGCGGTGTGGACCGCGGATCGCCACCCGGACGGCGCAGGGAGCTGAGCTCCGCGCGCCGGTCGACCCGTTGCTCTGGAGTGTGAATGGTCATCGACAATGTCATCGCCGTCCCGGTCCGCTCGGGGTTCTTCGCCGACGACCAGGCTGCGATCCGCGCGGGAGCGGCTCACGACGGATTCACCTACACGGGCCCGCCGGTCACCGCCGGCTTCACGACCATCCGGCAACCCGGCGAGGCGGTGTCGGTGTTGCTGCGGCTGAGCGACGGTCAGATCGCGCACGGCGATTGCGCGGCGGTGCAGTACTCGGGTGTTGGCGGGCGCGACCAGGTCTTCAACGCGCAGCAGGCTGTCGACACCATCGAGCGTCACGTGATGCCGCTGCTGCGCGGCAGGCCGGTCACGAACTTTCGCGATGCCGCCAGGGAGGTGGATACGCTCGAGGTCGAGGGCGGGCGGTTGCATGCCGCGATCCGGTACGGCGTGACCCAGTCGCTCCTCGATGCGGTGGCACGGATGCGAGGCGTGACCATGGCCGAGGTCGTGCGCGACGAGTACCGGACGGGCATCGAGATTCGACCGGTGCCCATGTTCGTCCAGTCCGGTGATGAGCGGACGATCAATGTCGACAAGATGGTGCTCAAGCAGGCCGACGTGCTGCCGCACGGACTCATCAACGAGGTTGAGACCAAGCTTGGGCCGGAGGGTGAGCTGCTGCTCGCCTACGTCGCATGGGTCCGGGATCGCATCGTGCACCTGCGCCCGCGGCCCGGCTATTCGCCGCGGTTGCACTTCGACGTGTACGGAACCATCGGGGTGGTGTTCGGCGGCGACGTGGATCGAGTGGCAGCCTATCTCGCTCGTCTCGGCGCGGCTGCGGCGCCGTTCGAGGTTTGCGTCGAGCACGTCATCGACGCCGGGAGCCGGTCGGAGCAGATTCGCGTGTCGTCGGCTTTGCGCCGCGCACTGCGCGAGCGCGACAGCAACGTCCGGATCGCGGTCGACGAGTGGTGCAACACGCTCGAGGACATCGAGCTCTTCGTCGAGGCGCAAGCGGCCGACGTCATCCACGTCAAGACACCCGATCTGGGGGGCGTGAACAACACCATCGAGGCGCTGCTCCTGGTCACTCGGGGCGGCCTGTCCGCGTACTGCGGCGGCAGTTGCAATGAGACCGACCGGTCCGCACAGGTGTCGGCACATATCGCCATGGCGTGCGGAGCGGCGCAGGTACTGGCCAAGCCGGGGATGGGCGTCGACGAGGGAATGATGATCGTGGGCAACGAGATGGCTCGGGTCGCAGCGCTCGTCGCTGCTCGGGAGCGCATGCCGGCATGAGGCCGCTCGAGGACGTGCGCATCATCGCCATCGAGCAGTACGCTGCCGGGCCGTTCGGGAGCGTGCAGCTCGCCGACCTTGGCGCCGATGTCATCAAGATCGAGGACCCGGCGACCGGGGGCGACATCGGCCGCTACGTCCCGCCGTCGCAGGAAGGTGAGGACAGCCTCTTCTTCGAGACCTTCAACCGCAACAAGCGCAGCCTCGGATTGGATCTCCGGACGGCCGGCGGACGAGCGGTCTTCGAAGACCTCGTCCGTGTCAGCGACGTCGTGTACTCGAATCTGCGTGGCGACGTGCCCTCGAGCCTGCGCATCCAGTACGACGATCTCAAGCATCTCAATCAGAGGATCGTCTGCTGTCCGCTGACGGGATTCGGCCTGACCGGGCCACGGAGCGCGCAACCCGGCTACGACTACTTTCTGCAGGGGATCGCCGGTTGGATGGACATCACCGGCGAGCCGTCGGGTCCGCCGACGAAATCGGGACTTTCCCTGGTGGACTACTCGGCGGGGCTCGTTGCCGCTGTCGCCGTGCTCGCCGGCATTCATGCGGCGCGTCGCGACGGTGTCGGGATGGACTGCGACGTCAGCCTGTTCGACACCGCGCTGGCGATGCTGACCTATCCGGCTGCGTGGCATCTGAACGGTGACTTCACTCCTGAGCGCACGGCACACTCGGCGCATCCCTCGCTCGTTCCCTTCCAGGCCTTCGAGACGAGTGACGGCTGGATCGTGGTGGGGTGCCCGAAGGAGAAATTCTGGAGGCGTCTGCTCACCGCCATCGATCGCCCTGAGCTGGCGGACGATGTTCGCTTCTCGACGTTCGCGGATCGACGCGCTCACGCCGCGGCGTTGCTTCCGATGCTCGAGACCGTGTTCGCGTCGCGGTCTTCAACAGAGTGGCTGGACATCCTCGGGGGCGCCGGCGTGCCCTGCAGCCCGATCAACACTGTCCCGGAAGCCTTGCGCGACCCGCAGACGGAGGCCCGCGGCATGGTGGTCGAGACCCAGCATCCCCGTTTCGGCACGATCCACCAGCTGCGAAGCCCCGTCCGGGTTGGTGCTGAGCCACCCCCGTATGCCCGCGCGCCGGTGCGCGGCGAGCACGAGGGCGCCGTGTTGATTGATCTGCTCGGCTACGATGCGAACCGCGTCGCCGAGCTCCGCCGTGGCGGAGCGTTCGGGCAGCCGGATCCGGCGGGTCAGGGGTGACTCACATCCGGGCACAATGGCGTCACGACGACCCCGATCAGATCACCGCGGAGGACGAACACACGCCGTGCCCCGTTTCAAGGTCAACACCGCGCAATCGACGGTCAAGGTCGGCCTCAGAGTGAATCTGCACCCGTCGCACATCAATGCCGATGCACTCAGCGGAGTCATCGAGTGCGAGGTCGACAGGCAGGGCCGGCCGCGCCTCGACCAGCCCTACACGGCGACGTTGACGCTGCCGGTCGACGGCATCAAATCGGGGAACGGCATCCAGGATCGGGAGATGCGCCGGCGCTTCGACGTGTCGCACTTTCCCACGATCACCGCCACCGTGACGCACGGCGAGGCACTCGACGGTGACGGCCGGTATCGCGCCACCGCGCGACTCACGATGCATGGACAGACGCGTGACATCACCGGAGACGTTCAGCTCGATGTCAAAGGGAAAACCATGACCATCGACGGGCAGCAGGTGATCAACGTCAAGGACTTCGGAATCGATCCACCGCGGCTGATCATCCTGAAGGTGGAACCGGATGTGGACCTGCAGGTACACATCGTGGCCGAACGGCAGCCGTAGCGACAACTGCGCTTGGAGTGCAATGCGATACTCGAGAAGCTCGTGGTTCGGTTCGAACGCGGAGCACCCGCGCGTAGCATGACCCCATGAGCGTCGCGACCCCACCACCGACGACTCGCCCGGCGGGTGCGAAGGCGCGCACACGCGAGGTGGTCGCGCGGCAGCGCTTCTTCGTACGCGGTGTCGTTCAAGGAGTCGGGTTTCGTCCGTTCATCTGGAATCTCGCAACCCGCCTTGGGCTCTGCGGTTGGGTTCGGAACACGTCGGGGGCTGTGGTCGTCGAGGTGGAGGGCGGGCACGCAGCGCTCGAGGCGTTCGCGACGGCGCTGCGTGCCGACGCGCCACGCCTCGCTCGCATCGACTCCGTCGAGATGGTGCCGCTGGCCCCGGTCGGCGAAGGAGACTTCAGCATCCTCGAGAGTCGCGCCGTCGACGGGGACTACCAGCCGATCGCTCCTGACGCCGCGACCTGTCCCGAGTGCGTCGCCGACATCCTCGATCCTGCCAACCGGCGGTACCGGTATCCCTTCACCAACTGCACCAGCTGTGGTCCACGGTTCACGATCATCGAGGAGATGCCGTACGACCGGCCACTGACGACGATGCGCCATTTCGCCATGTGCGAGGCCTGCGAGCGAGAGTACGAGGACCCGACCGACCGCCGCTTTCACGCTCAGCCGAATGCCTGCCCCGCATGCGGTCCGCGTCTGTGGAGCGCAGACGCGCGCGGCGATGCGCTCCCCGGTGATCCGATCGAGCTCGCAACCAGGTCGATCGCGAGCGGGGACGTCATCGCGCTGAAGGGGTTGGGTGGGTTCCAACTCTGCTGCGACGCGGGCAACGGCGATGCGGTCCGCCGGCTGCGCGAGCGCAAGCACCGGCCGGCCAAGCCGTTTGCGATCATGTGCGCGGACATCGATGCGGTTCGCGACCTCTGCGTCGTGGGCGATACCGAGGCCGCCCTGCTGGAGGGGACGGTGCGGCCGATCGTGCTGCTGCAGCGGCGGCACGATCGTGGCACGACAACCGCTGTGGCGGAGTCGGTCGCTCCGGGCCTCGAGGAGCTCGGCATCATGCTGCCGTACACGCCGCTGCACCATCTGCTCCTGCGCGCAGCGGCGACGCCGCTGGTGATGACCAGTGGCAACCTCAGCGAGGAGCCGATCGCCAAGGACAACGACGAGGCCGTGCAGCGGCTCGGGAGCATCGCCGACAGCTTTCTGCTGCACGACCGTGACATCCACGCTCGCTACGACGACTCCGTGGTACGGGTGGTCGACGGCACGGCGCGCATGGTGCGCCGCGCGCGCGGCTACTGCCCGCTCCCGCTGCGAGTCACATCAAGTGACGGAGACGTCCTGGCGCTCGGCGCGCATCTCAAGAACACGTTCTGCGTCCTGCATGACGGCAACGCGTTCACCGGCCCGCACCTCGGCGATCTCGACAGCCCGCTGACGCTTGCCCACGAAGACGAGGCGTTGTGCACGTATCTCCGCCTGTTCCGCTCCAATCCCGCAATCGTGGCGGCCGACCTGCATCCCGACTACGCCTCCACCCGCGCTGCGGAGCGCTGGTGGGACTCCGGGGCGCGAGCGGTCCGCGTGCAGCATCACCACGCGCACATCGCCAGCGTCCTCGCCGAGCACGGCCTCCGCGGCAACGTCATCGGCGTGGCCTTCGACGGTGTCGGTCTCGGTCCGGACCATTCCATCTGGGGCGGCGAGTTCCTCATCTGCGATGAACGGTCGTACCGCCGCGCCGGCCACATCACCCCCGTGCGCCAGCCAGGCGGCGATGCCTGCGCGCGCCAGGGATGGCGGATGGCCATCGCCTATCTGGCTGCGGCCAATGCGCTCACCGAAGCGCCGCCCGCCTGGTTCAGCGAGATGCCCGGGGCTCCGAACCGGCGTCAGTGGCGGCTCGTCTCGCGGCTGGCCGCGTCTGAGGTAGCTCCGATATCGACGAGTGCGGGGCGCCTCTTCGACGCCGTCGCCAGCCTCATCGGTGTGGCCCAGGTGTCGACGTTCGAGGCTGAGGCCGCGATGCGCCTGGAGGCGCTCGCTGCTGCAGCGGGCGATCTGCCGGCGATCGATACCTGGGACATCGAGAGCGGCGGCGACCCGATCGTGCTCGACACGGCCGGCCTGGTCGAAAGGCTCTTCCGGGAGCGGCAGCGGGGCCGGCCGGCCGCGATGCTCGCCGCGATGTTTCACGAGAGCCTGGCGCGCGGGATCGCAGGGGTGTGCGCGCGCCTGAGCCGGGAGCTCGAACTCGACC
>ODAK010005435.1_pt1 | contig 12948 bp, 12 predicted proteins | sample 1539591 | NCBI WGS metagenome assembly ODAK01 (sample SAMEA3539303, study PRJEB22396) | soil metagenome | biome: tundra; feature: field; material: soil | place: USA | collected 2010-05 | depth 0.15 m | reverse complement strand
AGAGAGGCAAATCCGCCACGTCGATGGTGTTCCGCGTGGTCATCATCGCCGCGTGCCCGATCACATTCTCGAGTTCCCGCACATTGCCGGGCCAGGCATGCTGCAGCAGCCGCATTTCCGCGCGGTACGTGAGACCCAGGACCTCTTTCTTGTATCCGCGAACCGGCTGATGAAGTGGCGCTGCAGCAGTAACATATCTTCCTTGCGCTCCGCCAGCCGGGGGACCTGGATTTCCACCATGGAGAGCCGGTAGTACAGGTCTTCCCGAAAGCGGCGATCGGCGATGAGGCCGCGCAGATCGTGGTTGGTTGCGGCAATGACGCGAACGCTCACCTGCCGGGTGTTGAGCGCTCCCACCCGCTGGACTTGCTGGTTCTGCAGCACGCGGAGAAGTTTTGCCTGGGTGAAGAGCGGCATGTCGCCGATTTCGTCCAGAAACAGCGTGCCGCCATCGGCATGCTCGAAAAGACCGGGCTTGTCGTTGGTGGCGCCGGTAAACGATCCCCGGGCGTGACCGAACAGCTCGCTTTCGAACAGGGTCTCCACGACTGCCGAACAGTTCAGCACCACAAACCGGCCGGCGGCCCCCGGACTGAGAGCGTGGACGGCGCTCGCCACCAGGTCTTTCCCTGTGCCGGTTTCTCCCGTGATCAGCATAGAGCGGTAGTGCGGGGCCACGCGCCGGATCCGCGAGAACACCTCCCGCATCCGGGGGCTCTGTCCGATCATTCCGTGAAATTCCGCGTCGCCCGGCAAATCTTCCCCGGCATTTCTCAACTGCCGCAGCCGTGCTTCCTCGATGCCTTTTTCGACCCGCTCCCGCAGATCCTGCAGTGACACCGGCGTGGTCAGAAAGCTGCTACCGCTCCGCGTCGCTGCCTCCGCGCCCACAGCTTCGTCATGTTCCGACATCAGGATGGCGTCGGTTGCGGGCTCCGCCTCAATCATCCGTTCCATTGCGTCGATACCGCTCAGAGTCATCTTTTTGGTATCGATCAGCACCATCTGTGGTTTCCGGCGGCTAAATATCTCCAGGGCTTCGTCAGCGCTGGAAGCAGTGAAAATTTCGAGGCCCGGCTGCGCCAGTGCGTCGACCAGAGAATCCCGGCTCGCCGGATCGTCGTCGACAATCAGCAGCGCCACGGCCGGAATGAGGGTAACCTGCGTAAACGCGCTGTGCGATTCTGTTGCCATATTTTTGTCCCGCACCTTTCGCCGATCACCAATCCACCCGCGCCGTCGCATAGATTAAGGCCTGACCACTATGTAGTTTGCAACACCCTTCGCACCGTAGACGGATTTTGTCACCTGGCTGGCGGCCATCTTTTCCTCTAACGTGCGAACCACGCCGGAAAGTACAACAATGCCGTCTTTGGTGCGGACGCTGATGTCCTGCAGCCACAGTTGCCGAAGCACAGTTTCCTGCCTTTCCTGATCTTTTTCCGTACTTTTTGCTGTTGCAGTGGGGGTTTGCAAGTACATTTACTCCGCGCGTTAAAAAGCCGACGCCGACGCCACCTTTCGAGCTAACTTTGGCGCCGTCACCTGCAGGACGCCTTTATTCAGCGATGCCGATACTTTGTCCACGTTTATGGGAGCAGGCAGTTCCAGCCGCCGGAACAGCATCTTCTCCGCGCGCCCGCAGAAACAAACGCCGTCGCTCTTCCCCTCGTGAGTGTGAGCGGCCTCGGCCCTCACGATCAGCGCATCCCGAAAGGCAGACACCTGAATGTCTCTTGCTTCGACGCCCGGCAGCGATACCTGAAGCTGGAAGTCTTTGCCGCGCTCCAGTAACTCGAAGACGGGAACCCAAGTGGTATCCAGTTCCGCCCGGAGCCAGTCATCCAGATCGGAGCCGCTGCCCCCATCGCGGTGCCTGAACAGATCGTAGGCCCGTTGCCGGATGGTTTCCGTCACCGTCCGGGTCTGATCCAGCAGGCCCTGCGGCGTCGTTTCCGTAACCCTGCACCTGTCAATCGCAACCTGAGCCAATCTGGTCTCCCTTGTATGTGAAGCACACCACGCGCGGAGCCGCGCATCAATGTGCCTTGAAGTTAAACCCCGGCGGCGCGATGATGGCCGGAGTCTGGAAACCATCGCAGCGCGCCGGGCGCCTCTTTGGCGGGGGACGATGGGCAGCATTGGAATCACTCCCGCCTAGACCCCCGCGCTAATAGGCACTTCCTCCGATATCCGCTGTCTCATCTCTCTTTTAGTCCGCGCCTCGCTTGCGTCTCCTTAAATTTCCTCAGGCGACCGCCTGCTTAGACTGAGATGGCTGGCGGTGTTCGCAGATCGCCTTGAGCGTCCGAATCACATCGTCTTTGAAGACGCCATTAGTTTCCGGCCTGGCCTTGAGCACAACGTCATTCAGGGACAGGATCCCTTTTAGCTCTCCCGACTTGTCGACCACCGGCAAACGGTGTACTCGTTGCTGAGCCATCGTCTTCAACGCCTTGCGCACATCATCGTCGGGCGCGCAGAGAGAAGGTTCCCGGTGCATGATCGCACCGACCGGGACTTCAGAAGCGTTGCGATTTTGTGTCCCTAAGGCGATGAAAAGATCGCGGTCCGTCACCACACCAACCACCTGGCCGGAGTCCTCTAGAACCGGAAGAACACCACAATCTCGAGCCCACATGATTTCTGCAGCCGCAGCGGCACTTGTGCCTGAACTGCAGAACGAAACGTCCGTTGTCATTACGTCTTCAACTCTCACAAGCAGCTCCGCTCCTGTGCTTACGCACTTCAATTTTCTGCCTTCATCGATGGAGTAATTTCGAGGGTAGCCCGGGGGTGTTCCGGCGAACCACTCGGAGAACTCCTAGTTTCGCGACTGGGAAGAGCCTTTGGAATGCCTCGGTTACATGGCGACCCCAGGTACGCGCCGTCCTGGGATGACTGTGAAATAAGAGGCGACCTTGAAAAACACGATGCCTGCGCAATATATCGCCGAGAGGGTAGAACGATGGCCGTCGCGACAATAGGGCGCGATCGTTTAAGTCTGCGCGTCGAAGCCGCTCTGGAGCTTTCTCTGAAGCATCCGGATCTTAATCGGTGTCTCCAGGCTAATCGCCTCCAGCCATTGCTCATTCACGTTGACCTGAACCCGGTCGCGCCGAGGCGGTATTGGCCGGCCGCATGATCCTGCGCCGTTGCGGCGCCTATGCGACGCACTTCAGCGGGATACGTCTTCGTCACCTGTGTTTGCATTTGTTAACGAAGGCCACCATGGTCCATCCATATCCCTACTTCCCCGCGTAAGGACTACTCAGATAGGCGATCAGATTGGCCATATCCATCCCTTCAAAACGGGGCCAGACCAACTTCCTGGACTGCATCTGATCGAACATCTGCGGACCGTGATGCCACAGGGCCGAAACGAGAATGGGACCGCTGAACAAACGGCCGGACAGCTTCGGCGCGCCGCTTGACGGATTTTCGTGACAAGTAGCACAGTGTTTAGACTTGTAAACCCGTTGGCCCGGCTTCGCGCTACCGGCGTCGCGGAAGAATTGCTCGGCCCATAGGCTGCTCGCGATCTCCCGCATCTCATCGACGTCCAACATCGGTGGCGAGGGCGGCATCTTAGGTGCGTGATTCCACATCGCCACAGCGATACCGATCAGCGTCTGACCCCTCAGACGAGTAGAGAGGGCGGTCATGCTGGAATGGCAGGACTCACAGCCCTTGGATCGGAACAGGGCCTCTCCGCGGGCGCCCGACGTGATTTCGATGCGCGTAGGAGTCACGTTCCGCAGATACACCAGGATGTCGATCAAGTCCTGTGTTTCCAACTCGGGCCACTTCATCTTGCGCTTGGCGAACTCCTGCTTCATGGTGGCGGCGTGATTCCACATCTGGCTCACCAACACGATGGGTTGACTGACGGACTGCCACTCGGATGCGGGTTTGGCCTGTGGAATCTTTGGCTCCTTTGAGCCGTGGCACTCCACGCAGTGCTTGGTCGAGAAGAGTTGTTTTCCGCGGCCGGCATCTCCGGGCATCTCGAAGAAGCCGGCAGAATAGAAGTAGGCGAACAAGTCCGCCGCGGCCTGTTCGTTTAAGTCGCCCACTTGAATGCCACGGGTCCGCATTGCGGCCCACATGGTGGGCGCATGATTCCACATGGTGCCGGCAAGCGAAGCCGGTGTGAAGTCCCGGTTCAACTGGCGGCCGAGATCGGGCCCCAAGTTGCCACCCTCGCCATTGATGCTGTGGCATTGGATACATTGCAGCGTGTGGAACAATTCGGCTCCTCGCTGGGAGTCAGCCGCGACGGCCGCGTGGAGGCTCGTATCCATCACAGTGAGCGCCATCAGAATCGCGATCCAGGAGACCCCAAAGTTCGGCACACCTGAAAGAACTGCGTGTCCCCGGTAGCTTTGTACGTGGTCCTCATATCGTCTGGGCATAGCGAAAACCTCAATTTGGTCGTTTAGCCTGAGCCGGATTGGATTTGAATCGGGAAGACGATTACGCCTGCTGCAAGACGTTGCTGGTGCTGTTTCGGATTGATTCATCTCAGTCCGTTTCAACTTTCTTAAGCAGACCTACACTTCCAAAGCGGATTTGGAATCCACCATCCAGGTGGTGGTTATTTAGACTTAGCAAGGGAGTGGCCACATTCATCTGACGCACAAAATAGCAATCCTGATGTTTCATCTGAGGTCGAGCACTCACGTCGCGTGTTGGCTGTCCACGGTGCACGACGGAGCAAAGTCAGCCTACGGGTGCTGATTCGAAACGACGCGCCCGATCAATTGTGGGAAGATGATGATCCCCGCATGCGCGTCTCAACCGCCAGGATCTAGAAATCCGAAAGCAGTGGGTCATTACGCTAATAGTTGACGCAACCAGTGAGTGATTTGGCGCACCGTCACTCTGCGACAATGGCGGTCCCCTCCGTAGATTACACAGCCCATTAGCGTCTACCCGAAATAACTTCCGGCAACGAACGTGCCTCCTCCGAAGCCAACAGAGTGCCGGGCAGCAAAGGCCCAGCGGAAACATGACGCTCTGATTCGCGAAAAAAAGGTGAACAATGAGATTAGCGTGGATTTTGCGGAAAGCCTTACCGGCACTGATGGTGGCCGGGGTCTTGTCATTGCTTCTTCCCCAAAAAGGAACTGCAATTCCCGCATTCTCCCGTCAATACGCAACCTCATGCATGACCTGTCACGTGGACTTTCCGAAGCTGAACGATTTCGGAAAAGCGTTCAAGGATGCGGGTTTCAAGTTTCCGAAGGACGATGAAGATCAACTCAAGGTAGCGCCGGTAATGCTGGGCGCCGAGGCTCAAAAGCAGAACTTCCCAAACTCGGTCTGGCCGGGGTCGATTCCGGGCATGCCTCCGATTGGCCTGCGGTTCAATACTTACTTTCAACTCACGGGGTCCGCGCGAAATAACTTCAATTCGCTGACTCCCGCGGGAAGCCTTCCACAAGTGATCCCCGGAGCCGATTTTTCGAGCGGATTGTTCAGCATTTTCACGGCAGGCAACTTCGGAAGCGGAATCGCTTTCTGGGTGGATGACGACATCAGCGTGGGAGGCAACAATGGCGCGGGCGGGCTGGGTGACGCCTATCTGAAATTTGTGAACGTGAGCCGCTTCCTGAAACTGCCGACCGATTCTCTTTCCGTGCGCGTGGGCCAGTTCGAACTGGATCTGCCGGTCACTCAGGCGCGCAGCTACAACATGAGCCCCTACGACATCTACTCGCAAGCCAATATCGGGGCGATCAATTCCCTTGTTTCGCTGCAGCAGAACGTGGCCAACCAGTTCACGTTTGCCAGCGCGGCGAAGGGAATCGAGCTGAGCGGCGGACATCAATACAGCGGCTATCATTACTCCGTCGCCGTGGTCGATCAAAATACCACCGGCCTCGACCAGTCCTCCAACACCAGCCCGTATGTCCCGTCGCCGACCGGGAGTGCGAGTGGCGGAGTGGGCTTCGGATCGAGTTCGCCCTTCAAAACTTTATACGGGCGCCTCTCGTACCGCTTCAACCTCGAGCGCGATTCGGAAAGCCGGCACGCGATACAGGCAGCCGGAACCACTGGCCCCCACGACCACACCTATCTGACACTCGGCTCTTTCTATTTGTACGGGAAGTCCCTTCAGCAGTTTCCCGGCGCCGCGACGTCGGGAGCCAGTCTCATCCTGAGCGCGCAGGAGCCCTACTATCGAGCAGGCGGCGATTTCAATTTCAACTACCGGCACTTCAACATGTACGGAGTCTATATGTATGGCCGCGACCAGAACCTGCTCCCCATCGATGCGAGCGGAAATCTGATTCCCATCCCGCTCGCGTCGGAGAGCCCACTGCCGGTTGGATTCATCAAAAGTGTTCCGGCGAAGTTCAACGGCGGCTTTATACAGGCCGACTATATGATTTTCCCGTGGATGATGGCAATCGGCCGGTGGGACGGAGTCAATTCGACGGCAGACCGGATCAACGGGCTGGCTTTGTCTGCGGCGACGCCGTTCTTCGGGCCACTCCACTCCACGCGCGACCGCTACACACCAGGCCTGCAGATTCTGATTCATCCGAATATCAAGTTCTCATTCGAATATCAATTCCGGCCGCAACAGACCACTATCATCGAGACGGATCCCAAGACCGGCAATCTGGTGGCTGTCAATCCGTTCCGCGTGAATACCGCGCTGTTCGGCCTCGAATTCGTTTACTAGAAAGGCATGCAGTGCAATTTATGTCAAAACTGATCACTTTAGCTTTGTCTCTGACAACGGTTTGCGCCGTACTTACGGCGGGCGAAATCAGCGGGAAAGTTACCGCGGGGAAAGGTGCCTCCGTGGTGTATCTGGAGGCCGTTGCCGGTAAGACATTCCCGGCGCCGGCACAACCCCTGGTGATGGACCAGAAGTCGCTCTTGTTTCAGCCGCACATACTGGTTGCTCCGGTAGGCGTCACGGTCGAGTTTCTGAACAGCGATAAAGTGCAGCACAACATCTTCTGGCCCGCTATCACCGGAAACAAAAAACTGAGCCACAACATGGGCACCTGGCCGACAGGCGAAAAGCGGGACTTCAAGTTCGACACTCCGGGCATCGTCCCGCTGCTGTGCAATGTCCATCCGGAGATGTCGGGCTATATCATCGTCACACCGACGCCGTTCTATGCCGAGACCGACGCGGCCGGAAGCTTTAAGATCGCCAACGTGCCCGACGGCAGTTACACGGTCACGGCCTGGCACGAAGGATTCAAGACCCAGTCCAAACCGGTAGTGGTGACTGGCGCGGCGACAGCGGAATTCACTCTCGCGAAGTAAGCCCGGGCCGACTCGGGAACATCAACCGTGCTGAATCGTTTCGAGGACAAGAGAGTCGACCAGGATTGGCTCGAAAGCAACTTTCCCTGTATGATGGCCTGCCCGGCCGGAACCAATGCTGGCCGGTATGTGGCACTCATCGCGGAAGGCCGCTTCGAAGAAGCGTACCGGTACGCGCGCGATCCCAACCCAATGGCCAGTATTTGCGGACGCGTCTGCGCGCATCCATGCGAAACTGCATGTCGCCGCGGGGCAATTGACGCGCCGATCTCGATTCGTGCTCTGAAGCGGTTTCTTACGGAGCGATTCGGGCCGGAGTCGCGCCAGCCGCTTGATATCCGAAAGGCGCCGGTGGGCACGATGCCGTATCGCGTGGCCATCGTCGGCAGCGGACCGGTGGGACTTTCGGCGGCACACGATCTTGCGCTGCTGGGTTATGCCGTCACGATCTTCGAGGCCGCGCCGGTGGCCGGAGGCATGCTGAGCCTGGGGATTCCCGAATACCGGTTGCCGCGCAGCGTTGTGGAAGCTCAGATACGCGAGATCCTCGAAGCCGGCGGCGTGACGCTCAAAGTGAACCAGGCCGCTGGCCGCGATTTCACCATTCGTGAACTGCGCGAAAATGGCTTCGATGCAGTAGTGCTGGCCGTGGGTGCGCACCGGAGCCGCGATCTCTCAATCCCCGGAGTCGATCTGGATGGCGTCCATAAGGGCATCGACTTCCTGCTGAATGCCAATCTCGGCTATCGGTTCAATATTGGCAAAAAGGTCGTCGTCATCGGCGGAGGCAACGTCGCGATGGATGTGGCCCGTTCTGCCGCTCGGGAGGTTCTCAAGCAGCATCGCCCCGAAGACGCTGTACCCAGCGAACAGAACATTGCAGCCGTCGCGACGCACGAAATGGTCGACATCTCGCTATCGGCCCTGCGCCTCGGTGCGCGCGAAGTCAGCATTGTGTGTATCGAGCGGCGCGACGAAATGCCTGCTGCGCACGAAGAGATTGCAGAAGCGGAGGTCGAAGGCATCCGGATGCGGGACGGTCGCGGCCCCAAACGCGTGGTCGGCCAGAATGGCAAGGTGACGGGCATCGAGACGGTTCGGACCCGTTCGGTTTTCGATGCCTCGGGGCGGTTCAATCCCACTTTCGAAGAAAACAGCGAATCGGTTATCGAGTGCGACACTGTCATCCTTGCCATCGGACAAGCCCCACGGCTCGATTTTCTGTCTCCCGAAGATGGAGTCGAAATCTCTGCACGCGGCCTTATCGCCGTTGACCGGAGCACGCTCATGACCAGCGCGCCCGGCGTGTTTGCAGGCGGCGACTGCGCCTTTGGCCCGCGCCTTATCATCGACAGCGTAGGCGATGGCAAGCGCATCGCGGCTTCAATCGACCGGTACCTGACTGGACGCGAACGTCCCGAGACAGGCATCGAAGTCGAGATCCTCGACCATCACCGGATGTTCGCCGACTACATGAATATTGGCCGCCAGCCCATCCCCATGGTTCCGCTGGATCGACGTACCGGCATGACCGAGGTCGAAGCCGGTTACGACGAAGCCGCCGCGATGCGCGAGGCCCGCCGCTGCCTGCGTTGCTGGATTAATACCGTATTTGAAGGCAACCAACCGGACGGCTCGCAATGCATTCTGTGCGGCGGTTGCGTCGATGTATGCCCCGAAAACTGCATCCAGCTGGTGCCGCTCGAAAGCATCGAATTCCCCGGGGATGTGCTGAATCGGATTCAGGCGGACCCGTCGCTGTTCCGCGTGGAGCTGGGCGACGTGGCTCCCGGAGAGTTGGGGCAGATCACCGGTTCGGCAATGCTGAAAGACGAGACCCGCTGTATCCGTTGCGGACTTTGCGCCGAACGATGTCCTGTTGGCACGATCACCATGGAGGCGTATTCAATGCGAGGCGTACTCGATGCGGCCGGTGGTGGCCGGATGAGCAGCGCGGAGGCCAGATGAGCACGCAGGAAGAACCTCGAAAAAACGAACCCGGTTCGGACGATGTCGGCCTCACGCGGCGCGAATCGTTCGTCAAAATCGGCGTGGGATCCATTTGCGTCGCTTGCACCGGCGCGGCGGTATTCGGCTATGAGTTCCTGTCGCCGAACGTGCTTTATGAACCATCGCCCATAGCCAACGCAGGGAAGCCGGATCGCTACCCGCCCGGCAGCGTGACGCAGGATTCGCAGTCGGGCATCTACGTTGTCCACGCTCCCGAGGGAATTTACGCGATGTCCGCGGTGTGCACTCATCTGGGTTGCCTGACTGCCTGGAAACCGGAACTGGGGATTATCGCCTGCCCCTGCCATGGCAGCAAATTCAATCGCGATGGCAGCAAGATCGAAGGACCGGCGCCGCGGCCCCTGGTGTGGCTTAATACGTCGATCAGCGACGAAGGCGATCTTCTCGTGGATCGCTCCGCGCCGCTTGAACAGAAGCGGTTTGTGAGAACCTGAGATGGCCAGGTCTGTCGACACATATCTGGCAAGCCTGCGCGAGAACCGGGTCTGGCAGTCGATTTTTCGCGGCGGATCGGGTACGAGCAATCTGCGCCGTGCCCTTGCCATTCAGCAGAACGTCTTTCTTCATCTCAGCGCCGTAAAAATCCGGAAGCGATCGCTCGCGTTCCGTGTGACGTGGTTTCTGGGGACGCTGAGCCTGGGTGGTTTGCTGATACTGGTGATCAGTGGCATCCCGCTGATGCTGTACTACCATCCCTCAGTACCTCAGGCTTACGCAGATATGAAGGATCTGCAGTCGGTGATCTCCGCCGGTGTGTTTCTGCGCAATCTGCACCGCTGGTCGGCTCACGCTATGGTACTGCTTGTTTTCGCGCACATGTTCAAGGTGTTTTACCGGGGGGCTTACCGGCCCCCGCGCGAATTCAACTGGGCGATCGGAGTCATCCTGCTGATCCTGACGCTGCTCCTCAGTTACACGGGCTACTTACTTCCGTGGGATCAGCTGGCATTCTGGGCTATCACGGTCGGATCGAATCTTCTCTCTTCGGTGCCGGTACTGGGCCCGAAAATCCGCTTCCTGATGCTGGGCGGCAACACGGTAAACGCCAACGCGCTGCTGCGGTTTTACGTGCTGCACTGCGTCATTCTTCCGCTCGCCGCCGCGATGTTCGTCGCCATTCATTTCTGGCGGATCCGCAAAGACGGCGGAATCTACGCGGGGAAAGGCAATCGCAATGAGTGAGCGGAAAGATTTCGTCGCAGGCATGAGTTCCGACAGCCGGAAGTCGCCGTTGCGCCTGGCATTCGCCACGCGGCGCTCGTCCCCGCAAGTGAAAACGCGGGATGACGGCGACACGGTTATGGCGTTTCCGGAAGCGCTCTTCCGCGGCGCGGTCGCGATTGAGGTGCTGGCTCTGGTTCTGGTGGCGCTGTCCCTGTTCTGGAACGCGCCGCTCGAAGAACTCGCCGATCCCCTGCTGACGCCGAACCCGGCGAAGGCGCCCTGGTATTTTCTGGGGCTTCAAGAGTTGCTGCACTACTTTCCACCTGTAGTGGCGGGCGTGTTGATCCCGGGAATCGTCGTCATGGCGCTGATAGCGATCCCTTATTTCCGGATCAACATCGAAGCCGAGGGACTGTGGGCCCGGAACCGCACGCAGCGCCTGCGCATTGCCACGGCGGTCGTCACTCTGTTTTCCCTCTTCCTGCTGGCCTTTCACGTCTACGTTGCGCTGGCGCCGACGCTGCTGGTGGCCGCCTTCATGTTTTATTCCGCGACCGAGCGCCCCTCGCCCGGGCGGCTGCACCGGTGGCTTGCCTCCAAACCCCTGAGCTTCTGGATCATGTCCTGGTTTCTGCTGTCATCGGCCGTGCTCACTCTGATCGGAACGTTTTTTCGTGGTCCGGGCTGGTCGTTTGTAATGCCCTGGAGTGGTCAGATATGAGCTTCCGCGCAAGAGCGGCGTCCGCCTGGAAGTACCTGTTCGGCGACAGCGCCCGGGCCTTTGGTTCTCTGAGCCTGATCCTGCTGGTGATGCTCGCCATCGTCCCGGCCCGCGACTACTTCCGCGACTGGCGGAGTATCCAGAAGCAGTATCTGCGCCTCATCGGGCGGCGTGGCGATGCTGCATCGTTAAACCGGCGATTCCAGGGCGGTCTGCAGCAGGTCTGGCTGCCGGAAATCGGCGTGGTGGACCGGTGCACTACCTGCCATGTCGGCCTCAAAGAAGCCAGCCTCGCCGATGTCCGGACGCAGCCGTTTCGTCCGCATCCAATAGTGCCGCACACGCTCACCGAGTTCGGCTGCGTGCTGTGCCACCGGGGTCAGGGCACCGCGACAAGCCTCGAAGATGCACACAACAGCACGAAGTCATGGGAAGAGCCAATCCTGCCCGCCCGTTATATGGAATCCGCCTGCGGGCAGTGCCATCTCCAGGCATTGACCGGAACTCCGACGCTCAACCAGGGGCGCCGCCTTCTTGGACAATATGGCTGCGTGCGCTGCCACACCGTGAAGACACCGGAAGGCGCTAAGATGACCGGCACTGACGATCCGCCACCGCTCGAGCACATTGCCGATAAAACAACGCGCGAATGGATCGCCGCGTGGCTGAAAAATCCTCAGGCCTACGCCGGCTCGGCGACCATGCCGAACTTTCAGCTTGCCGATGCCGACATCCGCGACATCTCTGCGTTTCTGATCGCACAGAGCACTCCTTACGGTTTGGAGAAGCCAGCCGAGGCCACGCCGATGCCGTCGCAGGACGATGCGGTCATTCAGCAGGGTTCCAGTTTGTACGGGGAGTCTTTCTGCGCCTCGTGCCACGCGGTGGAGAACGCCGCCGGGCTGCTGGTTGGCGGGAGCCTCGGGCCGGAAATCACGCGTGTGGGTTCGAAGGTAAAAACCGACTGGCTGGCAGGCTGGCTGCGCAATCCAGGGGCCATGGACGGCAACACGGCCATGCCGCATTACCGGTTCAACAGCCAGCAGATTGGGCTTCTGATTTCGTTCCTGGCCAGCAAGAGCGATTCCGATTTCATCGGGAACACCCGGCTGGCGGCCGCGACGAAAACCCAGATCGAGCACGGGAAAACGCTGGTGATCGAGCGAGGCTGCGCTTCCTGCCATAAGATCAACGGCGTGAAACCTCCGGAAGACTTCGCCCCGGAACTGACGATGGTCGGCAGCCGGCCGCTGAGTAAGATCCTTTTCGCTCCTGGCGTGCCGCAGACGTTGCCGGACTACATCGCCGCCAAAATCCGCAATCCGCGCTCATTCGGAGACGCACTAAAGATGCCGCGTTTTACTCTGGCGCCGCAGCAGGTGGAGTCGCTGGTGACGGCGCTGCTGGCACAAACCGCGCGCGCGCAAACCCTGCCCGCATCGCTCCGCATTCCCGCCCGCAGGCAGAGCGGTTACCGCCCTGCGGGTAAAGCCGGGCAGTTGATGGACGACATGCGCTGCTTCAGTTGCCACTCGATCAACGGACGCGGGGGAGATATGGCTCCGGAGCTAACGGCGGAAGGGACTTCCGTGCAGCGGGCATGGCTGGTCAGTTTCCTGAAGAATCCCAATACGCTGCGTCCGGCACTGATTCGCCGCATGCCGAAGTTCAACGTCACCGATGCGGAAGCCAATACTCTCGCCGACTACATAATGACGGTTTACCAGACACCGGAATTC
>ODAK010005434.1_pt1 | contig 12948 bp, 9 predicted proteins | sample 1539591 | NCBI WGS metagenome assembly ODAK01 (sample SAMEA3539303, study PRJEB22396) | soil metagenome | biome: tundra; feature: field; material: soil | place: USA | collected 2010-05 | depth 0.15 m | reverse complement strand
TCGGCCATGGGGGTGACCGGAGGTGGCGACTCGAGCGTGCTCCAAACGCAGCGCCCGCCGCTCGACTTGGCGAGCAGTGCCAGAAGTTCCGCGTGGGCTGCGCACTCCTCGGCACTGGCAGGTATGACCACCAGCGGTTCACTGGGGCGCACCATCGCCGGCGCGGCGGTGGTGCGCGCGCTCGCGCGCTCGCGCGCCGACTCATCGAGCGCCAGCAGGCTCTGACCCCCGGTCATCGCCAGGTAGACGTCTGCCAGAATGCGCGCATCGAGCAGTGCGCCGTGCAGCTCACGATGCGAATTGTCGATGCCATAGCGTTTGCACAGCGCATCGAGGCTGTTGCGCTGACCCGGGTGACGCTCACGCGCCAGGCTCAGGGTATCGAGTATCTGGCACAGGTTGCGCACCAGGATGGGCGCCGGCGTCTCGAGCAACGCAAATTCCCGCTCGAGGAAGGCAATGTCGAATACCGCATTGTGAATGATCAACTCGCTGCCTTCGATGAACTGCAGCAGCTCGGTCGCGATCTCGGCGAACTTCGGCTCTTGCGCGAGCCGCGCGCGCGTCAGGCCGTGCACGGCGCGTGCACCCTGCTCGATCTCGCGCTCCGGATTGAGGTAGCGGTGAAAATACCGGCCCGTGGTGCGTCGATTGAGCAGCTCCACGCACCCGATCTCGATGATGCGATGGCCGCGATCGACTTCCAGTCCAGTGGTTTCGGTATCGAGAACGATCTGTCGCATGCGCAGCACTTGGGCTTAGTAGCGCGAGTCTACCGCAAGCAGCGCATCGATCGCGGCGTTCGCCAACGCATCGGCGCGCTCGTTGCCGGGTACGCCCGCGTGCCCTGGCACCCAGTGCCACTCGATCCGGTGCTTACCCGCCTCGTGCTCGAGCAGCTGCCACAAGTCCTGATTCTTGACCGGCTTCTTGTCCGCGGTCTTCCAGCCGCGCGCTTTCCACTGCGGCAGCCACTCCAGAATGCCGCGGCGCACGTATTGCGAATCGGTGTAGACCCGCGCCTCGACCGGGCGCTTGAGCGCCTGCAGCGCCCCGATCACGGCCTGCAGCTCCATGCGATTATTGGTGGTTGGATTCTCCGCGCCGGAGATCTCCTTCTCGCGCGCCCCCATCGACAGCAGCGCCGCCCAGCCGCCGACTCCCGGATTACCGCGGCAGGCACCGTCGGTATAGATCTCGACCACGTCGCTCACATGCTCGGTTCCACGAGGCCACCGAGCACCGAGCGCCGTTCGCGCAGCCGCGGGCGAATGGGCGTCAGGGTATAGACGCGTTTGCGCGCCTTGATGACATAAGCGGCCGCCGGCCAGGGGTAGAACCAGCCGCGATGCAGCATCCTCGTGACGGTGGCCTCGAGCTCAGCGCGCGGTGCGCGCGGCAGGTGGTACAGATAGGGGTTCAGACTGACGATCTCGTAGCTCAACAGGCCCAGCCAATCGCGCACGCGTCCGCTGGCGAGCCGGCGTCGCAGGCCGGGCGGATAACCACCGCGCGAGGCCGCGGAACGTAGCCCCCAGAAGCTCGCCGGCCGGAAGCCCAGCACGATGAGCTGACCTTCCGCGACCAGCACCCGGTCGGCCTCGCGCAGCACCGCGTACGGATCGGGCGCGTACTCGAGCGTGTGGGGCAACAGTACGGCATCGACCGAACCGCTGCTGATGGGCAGATGCGCCAGACTGGCTACCAGATCCCCATCGGCCAGCCTGGGGTACGCATCGGCCACCACGCTCTGGCGTCGGATTCGACTTTGCGCCAGCAATTCACGGCCGGCACCCCAAGTTCCGAGCTGCAGCAGCTCCTGGCCGAAGACGTCATCGAAGGTCGTGGCCAGCAAACGCGCCTCCGCCGCGATCAGCGCCCGGCCCAATGGCTCACCCTGCCATGGCTGCAAAACACAAGGGAATTCCGCCATCCTGAGATTGTGAGCGTGTATTGTAAAAAAACTAGCAATTTTGTGAACTTACGGGTTAAATTCCACTGGCCTGGCGCCTCGGCTCCTGGCATACCGTAACATGTTCCAAATATCCGCTACGGGGAGCCGACCGTTGAGCCCAGCGAAGCTGACCCGACTGCCCCTGCGACTCCTGGTAATACCCCTGGCCCTGCTGGCTGGCTGCGCGCATCAGCTCAAGCCCGACAGCGCCGCCCTGGCCACGCCCGTGCCCGCGACTGCCCTGGCTGCGACGATTGCGGCGAGCCCGGAGGCCATGCCGGCCGACAAGAGCCTTGCCGACGCCAATCTCACCCCGAACGAGGCGAATGCGGACAGCGCCGCGGCCACCGACGAGGGCACCACGGCGAGCTTGGATTCGGCCGGCTTGCCCGGTCCACCCGTCGACAGCGTCGTGATCGTCAAACAGGCCGATCTGTTGGAGCGCCTGCGCGCTGGTTTTGCGCTCGACGACGTCGATGAGCGCGCGGTCGCCGTCCAGCTGAACTGGTTCGCCAACCACCCGGACTTTCTCGAGCGCACGTTCGGGCGCTCCGAGCTCTGGCTGTATTACATTGTGGGTCAGCTCGAGAAGCGCAACATGCCGCGCGAACTGGCGCTGCTGCCGGTCATCGAGAGCGCCTTCGAACCCTACGCCTACTCCTCAGCGCGCGCCGCCGGGCTGTGGCAGTTCATCTCGGACACCGGGCGCCGTTTTGGTCTCAAGCAGGACTGGTGGTACGACGGGCGGCGCGATCCGATCGAGGCCACCCGAGCTGCGCTGGATTATCTGCAGGCACTGCATAATGAGTTCAACGGCGACTGGCTGCTCGCGATCGCCGCCTACAACTGCGGCGAGCTCGCCGTCGAGCGCGCAATCCAAAAGAATCAGCGCGCCGGCAAGCCGACCGACTTCTGGCATCTGAAGCTGCCCGCGGAGACTCACGGCTACGTGCCGGAGCTGCTGGCGATGCGTCGCCTGGTCGCCAATCCGGCCCGCTATGGCCTGGAGTTCAGCCGTATCCTGAACGAGCCGTACTTCGTACAGATCTCGACCGGCGGCCAGATCGATCTGGAGGTCGTCGCGAAAATCGCCGGGATCAGCACCGAGGACCTGTACACGCTCAACCCGGCGTTTCATCGCTGGGCCACCGATCCGACCGGTCCCCACAGGCTGCTGGTCCCCGTGGACGCCTCCGAAGGACTGGAGCAGACGCTCGCGCAACTGACGCCCGAGCAGCGCATGCGCATCGAGCACTACACTGTGCAACACGGCGACACCGTCGCCACGATCGCGCACCGGTTCGTGACCAAGCCCGATGTCATTCGCGAGCTCAATGACCTGGGACCGAGCGACCCGCTCGTAATCGATACGGCGCTGCGCGTGCCTTCAAACGTGGTGCTGCCCGAAAAGGCGGCTCGCGCGGCGATGCTATTCGACTCACCGGCGCGACTGCAGCGGCGTCATCGCGGCGTGCGACCCGATATTCGTGTCGCGCGGCGTGGCGATACGCTCTATGGCATCGCCCAGCGCCTGGGTACCGATGTGCATACGCTGGCAGAGGCGAATGGCCTGCGGCCCGGTGACCGCCTGCATAGGGGACAGAAGCTGCGGGTCGGCTCGAGCACGCTCGGTGCAGATTCGACACTGGCTGCCGGCAAATCGGCACACAGCACCAATGCCTCCGCCATCGCGGTGGCAGCGAGCGACAGCGGCCGGCGCGTGACCTACAAGGTGCGCCGCGGTGATACGCTCTATGGTATTGCCCGGCTGCTGCAGGTTACGGTCATCGAGCTGGTGGGCTGGAACGACATGTCCGGCGATCGCAACCTCAAGCCGGGGCAAACGCTGGTCGCCTTCGTTCGATCACGCAGCTGAGCGCGGTGGGTATCCTCCCGGGCAAGCGCGCGCTGATCGTGGGCGTCGCCACCGAGCGTTCGATCGCCTGGGGTATCGCCGAGGCCATGCACGCCCAGGGCGCCGAGCTGGCCTTCTCCTACGCCAATGACAAGTTTCGAGAACGGGTCGAGCCGCTGGCCGCATCGATTGGCTCGACGTTGCTGATGCCGCTCGACGTGCAGCTCGACGATCAGATCGATGCCGCTTTCGCGCGGCTGCAGCGTGAATGGGGAACGCTCGACATCCTGGTGCATGCCGTCGCCTTTGCGCCGCGCGAAGCCCTGAGCGGCAGCTTCACCGCCAATACCTCCCGCGAGGCGTTCCGCATCGCGCACGATGTCTCGAGTTACAGCTTCACGGCGCTGGCGCGGGGCGCGGCCCCGCTCATGGCGGGCCGGGCCGGCGCCCTGCTGACGCTATCTTACCTGGGTGCCGAGCGTTCACTGCCGAACTACAACGTCATGGGCCTCGCCAAGGCCAGCCTCGAGGCCAATGTTCGCTTCCTGGCCGCAGACTTGGGTCCCCAGAACATTCGCGTCAACGCCATCTCGGCTGGTCCGATCAAGACCCTTGCCGCTGCTGGCATCGGCGGCTTTCGCAAGATCCTCGCGCACGTCGCGCAGGCCGCGCCGCTGCGGCGAAACGTCACGACCCAGGACGTCGGCAATGCCGCCGCCTTTCTGTGTTCGGACATGGCCGCCGGCATTACCGGTGAGATTGTTTATGTCGACAACGGCTACAGCAGCGTCGGCATGAGCTTCGAGGGCGGCAGCGCGGAATAGTCCCGAATCCGGGCTATTGGAAAACGCTCGGGTTGCGCTTGACGGTGGCGCGATGCTCGAGCTCGAGCAGATACGCGGCCATATCGCCGTCGCGATCACGACGCATGTACTGCATGACGAGCTGCTCGTCGTTCTTGGGGTTGGCGCCCGCGGTACCCGCGCGCACCCCACTGAGCAAGAGCAGCGCGGCGCCGCCGTTATCGAGCGGCAACGCTCGATACTCCGGTTTGCCAGCCGGATACGGCGCTGCGAATGCGGCTTCCCGCACCTGTACCGGCAGCTGCGGATCACCGCGAGCGACAAACGCCGCTGGCGCGGCCGTGACACCGAGGGTCTTGATGACCGCATCGAAGTTGGCGCCGCCATCGAGCTGTTTGATGGCCTCCTTTGCGGCCAGCTGTGCGGCACTGGTGCTCGAATCCTTGCGGATCGCTGCGATCACCTCATCGCGCACGCTCGCGATCGGCTGCGGGGCGGGAGCCTGATGCTCGAGCACCTTGAAGATCACGAGCTTATCCTCCGCGAGCGCCACCGGGCCGCCGATGCGATTGCCCGAGAGCGCATCGTCGCTGAACACGGCCTGCACCAGCTCGGGCTTGCCGCCGAGCGGCGCGCCGCCGCTGCGGCTGAAATCCTTGACCTCACCGAGTTGCAGGCCGAACTGCGTAGCAAGCGTCGCCAGATCGTTGCTCTCGCCCTTCTCGAGCTTTTGCTGCAACTGCTCCTCGCGATCGCCGAAGATTTCCGAGGCTTGAGCGCGACGGTACTCCGCCTCAATCCTCGCGCGTCCATCGGCAAGCGTGAGCACGTGGGCCGGACGGATCTCATCGAGCTTGATGATGTGGTAGCCGAACTGGGTCTTGACTGGATCGCTGGTCAGTCCGGGTTGCATCTTGAACAGTGCCGCGGCAAAAGCTCCCACGTAGGCGCTTTGCTCGGCCCAGCCCAGATCCCCGCCTTGCGTTGCGGAGCCCGGATCGCCCGAGTATTTGCGCGCCAACTCGCCGAAGTCTTTGCCGGCCTTCAGCTCGGCAAGCACCCGCTGTGCCTTGGCAAGAGCGGCGGCATCGGCACTGGCGTCTTTGGCATCGCCGATCGAAATCAGGATGTGATGCGCGTGCCGCTTTTCATTCTCGGAGTATCGGCTCTTGTTTTTGTCGTAATAGGCCTGAAGATCCTCGTCCTTGACCGTGATCTGCCCGGCGATCGCATCGAGGGAGAGCTGCGCGTATTGCAGCCGCACCGACTCGGGGCTCATGTAATCGCCCGGGTGCGCATCGTACCAAGCCTTGATCTGCGCATCGTCGATCTTGGCCGCCGCGGCGTAGCGCTCCGCCGGCAATAGCGCGTAACGGACTTCGCGCTGCTCGTTTTCCAGCGCGTAGATGCGATTGAGCTGGGCTGCGGTCAGGAAATCCGAGAGCTGTATGCCCTCGGTCAGCTGCGAGATCTGCAGCGCCTGACGGCGCTCGGCTTCGTAGGTTTCAGGCGTCAATCCGATCTGCGCCAGCATGGTCTTGGCGGCCAGGGCGCTGAATTTGCCGTCGACCTGAAAGCCCGGCTCGCTCTGGTAGGCCGCCAGCACCTGGGCATCGCTGGCGCGATAGCCGGACGCCTGTGCGCGCTGGCGCAATAGCGTCTCGCGCACGTATTCATTGAGCAGTTGCTGCTGCAGCATCCGCGTCTGCGCGGGGGGTAAGGTCGCGCCATTGAGCGCCTGGGCGTACTGCGCCTGGCGCTCCTGCCAGGCACGATTTAAGGTTTCGGTGCTGACACGCTCGCCGTTGACCTTGAGTCCATAGTCCTGCGGACTGAAGCTCACGTTGACGATACCGTACGCGCCCCAGGCAGCAAAAATCAGCGCCAGAAGCCCAAGCAGCCCGGTCATCAGCCAACGCTGACTCTTCAGTTTGTCGCTAATACTCTGCAGCATGTGGGTAAATGGCGGAGCGGACGGGACTCGAACCCGCGACCCCCGGCGTGACAGGCCGGTATTCTAACCAGCTGAACTACCGCTCCGTTTGAGGCTTACGTCCCTAGCGGGACCACCATGACATGACGCTCAATACACTTAAGTAGCACTGGTTTGGATCGGCTCGCAACAAACGAACATTATACGGGCTGAAGGTGGGGCTCGCCACCGCGCTTGGCGCTGGTGGGTGCTGAGGGACTCGAACCCCCGACATTCGCCGTGTAAAGGCGACGCTCTACCAACTGAGCTAAGCACCCGCCGGATGTTTAGTGCGCCTGCACCTGCTTGCTGTTGCGCGCTCTGGTGCGCCGCGCCGGCTTGGCCTCCGGGGGCTGTTCGGCCGGAGTCTCGGGCCGTGGCACTGGCTGGCGCGTCAGGGCGATCTGCAACACCTCGTCGATCCAGCGCACCGGCCTGATCTCAAGCTTGCCCTTGATGTTCTCCGGAATCTCCACCAGATCCTTCTTGTTTTCTTCCGGAATCATGACCAGAGCGACTCCGCCGCGCTGCGCGGCCAGCAGCTTTTCCTTGAGCCCACCGATCGGCAGCACTTCCCCGCGCAGCGTGATCTCACCGGTCATCGCCACATCCGATCGCACCGGAATGCGAGTCAGTGCGGACACCAGCGCCGTGCACATACCGATACCCGCACTGGGGCCGTCCTTGGGCGTGGCGCCCTCGGGCATATGAATGTGGACGTCGTGCTTCTGGTAGAAATCGACGTCCAGACCCAGTACGGCGGCGCGGCTGCGCACCACCGACATCGCGGCCTGAATCGATTCCTGCATGACCTCACCGAGCTGTCCGGTATGCAGCAGCTTGCCTTTACCGGGCACCACCGCAGCCTCGATCGTCAGCAGCTCACCGCCGACTTCGGTCCAGGCCAGGCCCGTGACCTGCCCGACGCGATCGAGCTCCTCAGCCTTGCCGTAGCGGAAGCGCCGCACGCCCAGATACTTGTCCAGATTGCGCGGCGTCACCGCCTTGACCGCGTTCTTGCCGGCCTTGTCGAGCAGCAGCTGCTTGACGGCCTTGCGGCTGATCTTGGCGAGTTCCCGCTCCAGGTTGCGCACGCCGGCCTCGCGCGTGTAGTAACGCACGATGTCCAGGATTGCCGGGTCGGAAACCTTGAGCTCGCCGTTCCTGAGGCCGTTCTGCTTGATCTGCTTGGGCACCAGGTAGCGCCGCGCGATATTGAGCTTCTCGTCTTCGGTATAACCGGGCAGCCGGATCACTTCCATGCGATCGAGCAGCGGCGGCGGGATATTGAGCGAATTGGCCGTACACACGAACATCACCTCGGACAGGTCGAAGTCGACCTCGAGGTAGTGGTCGTTGAAGGTGCCATTCTGCTCGGGGTCGAGCACTTCCAATAGCGCCGAGGACGGGTCGCCGCGGAAGTCCATCGCCATCTTGTCGACTTCATCGAGCAGGAACAGCGGATTGTGCACGCCAGTCTTGGCCATGTTCTGCACGATCTTGCCCGGCATCGAACCGATGTAGGTGCGGCGGTGACCGCGGATCTCCGCCTCATCGCGCACCCCGCCGAGGGACATGCGCACGAACTTGCGGTTGGTCGCGCGCGCCATGCTCTGACCGAGCGAGGTCTTGCCGACGCCGGGAGGGCCCACCAGACACAGGATCGGCCCCTTGATCTTCTCCACGCGCTGCAGCACCGCCAAATACTCGACGATGCGCTCCTTGACCTTGTCCAGACCGTAGTGGTCCTCGTCCAGGACCTTTTGCGCATTGACGATATTCTTGTGCAGGCGCGTGCGTTTCTTCCACGGCACCTTCACCAGCCAGTCCACGTAGTTGCGCACCACGGTGGCCTCGGCCGACATCGGCGACATCATCTTGAGCTTGTTGATCTCCGCCGTGGCTTTGTCGCGCGCCTCCTTGGGCATGCCGGCCTTGGCGATCTTGTGCTCGATGTCGGCAATCTCGTTGGTGCCGTCCTCCATCTCCCCGAGCTCTTTCTGAATCGCCTTCATCTGCTCGTTGAGGTAGTACTCGCGCTGGCTCTTCTCCATCTGCGCCTTGACGCGGCCACGGATGCGCTTCTCGATCTGCAGCACATCCATCTCGCCTTCAATCGCCACCAGCATGTGCTCGAGCCGCTTGCGCACATCGAGGATCTCGAGCACCTTCTGCTTCTCGGCGAGCTTGAGCGACATGTGCGCGGCGACGGTATCGGCCAGCCGTCCCGGCTGCTCGATGCCGGCCAGCGCGGTCAGCACTTCCGGCGGCACCTTCTTGTTGAGCTTCACGTATTGCTCGAACTGAGACACCACCGAGCGCACCAGCACATCCATTTCGCGCTCATCGTATTGGTCGGAGTCGACCTCGATCGCGATCGTGGCGGAATAGAACTCTCCCGGGTGCAACTGCTCGACGCGTGCGCGGTCGACCCCCTCCACCAGCACCTTGACGGTGCCGTCGGGCAACTTGAGCATCTGCAGGATGCTGGCCACCGTACCGAATCGATGCAGATCCTCGAGCTTGGGATCATCGACGTCGGCCTGCCTCTGCGCCACCAGCATGATGCGTTTGTCGGTCCGCATGGCGGCATCGAGCGCGTGAATCGACTTTTCACGGCCGACAAACAGCGGGATGACCATATGGGGGTACACGACCACGTCCCGCAGCGGCAGCACGGGGACGGCGGCGGGTACCAGGGCTTCAGTCACGGTGGGGGTTTCTTCAGTCACATGGGCCTCGGGTCGCTGGAAGGGACATGGTTCAGACTGTCAAAACGAATTGGGGCGCTGCGCCCTATTTCAATGGCGCCGCGCCCCGCTTGCACCTCGCACTAATCTGTCAATCAGCCGTGCAGCGATCCGCCCGCTCTCCTAGGCTCCTCGATCGCCGCCACCCGACCCTCATCGGCGCGATAGACGATGTAAGGCTTGGTCGTGCCTTCGATCACGCTGTCGTCGACCACCACTTTCGAGACGTTACGCAACGATGGCAGGTCGTACATGGTGTCCAGCAGCACCGTCTCGAGGATCGTGCGCAGGCCACGCGCCCCGGTCTTGCGGTGCATGGCCTTGCGCGACACGGCGCGCAGGGCCTCGTCGCGAAACTCCAGTTCGGCGCCCTCCATCTCGAATAGCTTGCGATACTGCTTCGTCAGCGCATTCTTGGGCTCAGTGAGGATCGACATCAGCGCGTCTTCATCGAGCTCATCAAGCGTTGCAACCACCGGCAGGCGGCCGACGAATTCCGGAATCAGCCCGAACTTGATGAGGTCCTCGGGCTCGACATCGTGGAACAGATCCGAGCCGTGCGGCTTGGAATCGGCGCTGCGCACCTCGGAGGTGAAGCCGATGCCGCTCTTCTGCGTGCGGTTCTGGATGACCTTCTCCAGACCGGCAAATGCGCCGCCGCAAATGAACAGGATGTTGGAGGTATCGACCTGCAGGAACTCCTGCTGCGGATGCTTGCGGCCGCCCTGCGGCGGCACCGAGGCGATCGTGCCTTCGATGAGCTTGAGCAGCGCCTGCTGCACGCCCTCGCCCGACACGTCCCGTGTGATCGAGGGGTTGTCGGATTTGCGGGAGATCTTGTCGATCTCGTCGATGTAGACGATGCCGGTCTGCGCCTTCTCGACATCGTAGTCGCATTTCTGCAGCAGCTTTTGAATGATGTTCTCGACATCCTCACCGACGTAGCCCGCCTCCGTCAGCGTCGTGGCGTCGGCGATCGTGAACGGAACATTGAGCAGCCGCGCCAGGGTTTCGGCCAGCAACGTCTTGCCGCAGCCGGTCGGTCCGATCAGCAGGATGTTGCTCTTGGCGAGCTCGACCTCGTCCTTGGCCCGTGCACTGCCCCGGGTTTGCAGGCGCTTGTAGTGGTTGTACACCGCCACCGACAGGACCTTCTTCGCGCGGTCCTGACCGATGACATAATCATCGAGCACTTTGCGGATCTCGTGCGGCTTGGGCAGCTTGTCGCGCGCCCGGTCGGCCCGGTCCTCGAGCTCCTCGCGGATGATGTCGTTGCACAGCTCGACGCACTCGTCGCAGACGAATACCGAGGGGCCGGCAATGAGCTTGCGGACCTCATGCTGGCTTTTGCCGCAAAAGGAACAGTACAGCAGCTTGCCGTCATCGGTACGCCCGCGCGGATCATCACTCATTGGCACGCACCTCGCCCTTCATGCACCTTATATAGCATGCGGCCGACCGCCGACGCAAAGAAGTGCGTCGTCCGCAAGATATTGTTATTTAGCGTTTTTGCGCGCTCGTTCACGACTTTAACGGCACCGGCACGAACTCACCCCGCTTTTCGAGCACGTGATCGATCAGGCCGTAGGCGATCGCAGCCGGGCCGTCCATAAAATTGTCCCGATCGGTATCGGTGCGGATCTTCTCCACGCTTTGGCCGGTGTGTTTGGCGAGGATCCTGTTGAGCCGATCGCGCGTGCCGAGCATCTCCTTGGCATGGATCTCCATGTCCGCGGCCTGGCCCTGAAAGCCACCCAGGGGCTGGTGGACCATGATGCGCGAATGCGGCAATGCAAAGCGCTTACCGGTGGCACCGCCCGTGAGCAGTATCGCCCCCATGCTCGCCGCCTGGCCGATGCAGATCGTGCTCACGTCGGGCTTGATGAACTGCATGGTGTCGTAGATCGCCAACCCCGCGCTGACCACCCCACCGGGGGAATTGATATACAGCGCCACATCCTTATCGGGGTTCTCCGACTCCAGAAACAGCAGCTGTGCGACCACGACATTGGCCATGTAATCATCGACCGCACCGACGATGAAGATGACCCGCTCCTTGAGCAGCCGCGAATAAATGTCATACGAGCGCTCGCCCCGGGCGGTTTGCTCGACGACGATGGGAACCAGATTCAAGCCACGCTCGTTCATAGCGGTTCGTCCTACTCAATTGAGTCTGTGATGTTGCAGATCTACTGACCAAAGCCTGTCAATTCGCGGAACGTGGAGCTCTTGTCCACGACCTTCACCTGCGTGAGTGCCCAATCGAGCGCCTGATCTTCCAGCGCCGCGGACTCGAGCTGCTCCATGGCTTCGCGACTGGCCAGATACTGCCGTCGCGCCTGCTGCGGATCGGGATACGAGGCGCTGATCGCCTCGAGCTTCTGCTCGACGCGCTCTCGATCGACCTTGAGGCTCTGCTGGCGGGCGATCTCGCCGATCAGCAGCCCGAGCGCCACGCGCCTGCGTGCGCCGGCCTCGAGCGAATCACGCGGCGGCGCCCGAGCCGGATCCTGCGTACCCATACGGCGCATGGCCTGTGCCTGCAGCTCGCGGATCTGTGCCTCGAGCATGCTCTGTGGCACCTCGAGCGGATTGTCGCGATACAGCGCGTCGAACAACTGCTCGCGCACGCGGCTGCGCGAGGCTTCGGCAAGCTCCCGCTCCATACTCTTGCGGACCTCGGCGCGCAGTTCGGGCACACCGCCTTCCTGCACGCCGAAGGCGCGCACAAAGGCTTCATCGATCGCCGGCAGGCTGCGCTCCTCTATCTTGGTGAGCTTCAGGTCGAACTCGGCGGACTTGCCGGCGACCGACGCGGCACCGTAATCCTCGGGAAAGTGCGCCGGAATGGTTTTCGCCTCGCCGACGCTCATGCCCACGAGCGCCTGCTCGATCTCGGGCAGCACGCGGTGCGCACCGATCGTGACCGACATCCCTTCGCCCTTGCCGCCAGGAAAAACCATACCATCTACACGGCCCTCGAAATCGAGCGCCACGCGATCACCGTCCTGCGCGGCGCGCTCGACCTCGCTGAAAACCGGGCGCTGCGAGCGCATGCTCTCGAGCATCGCATCGATGTCCTGCTCGCCGACCTGCGCGGTCGGACGCTCGACCGCGATACCCTCGAGCGGATGCAGCATCACCTCCGGCAAGATCTCGAAGATCGCCGCGTAGCGCAGTTCCGTGCCCGGCGCCACGGCGATCGGCTCGATGCGCGGGCCGCCGGCCGGACGCAGCTTCTGCTGACTCACCGCCTCGGCGAAGCTGCTTTGCATCAGATCGTTGACCGTTTCGGCGTGCACCTGGGTGCCATACTGCTGCCGTACCACGGCATAAGGCACCTTGCCGGGCCGGAAACCATTGATGCGCGCCGTGCGCGCGATGCGCTTGAGGCGCGCATCGACCTCGCCTGCCACGCGCTCGCCGGGCACAGCCACTTCGAGCCGTCGCTCGAGGCCTTTTGTCGTCGTCACCGATACCTGCATCGTTTCCGCCTTCCATCTTGAAACCCGTGCCGTTCGAGCTGTGTGGTGCGAAAGGAGAGACTCGAACTCTCACGGGTTGCCCCACTGGCTCCTAAGGCCAGCGCGTCTACCATTCCGCCACTTTCGCGC
>ODAK010005431.1_pt1 | contig 12952 bp, 10 predicted proteins | sample 1539591 | NCBI WGS metagenome assembly ODAK01 (sample SAMEA3539303, study PRJEB22396) | soil metagenome | biome: tundra; feature: field; material: soil | place: USA | collected 2010-05 | depth 0.15 m | reverse complement strand
GCTCGATGTCGAGCCGGTCGAGCCAGCTCCGCTGCGCCTCGCCTGACAGCTTCCTGGCGGCTTCTTCGGCCAGGGCCAGGAAGGCCCGGGCGTGACGCTCCCGAACCGTGTCTGCATCGCCGCCCGCCACCAGCTGCTCAGCGGAAAACGCCCGGATCGTCTCAAGCATCCGGAAGCGCGGTTCGCCGGCGACCTCCTCGGCTCGGACCAGGCTCTGGTCGACCAGGGCACCAATGCCGTCGAGGACGTCGCTACCGAGCTCGGCGGCCGGGCCGCAGATCGCCTCGGCCATCTCGAGGCTGCAGCCGGCCGTGAACACGGACAGGCGCCCGATCAACCGTCGGCCGGGGTCGTCGAGGAGCTCGTAGCTCCAGGCGATCGCACCGCGCAGGGTCTGCTGCCGTTCGGGCAGGTCGCGAGCGCCACCGGCCAGCATGGCCAGCTGGTCCTGGAGCCGCTCAAGGATTGACTCGGGCGGCAGGAGCTTCACCCGGGCCGCCGCCAGTTCGATGGCCAGGGGCATGCCCTGGAGCCGCGCGGCGATGCCGGCAACGGCCGCGGCGTTCTCGATGGTCAGGCGGAAGGCAGGCCTGACCGCGGTCGCCCGCGCGACGAACAGGCGGACCGACTCGTAGCGGTCAAGTGTGGCCGGATCCGGGACGCGCAGATCGTCGGGGAGCTGCGCCCGCCCATAGGCACCCAGGCTCGATGGATCCGGCGGCGTGGGCAGGCCCGGGACCGGGTACTCCTGCTCGCCCGATACGTGCAGCGCGGCTCGACTCGAGACGATCAACTTCAGCTCGCTCGTCGCTCGGAGCAGCTCTCCGACCAGCGGCGCGGCATCGACTACCTGCTCGAAGTTGTCGAGGACGAGCAGGATCTTACGATCGGCGATCCAACCGGCCAGCCGCTCGACGATCGGAACTGCGCCGTCCTCGGCGAGTCCAAGGACACCGGCGATGGTCGGCCCGACGAGGGCCGGCTCACGGATCGGTTCGAGAGCCACGAAATAGACGCCGTCGGGGAAGCCCTCGGCGACTGAAGCCGCGAGCTGCAGTGACAGGCGAGTCTTGCCGGTGCCGCCGGGTCCGGTCAGGGTGAGCAACCGGGACGTATCCAGCATCGCACTGGTCTCCTCCAGTTCGGCCGCCCGGCCGACGAACGAGGTGACCTGGGTCGGCAGGTTGTTCGGCCGGTTGTCGAGCGATCGGATCGGTCGCGGATCAACAGCCAGGCCATCGATCTCGAGGAGTGCCAGCCGCTCGGGGCGGAGGTCCTTCAGGCGGTGTTCGCCCAGGTCACGGGCTCGGACCCCGGCCGGCAGTCCCTCGCCAAGGAGTGGCACGGTCGACGAGGAGAGCACCACCTGGCCGCCATTCGCGGCAGCCGCGATGCGCGCGGCCCGGTTCACGTCGGTGCCGACATACGTGCCCCCGCTGAGCACCCCGAGGCCGGTATGGAGCCCCATCCGGACCCGGACGGTCGCGACGCCGTGGGGAGTGAGCCGCCGCGAGGGCCCGTTGCGCGTCGAACACGACAAAGAACGAGTCGCCTTCGGTGCCCACTTCCGTACCGCCGTGGGCAGCCCACGCGGCACGCAGGAGTTCGCGATGCTGGACGAGCACGTCGCCGTAGCCTTCGGGCCCGAGCTCCTGGGCGAGCCCGGTCGATCCTTCGATGTCGGTGAACAGGAAGGTCAGCGTGCCGCTCGGCAGGGCCTGACCGGCGACTTCGCTCATCGGCGCGCGGTCACCTGAGCGGACGCCGGTCGTTACCAGCGGTCGATCGGGACATCGGGCTCCTTGTTAGTGGCCAGCCGGGCCGTCAGGCCCAGGTTCCACCGTATACGATGGCAGAACGCGCGACCGGTCGTGATTGTCCCCGGCCGGCTGGAGGGTGGACCGAAGCAATGGCTGAACGGGATGAGATCGCCGATGAGCTCGCCGGCTTCGCCCTGTTCGCCGACCTCTCGACACCGCAGCTCCAGGGTGTCGTGCACGCCTTCGAGGAGGCCTGGTTCCAGGATGGCGAGCGGGTCCTGCGCCAGGGGATGACCGGTGGCGGCCTGTACCTGGTCCTTGATGGCCAGGCTTCAATCCGGGTCGACGCCGAGGAGCGGGCAAGGCTGTCACGGGGCGAGTTTTTCGGCGAGGTCTCGATCCTGCTGGGCGAGCCGCCGGTCGCCGACGTCGTCGCGGTCGGTATGCTGCGCTGCCTGGTCCTGGCCGGCCCGGCCGTGGAGAAGTTCCTGCTCGATCGCCCCGCCCTGATGTACCGCATGCTGCAGGCCTCGGCCAGGAGACTCCGGAACGCGAACCGGTGGCGGAGCTGACGGAGCGCCCGTTCCCGCCGGGCGACTATCCGCTGATCGTCGTCGGGAGTGGGCCGGGTGGCCTGCAGGTCTCGTCGGCCCTGCGTGGGTTCGGCGTCGAGCACGCGGTCCTGTCGGCCGATGGGCAGCCCGGCGGCATGTTCCGGCGCTGGCCGTTCTTCCAGCGGTTGCTGTCCTGGACGAAGCCGTATGCCCCGGTTGCCCGCGGGACGCGGGCCTACGAGCGCTATGACTGGAACAGCCTGATCCCCGAGACAGACGAGCATCGGGCGGTCATGGTCGGCTTGATGGACGGCACGTCCTACTTCCCGAGCCGGCCCGAGATGCAGGCCGGCCTCGAGGCGTTCACCAGCCGGACGAACCTGCAGGTTCGCTTCGGATGCCGCTGGACGGGCACTCGCCGACGCGACGACGGACGCTTCGTCCTCGAGACGACCGATGGCGAATACACCGCCGGGACCCTGGTGATCGCCGTCGGGGTCGGCGAGCCCTGGCGTCCGACGAGCCCAGGGATGGAACTGGCTGCCCATTACGCGGACACCCGCCCGGTCGAAGCCTATGCCGACAAGCGGATCTTCATCATTGGCAAGCAGAACTCGGGCTTCGAGCTGGCGAGCGGGATGCTGCCCTGGGCGAAGCGGATCGTGATCGCCTCACCGTCGCCGGCAAAGCTCTCGGTCAACACCCACTCGCTTGTCGGGATTCGAGCACGCTACGTCCAGCCCTACGAGGACCACGTGCTCGGCGGCGGTGTTGCGATCCTTGACGCCGCGATCGAGCGGATCGAGCGCGGTGAGGCGGGCGGCGCCCCATTCCGGGTTATCACCCGGCGATCGACGGACTCGGTTGAGATGGCCTTTGATGCTGACGACGTGATCGCAGCGACGGGCTTTGTCGCGCCGTTGCTCGACCTGCCGGCGCTCGGCGTGGCCACCTTCGGCCAGAGTCGGCTGCCGGCCCAGACACCGTTCTGGGAAAGCGCCACGGTGCCCGGCATCTTCTTCGCCGGCACGATCGGACAGGGCTCGGCGGGACTCAAGAAGCACGGGATCCCGTCGAACTCGGGCGCCGTCCAGGGTGCTCGCTATAACGCCCGGGTCCTCGCCCGACATATCGCCACGAATCGATTCGGGCAGGTCTTCGAGCGACCGGTGATCGCACCGGAGCACGTCGTGGACCTCCTGCTCGACGAACTGACCGGGGGCCCTGAGCTGTGGCATCAACGCGCCTACCTGGCCCGTGTCCTGAGCGTGGACCCGGCTGATGGAATCCACGATGAAGGAATCCTGCCGCTCGCCTGGTTCGTCGATACCGGCGGTGCCGATGCGATCGCCGCAACCCTCGAAACGGACGGGACCGGGGCCGTCTACCCGGTGATCTACTTGCGCCGCGAGGGAGCGGTCACCGAACACGCGATCGAGGCCCACCCACTCCTCGACTATCGAACCGAAGCGGCTCGCCAGGACCTTGCCTCGATTCTCGCCCCAGTCCTCGTCGGAACGCCGGTCTCGTCTCGAGGCAATTAGCCGCAGGCGGCTACTAAACATCAAGTAAACCGTTGACGGCTAACTTCTCGTGGATTAGCCTCCCACGATGAATTCCCCGCAGGCGTTCGTCGTGTTCGGCGACGTGATCCACTCGCGGCTCGACCCGGCCGGGTCTTCGACCTGGTTGCGTTCGCTGTGTGCCGAGCTGCAGGCGGCCTACGGCAACGAGACCTTGGCGTCGTTCGGGTTCACCCAGGGCGACGAGCTCCAGGGGCTGCTTCGCGTCGGGGCGGATCCGGTCGGGGTCGTCCTGCGCGCCGCTTTGACCGAGGATGCCCGGCCGATGCGCTGGGCGGTCGCGCAGGGTCCCGTCGAAGGCGGGCGCGGCCCCGCCACCCAACGGACCGGCCGCGCATTCGTCGCTGCGCGGGCCGCCCTCGACGAGGCGCGCCGGCGGCGGACCAACCTGCGGATCGTGACGGGAGCGCCTGCGGTCGACGTCCTGCTCGAGGACCTGGCACCGGTCCTTGGCACGGCTCTCGAGCGGCTGAGTCCAACCCAGCGGCGGGTTGCCGGGCTGATCATGGTCGACGGCCTGCGCCGCTCCGAAGTGGCCGTCCGGTTGCAGGTCAGCCGGGCAACCGTCTCGGTCGCGGCCAACCGGGGCGGCGTGCCCTCCCTCGAACGGCTGTCGCGGGCAATCCGGACGCTCCTCGATCGAAGCCGAATCACGGAGCGGGGCACCTGATGGCGCACTCGGCGATCCTGTTGCTTGCCCTCGCGATCCTGGCCCATCTCATCGCCGACTTCATCCTCCAGACCGACGTGATCGCCGAGGCGAAGGCCGCCCCGGATGGGCGAGCCTGGCGCGGTCTGGGGATCCATGCGGGGATCGTCGCGGTCTGCCTCCTGCCCTTCGTCGCCGCCTATGGTCCGCGAGGGCTGGGCTACCTGATCGTCGTGGCGGTGGCTCACGGCCTGATCGACCGGACGAAGGTGATCCTCAGCCGGGCGGTGACTGCTGATGCTCCGCCGCCATCGGTCAGCGGCACTGCTTCGGCCGAGGCGGCGGCCGCCCCTGATGCGCCGGGTGATCGAGCCTGGACGCCCGTGCCGGCGGCCCTGTTCCTGGCCGACCAGGCGGCCCATTTCGTGGTGCTCCTCGCTGGGGCGAGCGTCCTCCTGCTCGGTCAGCCGACGCAGGCCGCCTGGGGCGATGTCCTGAACGCGGTCGGCGCACACCTGCTGCCGGTCAGCCATCAGCTCCAGGCCGTGATCGTGCTGGTCGTCCTGCTGGATCTGGCGATCGTCAACGTCCGGGGCGGCTTCTTCCTGGTCGGAACCCTCCTCGCGCCGCGCGGTTTCGCCGGTGGCTCGGCACAGGGACCCGAGCGGGTCGGGGCGACGATTGGCATCCTCGAGCGATTGATCGTGTGCGTCCTGGTCCTCGCCGGCCAGGCGGCGGCGATCGGGTTTGTCGTCGCGGCCAAGACGCTGGCGCGCTTCCGCCAGCTGGATGACCGCCATTTTGCCGAGTACTACCTGGTCGGCACCCTGGCCAGCGTGACCCTTGCCCTGTCGACCTCGCTGGTCGCGCTGGCGGCGATCAGCGCCGCCCTGCGCTGAGCAGGGCGGGGCGGTACGCCGCATTCGAGATCTGCCCGGTCGAGGGATCCCATTGGGACATCAGACCAGCCTCCGAGGAATCGTCTCGGCCCATTGCCCATGGTGGAAGGGAGCCCCGTCCAGGCTGACATCCAGGTCAACGGCCAGCTCGAAGGCCGCCTCGGTCGAGGTCATCAGACCGTTGGCCAGGATGGAGATCGCCCGGCCGTCCTGCTCGAGGCGGTAGATCACCTCGGTCCGCATCCGGGCATGGGCCGGATCAAGGTCCGACGCCGTCATCTCGAGCCGCTCGGACGAATAGAGCATCGTGCCGTCGGGCAGGACGGTGGTCTCGCCGCTGGCGGTGGTGACCGTGACCGTCCCGGCCAGGACATCCTCGCTGATCTGCCAGACGGCCGCGTCCCCGGTACTCCGGGCGCCGACATCAGGCAGCCCGGCTGGCTCGGTCCGAAAGGCCGGGGTCGGCAGCCCAGCCTCGGCCGGGATCGTGGGCAAGACCAGGCGGGACGCGCCGAGATGGATCGCCAGTTCTCCGGCATCAGGCGACGGCCAGATCACCGGCCAGTAGGCCGAGGCGACAGACAGGCGGATTCGCTGGCCGGGGAGGTAGTGGTAGCCTGCCGCGCGCAGTGGGACCGTGACCCGTTCCACCTGCCCGGGCACGAGCGGCTCCGGCTTGGTGTGTCCGTGGCGGTGGGTGAGGTTGAGGATCCCGGCGGTCACCTGGGCCACGGTGCCGTCTGGAGCCACGTCGCTCAACCGCACCACGAGGGTCGCCACCGGCATCGACGAGCTGACCTCGAGCGTGGCGACCGGCCGGCCGAACACTTCGAGCGGCCGATCGAGCGGCTCGCTAGTCCAGGTCGGCAGGAGCGCCTCGTCCGGTCGAAGGTCGCGGGCGAGCCCGTTCGGAGTGCAGCCGGCGCCCCACGACAGGGACGAGCGAGTCCCGATGGTGGGCCGGTGGGCCATTCGCTCGATCATCCCGCCGGGCGGTGGCTGAGAGACGAATGCACCGACTGGGCCAAGGAAGTAGTCGCGCAGCGCGGCGCCGGGGATGGGCAGACCCGCCGCGCTCCGCCAGCGGCCCGGCCACGTCGCCGGAAACGCCTCCGGTGGGGCGTATTCACGTTCGAAATACGTCAACTCCGGCTCATCCATCACGCCGTTATCGATCCCCTTGAGCCAGTAGTCGAAGAATCGGACGAGCTCGTGGAGCCAATCCACATTCGGCCCCGGATAGGCATCGTCGGGCAGGGCATGGACCCAGTTGCCGATGAGCGCCCGGCGCGGCGCCTTTACGCAGCGCTCGAGCATTCGGACCGCTGCGTCCACGTAGCCGTCCATCCAGCCGGCGATCAGGAATGTGGGCACCGTCAGGGCGGCCCAGTCCGGCGCCAGCGAACCCTGTCGCCAATATGGCCCGTCGTGCTGCCGGCGGAGCCATTCGAACAGCCAGACTGGTGTCTTCTCGAGGCGGTCGCGCCACTCGGCTTCCCAGGCCACGCCGCGGTAGTCCGGACGGGCAGGCAGGGCGTTCGATCCAACCATGCTCACCGCGTACTGGCTCAGTTCGCTCGCCGTGGCGCAGCCGCCGATGTAGTGGATGTCGTCGGTGTAGCGGTCGTCCGAGGCGTACACCGGCACGATGGCTCGGAGGTGCGGCGGCCGGAGCATCGCCACCTGGATCGAGGTGAAGCCGCCGTAGCTGATCCCCCACATCCCGATGTTGCCGCTGGACCAGGGCTGGGCCGCCAGCCATTCGACCGCGTCGTAGCCGTCCAGCGTTTCCTGGGCGGTGTATTCGTCGAGGGCGATCCCCGGGCTGCTGCCGGTCCCGCGGATGTCGAGGCGGCAGAACGCAAAGCCGCGGGCGGCGAGCCATCGGCCGCGCGCGTCGTCGATCACCCAGCGCCAGTCGTCCTTGCGGTACGGGATCATCTCGAGGATCGCCGGAACCCGTGCCTCGGCCGCGGGAACGTCCGGCACGGCGACCGGGAGCCACAGATTCGCCGACAGCTCGAGCCCATCGCGGACTGGAATCCGGACATCGCGCCGGACCTCCACGGGATGGCACGGCTCCGACGCGGGCCGCGCTTCGAGCGTGGAAGACGGAGCCGAATCGTGATCGTCGTGGGCCATCAGCCGAGTCTAGCGGGCCCTCCCGGAGGGCCGCCAGCGCGACGCGCCGCCCGGGACGTACGATTCGGCGATGACCGAGCCCGATCCCACCGAGTCGCCCTGGCGCCAGCGCTCGCGCCGCCTTGTCTACCAGAACGCCTGGGTCAGCGTCCTCCACGACGAGGTCGACCGACCCGACGGCCGGCCCGGGATCTACGGCGTCATCCATTTCCAGAATCACGCCGTGGCGATCGTTGCTCTCGACGACCGAAACCGGGTAGCGCTCGTCGGCCAGTGGCGCTACACGATCGACGCCTACTCGTGGGAGCTGCCCGAGGGCGGGGTGCCGCCCGACGAAACACCGCTCGTCGGTGCCCAGCGTGAGCTGCGCGAAGAGACCGGTTTGCACGCCGGCCAATGGCGGGAGATCGCCCGAATCGCGGTCTCGAACTCGGTGACTGAAGAGCTCGGCACGATCTTCCTGGCTACCGATCTCGAGCAGGGTGACGCCTCTCCGGATGGGACTGAGGACCTTCGCCTGCGCTGGGTCGATTTCGCCGAGGCCCTGGCGATGATCGACGACGGTCGGATCACCGACCTGCTCACGATTGGCGCCCTCGAGCGGGTCGGGCGCCTGCGCCGGTGACCGCCGTCCTCCTTGACGAGACGCGTCCGCGTGGCTGAGCCGCCCCGGCGTGACTACGCCGTGGCGGTGGTCGGCCTCGGGGGAATCGGCAGTGGGGCTGCCTACTGGCTGAGCCGGCGGCTCGGCGCCGATGTCCTCGGCCTGGAACAGTTCGAGCTCGGCCATTCCCGGGGCGCCAGCCAGGACCATTCACGGATCATTCGGCTGTCCTATCACCGGCCCGACTATGTCCGGCGTGCCAAGCGCGCCTATGAGGCCTGGGAGCTGCTCCAGGCCGAATCGGGCGTCCAGGTCGTGACGACCACCGGGGGCCTCGACCTGTGGCCGGCCGGCGCCCGGATCCCGATGAGTGACTACTCCGGGAGCCTGGCCGCGGAAGGCGTCCCGTTCGAGACGCTCGATGCGGCCGAGACGATGCGCCGCTGGCCGCAATGGCGGCTGGCCGACGACACTGTCACGATCTATCAGGCCGCCGCTGGCTTGGCCGACCCGAATCGAGCGAACGCCGCCCATCAGCGTCTCGCCCGCGAGCACGGCGCGACCGTCCTGGATCGAACGCCCGTGACGGCCCTGCGCGACCGGGGTGGCGAGATTGAGATCGAGACTTCAGGTGCCGGCCGATTCAGGGCCCGGGTTGTGATCCTCGCGGCTGACGCCTGGACCAATGAGCTGCTTGCCTCGTTCGACCGGCGCCTGCCGTTGACGATCACCCGCGAGCAGGTCACCTACTACGCCTGCCCTCGGCCCGAGGACTTCGCGCCCCATCGGTTCCCGGTCTGGATCTGGCTGAACGAGCCCTGCTTCTACGGCTTCCCGACCTACGGCGAGGCCGGTCCAAAGGCAGCCGAGGACGTGGGCGGCCAGCCAACAACCGCCCGCGAGCGGAGCTTCGAGCCGGACCGCGTGGCCGGTGCCCGCCTTGACGCGTTCATGGCCAGCCATCCTGCCGGGCAGCGTGGGTCCCAAGATCCTGACCAAGACCTGTCTCTACACCCTGACGCCCGACCGTGACTTCGTGATCGACCGCCTGCCCGACCACTCTTCCGTGTACGTCGCCCTGGGCGCGGCTCACGCCTTCAAGTTCAGCTCGGTGATCGGCCGGATCCTGTCCGAGCTGGTCGTCGACGGCGCGACCCCTTCGTCGGGCGAGCTCGCACGCTTCCGGATCGATCGCCCGGTCCTGCTCGCGACGGACCCGTCGACCAGCTTCATGGTCTGAGTCGTCCCGTCCGGTGGAACAGGGGTGCACCACGTGGTTGACCCTTGCGCACCATCGTTCCGTTGTGCAACCCTGCCCGAACGATTCGGCCGGAGCGGGCGGAGCAGACGGAGCCGGGCGGAGGAGGACTCACTTGATGCGATCGCCACTGTGCGACCGGTTCGCGCGTACGCTCGCTGCGTTCGGCCTGGCACTCGCCGCTCTGCTGCCCGCTGCGGCGGTCCAGGCAAAGGACATCCTCACTCTCCGGGTCGGGACCGTCGAGAGCCTCGATTCGCTCAATCCATTTGAAACAGCCCTGAATGTCGGCTATGAGGTCTTCACCCTCAACTACGACCTGCTCGTCAACTTTGGCCCGAACAACGACCCGGTCCCGGGATTCGCGGACAGCTGGACACAGTCGGCCGACCAGCTGAGCTGGACGTTCCACATCCGCGATGGGATGAAGTGGTCGGACGGCCAGCCGGCGACGAGTGCTGACGTTGTCTACACCTACAACCTCGAGCTCAATGGCACGAAGAACGGCGGCGTCGTCGGCCTGGGCTACCTGGATCCTTACCTCAAGGACTCGTTCGTCACCGGCGTCACCGCTCCAGACCCGTCGCACGTCGTGATCACCTCGTCGCGCCCGACGACGAAGCTGACCCATTCCTACATCCCGATCGTGCCGCAGCACATCTGGAAGAACGTCACGCCGGCCAACGTGGCCAATTTCGCCAACAACGTGCCCGTCGTTGGCACCGGGCCGTACCAGGCCGTCGAGTCCACCAGCCAGTACGTCCGACTCGTTCGCAACCCCTATTACTGGGGCAAGCAGGGTGCCGAGGACGAGATCGTCATCCAGTACTACCCGAGCGCGCCCGACACGATGGTCGCCGCGTTCAAGAACAGCGAGCTTGACTACATCCACAGCCCGAGCGCCGAGTCGTTCAACCAGCTGAAGACTGCCAAGAACACGGTCGCCCTGGCCAGCGAGGGAAATGGCTTCACCCAGCTCAACTACAACACGTACACCAAGGGTGGTGGGGCGTCGACGACGGCGCTCCAGGATCCAGCCTTCCGTAAGGCGCTCGGGTACGCGATCGACAAGCCCACCCTGATCCAGAAGGTCCTCCTTGGCTACGCCTCCCCGGGGACGACCCAGGTCCCGCCCTGGGAGACCAACTGGCACGTTGAACCAAACGACGTTCGCCAGTTCAACATCGACACCGCCAATTCGATGCTCGACGCCGCCGGCTATCCACGCGGCCCCAACGGCACCCGGATCGACAAGCAGGGCAAGCCGATCAACCTGCGCCTGTACGCCCCGAACACCGACCCGAGCTACGCCAAGGACGCCCAGTTCATCCAGGGCTGGTTCGGCCAGGTCGGGATCAAGGTCAGTGCCCAGGTCCTCGACGAAGGCACCCTGGTCACCGACGAAGCCCTCGATACGACGAAGCCGGCCAAGGGCCAGCTCAACTACGACATGGTCATCTGGGGCTGGGTCGGCGACCCGGATCCGAACGCATTGCTCCAGATCCTGCTGACCTCGTCGATCGGCAGCACGAGCGACAGCCAGTGGTCGGATCCCCAGTACGACCAGCTCTACGTTCAGCAGAACGAGGCGGCGAACGATGCCGACCGCAAGATGTACATCACCCAGATGCAGCAGATCTTCTACGACCAGGCCCCGTACGACATCCTCTATTACGACAACAACCTGGACGCGTACCACACGGACAAGTTCGCCGGTTGGCAGAACCAGCCGGTTCAGGGCGGCGCACCGTTCTTCCAGGATGGCTCGATCAACTACACCTTGCTGACCGACGCTACGAAGGCGACCCCGGCCCCGTCCGCTTCGGCCAATGCCGAACCGACGGCCGCCGGCTCGGGTGGTGTGGCTGCCAGCGTTGCCCCGGCCCCGGCGCCGGTCCCGACCGACACCGGCAGCAGTGGCAGCGCGCTACCCCTGATCGTGGGGGTCATCGCGATCGCCGCGCTGCTCGTCGTGTTCATCATGATGACCCGTCGCCGCAGGGCCGCCGCCGACGAGGACGACGAGTGATCGAGGACTCCGAAGAACCACCCGCCCGAGTAATCGGACCGGCCTGACCCGATGGGCAGCCGCTACCTCATTCGGAAGGTCGTGGGTGCCTGCCTCACGATCTTCATGATCGTGATCCTCAACTTCGTGCTCTTCCGGATGATGCCGGGCTCGCCGGACCGGATCCTGCTGCGCAATCCGAATGTCACCGCCGACGCGATGGCGGCGGCGCGAATCCGGTGGGGCCTCGACAAGCCCCTGATCCCCGACCAGCTGGTTGATTACCTCGAGTCGACCGCCAGCGGCGACCTCGGCTTCTCGTTCAAGTTCCACGGCGAGCCGGTGACCGACGTCGTGGCCGGCCGAATCTGGCCGACGGTGATCCTGTTCGGCCTGGGTGAGGTCCTGGCGATCATCTTCGGGCTGGCGCTGGGCGCCTACTCGGGCTGGAGACGCGGCGGCCCGATCGACTACATCGGCAACGGGGTCAGCCTGATCCTCTATTCGATGCCCTATTTCGTGATCGGGATCCTGATCCTGGGCGTCTTTGCGATCGGCCTCCACTGGTTCCCGACCAGTGGGATGCTGACGGTCGGCGGCAGCGGCGATGATTCCTTCCCCAGCCAGCTGCTCGACTTCCTGGGGCACCTCGCCCTGCCGGTAACCACGGTGGCGATCGGGTTGATCGGCCAGTACTCGATCCTGATGCGCTCCTCGGTGATCGAGACGCTGGGCGAGGACTACATCACGACGGCCCGGGGCAAGGGCCTCACCTCGGGCCGGATCCTGCGCTCGCACGCATTGCCCAACGCCCTCCTGCCGGCGGTCACCCTGATCGCGATCAACCTGGGCTACGTGATCGGCGGCGCGATCACCGTCGAGGTCGTGTTCAACTGGCCCGGCCTGGGAACGCTGACCGTCACTGCGCTCGAAGCTCGCGATTACCCGGTGCTCCAGGGGATCTTCCTGTTGCTGAGCATCTCGGTGGTCGTGGCCAACCTCATTGCGGACCTGATCTATGGACGCCTCGATCCTCGGGTGCGCTCGTGACCACCGGCGCGATCCCGGAGCCGAGCGTCCGCAACGAGCGGCTGCGGCTCCGGATCAAATCGATCAGGTCATTCACCCGGCGATTCGCCAGCCGGCCTGATGGCGTGATCGGGGTGGTTGTCCTGCTCATCTTCGTCAGCCTGGCGACTGCCCCGGACCTGTTCGTTGGCCCGCTGCAGACAGCCACGACGGCAACTGGTCCGTCGCTCTCGCCGCCCACGGCGGCCAATCTGCTGGGCACCGACGAGCTCGGCCGCGACATCCTCAACCTGACCGTTCACGGGACCCGGATCTCGATGGTCATCGGCTTCCTGGCGACAATCGTCACGATCCTGCTGGGCGCCCTGGTCGGGATCGTTTCGGGCTATGCCGGCGGCCGGATCGATACCTTCCTGATGCGGGTGACCGACTTTTTCCTCGTCCTGCCGACCTTCGTCCTGGCCCT
>ODAK010005430.1_pt1 | contig 12953 bp, 8 predicted proteins | sample 1539591 | NCBI WGS metagenome assembly ODAK01 (sample SAMEA3539303, study PRJEB22396) | soil metagenome | biome: tundra; feature: field; material: soil | place: USA | collected 2010-05 | depth 0.15 m | reverse complement strand
ACACTCTTTCCCTACACGACGCTCTTCCGATCTATCCGCTTCAGCGAGGCGAATGAGGATTACAAACACGAGCACCAGACCGTACGCGTGGAAAACGGCGTGCAGTACGGCGACCTCCCCCAGTTCGTCTCCCCCGACTACATGCGCGTCGTCGCCTCGGTCAACGCAGTCGCCCTCGTCACTGCCGCCTGTGCTCCGGCTGCGCCGCGGAACGTAAAAGCCTCCGGAGCCGTGACGAACGACACGACGTTGAGCTGGGACATGGGAACGGACGCTGATCTGGCCGGCTACGAGATCGTCGTCCGCGAAACGACGTCCGACGATTGGGAGAAAGTGATTCCGGTCGGCAAAGTCAGCCGCTATACACTCAAAGACTTCACGATCGACAACGTGTTCATGGGCGTACGCGCGATCGACCGCGACGGCAATCGTTCGCCGGTGCGCACGCCGGAAGAACGGCTGCCGTGATCGCGGCTCCATGCCAACGAAAATGCGGGCGACCAACTAAGCCGTGTGTCATCCTGAGCCGCCGCAGCCGCCGCAAGATTCACTACATTCGCACCCGTTGGCATCGGCGGCGGAGGACGGTCGAAGGATCTCAAACTACGAAGATCTTGTTGGGCCAGCGCGAGCGAATGGCATTGATCCGGTCCGCTCGCGCTAGGCGAACACGATCCCCGAATTTTGAGATCCTTCGACCGTCCTTCGGCGGCTCAGGATGACACCAACCCTTCCCGAACGCGGCGCGCGCCTACGTCTTCTTGATCGACAACCGCGTCCCATGCGGCTCGACGAGGATGCGGGCAGGATCGGCGGGCGTGTGGCCGCGGCGTTTCAGGATCGGCAGGCGCGTGTAGACCTGCGTGGAGAGGATCGAGGCGTGCCCGAGGATTTCCTGGATATCGCGGATGTCGGCGCCGGAGGAGACCAGCATCGCCGCCATCGTGTGACGCAGCGCGTGCGGCGTGATGTGGCGCTTGATCTCGGCGAGCCGCACATGCTTCTTGAAAATGTTCTCGATCGAGTAGATCGTCAGACGCGTTCCGGAACGGCCGACGAAGAGCGCGTCGTTGGTCAGACTGCGCTCGCTGCGCATCTCCAGATAGTTCATCAACGCTTCGATGACGACGCGCGACGTGATCGTCACCGTGCGTCCGCGCGTGGCGCGGCCGATGATGTGAATCTGATTGTTCCCGACGCCGACGTCGGTCACGTTCAACGCGACCAGCTCGCCGATGCGGATGCCGGTGGAGAAGAGGAGCTCGAGGATGACGTTGTCGCGTATCGCACAGAAATAGCGGTTGCGGCCGCCGGCGGAGTGATCGCGTGTTCCCGCCAGGGCGCCGATCTGATCCTTCGGCGCGGAGAGAAGTGCGTGCACTTCGCGGGAGGAAAGCACCGTCGGAACGCGGTTCTCGACCGGCTTGCGGATCTTCAGCCTTCGCGCCGGTGACTCCGAAAACATCCCCTTCTCTTCGAGGTAACGGAAGAACACCTTGAGCGCGGCCACCTTGCGGCGGATCGACGTGTCGCGGTATTCCCCTGTGCCGAGTTTATCGAGATATTGCTCGAGGTGATCCGGCGTGATGTCGACCATCGCCGCACCATCCACGTGGACCTGGAACTGGCTGAGGTCGGATTGGTAAGCACGAATCGTGCGGTCGGAGAGATTGCGTACAACCTGTCCGTGTTGCAGAAAATCAGCAATCGCCTCTTGCACGTTCATCGTTCACACTCACGGAATAATTGTTAAATTGCTTGCTGGGAGGACTCCGGCAGTGTAGTTCCCCCCCTTTGATTGTCAAGTATTATTTGCCCGAGCTTGGTATGCTGTAAAAGCATGACAGGAGCGGGTTTGAGGGATGGCGGGCGCGTCGATTGTGCGCGTCCGTTGACAGCAAGGTGAAGGGTCAGAAGCTCTTTGTCCGACCGGTTGAGGCTGGCGATGCCGCGGTACTTCGCGCATTTGCATCGCAGCACGGCGGCGATCCCGCGCCGTCTGCCGGCATCATCGGCAAGCTCGTCGGCGAGCTCGCCGCGGTACTGACGATGGAGATCGAGCCGGACGCAATCCGCATCGTCAACCTCGTCGTTGCCGAAGAGTTACGGCGCAAACGAGTCGCACGCGTCATGCTGAACGAGCTCACGATCCTGGCAACGACGATGAAGAGGAACTGGCTGGTAGCCGGCGTAGCGCATCGCAAATTTCTCGAGCGTGTCGGTTTTCATGAAGCAGACGGCCTGATGAAGCGGAGGGTGTGATGGAAGTCAGAGATCAGAAGGCTAAAGGCAGAAGTAACTGGTCGGGATTGTTTCTTCTCCTTCTCCTTTCTGCCCTCAGCCTTCTGCCTTCGTGCTCCGGATCGAAGCCCGAAGTCACTCCCCCGCCTGCACCCGTCCCCGCCACCCCGGCTCCCGAGCCTGCGCCCGTTCCGGTCGTCGAACCGCCGAAGCTGCCGACTCTCGATGAAGTGCGAGCCCTGCGCACGAGTCAGCAGCTCGACCTTTACGAGAGCGGGCTCAAATCGCTGACCCAATCGCCCGATGCGGTCACGCAACGCCGCGCACTCGCGCTCCTCGCACTTTTCTATTTCGATCAGAAGCGGACCGCCGAGGCATTGCCGGCGCTCGCGCAGGCCGCCGATGCCGATCCTCTCGCTGCTCCCTGGCTGCGCCTGCGCATCGTCGCGATCGATGCCGACGCCGCGAATTGGCCGGATGCGATCCTCAATGCGAGCCGCATCATTCGCGACACGATCACCGTCAGAGAAGACGACATTAGGCCCTTGAGCTCTGCGTCCACCATCGCGCGTCTCCGCCTTCCTGCGTTGTACGCCGCCTCGGGCGATACGGCCAACACGGACCTCGCCTTTGGGGTGGCCAGCAAAGTAGGAATCGACGCGCTGACCGAAGAAGACTTCGTCGCCCTGGCGAAATCGCTGGCGATCGCTGGCCGGATGGATCTTGCCACTCTGCTGCGCATGCGGCTTCTGACCGGGTTCACGCAGGGACGCTTCACCGAGGACACATACGATCACGTGTCGATGGCCACACCGTCGCCGCTCGATGCGCTTTCCTTCGATGACGAGCTGAAGATCGCGCAGCAGCTCGGACGCAACGATCGTTACGGCCGCGCCTTCGATCTCCTCGGGCGCATCGCGGCTCGCTTTCCCAAAGAGAGCCGGAGCTCGAACGCCTATCGCGGCGTGCGCCTTCGCGCGCTCTTCAATTCGCGCCGCTACACCGACCTGCTCGCCGAGACCGCTCACGTCAAGCTCACGGAACCGTCGCTCATCCTCACGCGTGCGCGCGCCGCGTGGCGCGCGAACCAGCCGGACGCGTTCCTGGCGGGGTTGCGTCAAGTCGAGAAACGATTCCCCACAACCAGCGAGGCCGCCGAAGCGAAGATCCTTCGCGCGAAGTACTACGTGACGGACGAGGTGAAGTACGACCTGGCGATCTCCAACCTCGAAGCCGCCATCGCCGCCGGCGCCCTCGGCAACGAAGGCGAGAACCTCTGGACCCTCGGGTGGACCTACTTCCGCGCCCAACGCGACGACGACGCCCTCCGCACCTTCGGCCGCTACATGACGCAGTACCCAGACGGCGACTACCTATCGAACTCGCTCTTCTGGGCCGGCAAGATTCACGATCGCCTAGGGCAGCGCGAGCCGCGCGACGCAGCCTTCCACGAGCTCGAACGGCAATACCCGTACAGCTACTTCAGCGTTCGCGCGCGCCAGATCGCGGGCGAGCCGGTGCTCGCGCCGAACGAAGTCACCAACGGCAACGTCTTCCCGGATGTCGATGGCCAACTGGCATCTGTCAACGAGCCGCGCCTCGACTCCGTGCGCGAGCTGGCGTGGCTCGGCCTCTATCGCGAGGCAACGCGCGAGATGAAGTCGCTCGCCGCCGCCTACCCCGCAAACCTCGGCATGCAATTCATGCTCGCCGATCTCTACGTGCAAGGTGGCGAGCCGTTTTCGGCCAACAACGTTCTGCAGAAGAATTTCCGCCAGTTCGTCCGCCACGGCGGCACGAACGTCCCCCATCGCTTCTGGGAGATTCTCTTCCCGCTGAACTACTGGGACACGATCAAGAGCGAATCCGAGAAGCGTCAGGTCGATCCATACCTCATGGCGTCGATCATCCGTCAGGAGTCCGGGTTCGAGCCGGCGACAGTCTCGAATGCCGATGCCGTCGGCATCATGCAGATCATGCCGGCAGAGGCCGCCAAGATCGCAACGGCCGCGGGGTTGTCGCCTCCGACACGCGAACAACTCTTCGATCCGAAGGTCAACATCGCTATCGGCGTCGCCGAATACACACAGAAACTGGCCGCGGTGCACGGCAATCCGATGCTGGCAATCGCCGCTTACAACGCGGGCGAAGACGCAGTTGGCAAATGGATTGCTCAAACGCCCGTCGATGATGAGGACCTGTTTGTCGAATCGATTCCGTTTGCGGAGACGCGACTCTACGTAAAGACCGTCAGCCGGAACCGATACGAGTATCGGCGGATCTATGAGGCACCTGCAAAGCCGTAAGTTGTTTTCTCTGTCGTACGCGACGATCACTCCCTCGCTTCTCGCCACCGCGGCCCAAGCCGCTCCACCCGCGCAACTCCTCCTCGGCCGCGACAGCCAACCCACCGTTACCGAAGAGATCAAAGGACCCATCGACCTGACCATCGTTCCTGGTTGTCATTCAAGCTGTCATCCTGAGCCGCCGAAGGACACGAAGTGCCGGAGGACGGTCGAAGGACCCCACGCCCATGTGCCGAATGGGGAGGGCGGAAGAATCCGGATACTCCGCCGGTATGGGATAATTCTTTCTTGATGCGCAAAATCGGCATGCCGCGGTTTGCGTCGCGCCCCACCTCGAGAAAGGCGATTGCCCGTTAGCGTAGACGTTTTGCCGCCACCCTTTCCGGCATATTAGAAGGGGGTCCTTCGATCGTCCTTCGGCACTTCGTGTCCTCCGGCAGCTCAGGATGACAGGCACGCCGCATAGAATCCCCGGCGCATGACTGAGCGAAACGACAGGCTGCTGGCGCAGGTCCGCGCCGAGCTGGCGCGGACGAAGGCGTTTCGCGCGATTGGAAAGAGGATCGCGGAAGAGCGGCTCGACATCACCGGCGCGGCGGTCGAGGCTCGGGCGCTGCTGCTGGCTACTCTGCAGGACTCCACGGCGCAGCGGATGGCCATTGTCGTTCCAGGCGATGCGGCCATCGACGACTTTGAGGCCTCGCTGAAGCTGTTTCATCGCGATCCGCAGTGCGTGTCGTCGTATCCCTCCCCTTCGCTCTCGCCGTATCAGGATCTGTCGCCGTCACTCGGTGTGGCGCGCAACGAGATTCGCGCGCTGGGCATGCTGATCGACCGGAGCGTCGACGTGCTGCTCGTGCCGGCGCGTGCGCTGTTTTCGCGGCTGCCGCATGCCGAGGAGTTCGCCGCGCGCGTCGTGCGGCTATCCGAGGGGGACGAGCTGGATCTACGGGCGCTGCTGGAGCGGCTCGTCGAGAACGGCTTCGTGCGGACGGACCTCGCCGGCGAGGCGGGCGAGTTCGCGTTTCGCGGCGGCATCCTCGATCTCTTTCCGCCGAACACCGCCAAGCCGGTGCGCGTGGAGCTGTTTGGCGACACGGTCGATTCGCTGCGCTGGTTCGACGTCGAGACGCAGCGCTCGGAAGAGGCCAGTGGCCCGGTCACCGTTCTGCCGATGACGCAGTTCCCGGTCACGCAGCCGATGCGCAGCGCGCTGGCGCGGCGGCTCTCGCTCGACTTCAACGATCCGATCTACAAACGCGATCTCTCCGACAAGATCGAGCGCATCAACGAGAACGGCACGTTTCCGGGGATGGAGCACTACCTGCCGGTGGCCACCAACACCGTCTCGTTCTTCGACTATCTCGATCCTGCCGAATGGATGCTCGCGCTCATCGAGCCGGACCAGATCACGACGAATGTGGCGAAGTTCGAGTCGCTGCTATCCAACGAGTACGAGGCGGCATCGGAAAAGGGACGCGCGGTTTACCGGCCGGAGAAGTTGACGACGGCCGGGACGGACGTGCTGGCGCTGCTGGGGACGGCGCGGATTGCGTTCAGTGAAGTACATGTGGGAGCGCCTCCCGATCGGCGGCGAGACGCCGCCGGGCCAGCCGGCGGGACGCCGGCGCTCCAGCCGGACTTTGAGGAGCTGCGTTTACGGGCACCCCAAGTTGACCGGTACACGAACCGGTTGCCCGAGTTCACGAATGATGTGAAGCGTGGGCACGAGAAAGGGCGGCGGCAGGTTTTCTTCGCGGCCACGAAAGGTGGGCGCGAGAAGGTCGAGCGGCTGTTGAAGGAGTTTGACGTTGTCTTCGTCGATGACACCGGCGAGGGCGCGGGTGCCAAAGGCAAATCCGAGCTGGGGAGCGAGATTCGTCTCGCTGCCGGTGCCCTTCCCCGCGGATTCGACTTCGAAGAGCTGAACCTCACCATCTACTCGGAGTGGGATCTCTTCGAGCCGCCGACATCGACGCGCGTCGGCGGCAAGAAGCGCACGACCGAGGCGTTCGTCACCGATCTGCGCGACCTGAAAGTGGGCGACTACATCGTTCACGTCGATCACGGCGTGGGGCGCTTCCACGGCCTGCAGCGCATCCCGTTTGGACCCACCGAGCGCGAGGTAATGGAGATCGAGTACTCCGGCGGCGGCAAGCTGCTGATGCCGATGGAGAACCTGAATCTCATCCAGCGCTTCTCCGGCGGCGCTGACACGCAGCCAAAGCTCGACCGCCTCGGCGGCACGGCCTGGGCGCGCACGAAGGCGTCGGTCAAGAAAGCGATGCGCGACATGGCCGACGAGCTGCTCAAGCTCTACGCCACGCGGCAGATGGTGCAGGGCCATGCCTTCTCGAAGGACTCGCCCTGGCAGTTCGAGTTCGAGGATGCGTTCGAATTCGATGAGACCGAGGATCAGGAATCGGCGATCGATGACGTGAAATCGGACATGGAGTCGCGCAAACCGATGGACCGCCTCCTCTGCGGCGACGTCGGCTACGGCAAGACCGAAGTGGCCATGCGCGCGGCGTTCAAATCGGTGATGGACGGCAAGCAGGTGGCCGTCCTCGCGCCGACCACCGTCCTCACCTACCAGCACTACCGCACGTTCCTGCGCCGCTTCGCTTCGTTTCCCGTCACGATCGAGCTGCTCACGCGGTACTACACGGCCAAAGAGCAAAAGGAGATCCTCAAGAAGCTGGAGACCGGCGAGATCGACATCATCATCGGCACGCACCGGGTCCTGTCGAAGGACATCAACTTCAAAGACATCGGCCTCCTGGTCATCGACGAAGAACAGCGCTTCGGTGTCGGACAGAAAGAGAAGCTCAAGCAGATCAAGAAAGCGGTCGACGTGCTCTCGATGTCTGCCACGCCCATTCCGCGCACGCTGCACATGTCGATGGTGGGCATCCGCGACATCTCCGTCATCGAGACGCCGCCGAAGGACCGGCTGGCCATCCAGACCGCGGTGGTGCCGTTCAGCGACGACTTCATCCGTGAGGCGATCGAGTTCGAGGTCGGACGCGGCGGGCAGGTCTTCTTCGTCCACAACCGCGTCGAGTCGATCTACGCGATGAAGGAGTATCTGGAGAAGCTCGTTCCCGGTCTGCGCGTCGTCGTCGGACACGGGCAGATGGAGGAGCGCGAGCTGGAGCGGGCCATGCTCGCCTTCATCCAGCGCGAGTATGACGTCCTGCTGGCAACGACGATCATCGAGAACGGCATCGACATCCCCGCCTGCAACACGATCCTCATCAATCACGCCGAGCGATTCGGCCTGTCGCAGCTCTACCAGCTCCGCGGCCGCGTCGGACGCAGCGACCGGCTGGCGTTCTGCTACCTGCTCGTCCCGAGCGACAAAGTTCTCACCTCCGATGCACGCAAGCGCCTTGCCGCGATCCAGGAGTTCTCCGACCTCGGCGCCGGCTTCCGCATCGCCGCGAAAGACCTCGAGATCCGCGGCGCCGGCAACATTCTCGGCGGCGAGCAGTCCGGCCAGATCGCCGCCGTCGGCTTCGAGATGTACACGAAGCTGCTCGAGGAGACGATCCGCGAGATGAAGGGCGAGCGCATCGAGGAGGAAGTGGAAACCTCGATGAACCTCGGCGTCGACATCTACATCCCCAAGAACTACATCAGCGAAGAAAACCTGCGCATGACGTTCTACAAGAAGATCGCTTCGGCATCGACCGACGACCGCCTCGAACAGATCCGCAACGAGATGCGCGACCGCTTCGGCGCGCTTCCCGCGAACGTCGAGAACCTGCTCCACTTCGTGCAGGTCAAACGCTTCGCGCAGCAGATGGGCGTGATCTCGATCGTCCGGGAAGGCGCGCGCGCGGTCGTGAAGCTGACGGCACAGGCAAAGGTCGATCCGAACAAACTGCTCATGCTCATCCAGCAGAACCCACAGGTGAAGTTCACCCCGAACGGAGTGCTGATTTTCCCGCTGAAGGTGCAGGGCCCCGAGGTGATTGACGAGATCGAGGCGACGTTGAGGGGACTGGCGGCTTGATGGCTCGAGAAAGCACAGACAAGAGTGTCTGTGCCACACAACAACCGCAACTCAAGGAGTATCTGAGCCTCGAAGCCGAAAGCCATGTGGCACAGACACTCTTGTCTGTGCTCTCCCACCGCCACCAACCTTAGTAACCGATCAACGTCAATTCATCGGGCGTAAAGTTGGCGGAGGCGATCGATACCCAGCCGTCGCCTGTAACGTTGTCTGTACTGCTCGCGTAACCGATCCAGCTCACGGTGTTGGTGCCGGCGTCGGTCACCTGATAGAGGACCTGCAGCGCGCCGTAGTCGCCCGCGGGAATGGCCTGCTGAATCATCCCGTACGCGGGGACCGTGAGGGTGATGTTCGTCTGCAACTTCTCGCCGACGAAGCTGACCATGTAAGCGTGCGGCAATGGATCGACGTTCACGATGCCGAAGTTCGTGCGGAAATCCGCATCCTGCCTTAGGCCCAGCGCGATTCCCTCGTCGATGTATTGCACGGACAACGTATCGGGATCGATGGCATCGAACGGCTGGGAGACCGTGCCGGCCGATCCGGGTTGCTTCGTGTAGATGCGCGAGAAACCATCGATTGCCGCGTTGGGGTCCAGCGTCGTGCCGGTGTAGGGGATGAATACCAGGCTGCCGAGGCCGGATGTTCCGAGCGAACTGGCCACGAAGTCCTGGATGGTGACGAATTGTTGCGAAGGAAGGGTGACGCTCTTGTAGCTCGCAAGGTTCAGTGTGTTGGTCGTGCCCTGCGACCAGAAGCCGACCACGACCTGCTGCGGCGTGTCGCGGTAGTTCACGAGCGTGACATCAGACTTGAAGAACAGGGTACCGCCACCACCGGCCAGACTGCCTGCGGCCGGAATGACGAGCGCACGCGCCGAGATGGAGTCGGTAATCGTTGATGCGCGCACACCTTTCGCGTGTGTGACCCTGCGGGCGTAGAGCTGCGCGAGGAGTTGCGCGGGCAACTCCGGCTCGACGGACGAGAATACGAGGGTGGCAGGATTGGCGGCGGAGAGGTGTGCCAGGCGCGCCGGCTGGCGCGCGGCCAGCGTCATCGCAAATGCGCTCAGTGCAAAGAATAGGGTCGTCGTCTTCATTGGTCGGGTTCCTCCAGAAACACTCCATTCTGATTCCGCATGCGGTCGCGACGCAATCGCGAATCGGCTACACTTTGGGTGCCTCGTGGATCGCCGCTCTCTTCTCCTCATTGCCGTTGTCCTGATTGCCGCCTGCCACCGCAAACCGTCGGTGCCGCCGGACGTGGTCGCGCGCGTGGGCGAGCGGATGGTCACGCTCAGCGATTTCAAGCGCTATCTCGACCGGAACACCGGCACTGAGCTGGCGCAGATGGGCCCCGAGGTGGCGAGCGCGATGGTCGATCAGTACCTGGAAGAGGTGATCCTTTCCGAGTATGCGGCGGCTCACGGCGTGGAGATTCCGGCGGAAAAGATCGCCTCCGCCGTCCGCACCGATGCCGGCGTCACAGTCGTTGAAAAACGCGACGAAATGAGGCGTCAGCGGCTTATCGGCGACACGTCGGAGAACGTTCCGCCGCCGTCAGACGCAGATATCCGCGCCTACTACGAGCAGCATCCGGCTGAGTTCAAGAGCGGCGAGGAAGTGCACGTCAAACAGATCCTCGTGCATGACGAGAACGTCGCCACGGAGATCGATCAGAAGCTGCATGCCGGTGGCTCATTCGAGGCGCTCTCCAGCCAGTACTCGCTGGCCCCGAATGCAAAGAAAGGAGGCGAGATCGGCTACGTCAGCCGCGGCGAGCTGCCGAAAATGTTCGAGGATGAGATCTTCGCGCTCAAGCCGGGCAGCGTCAGCGGCGTCATCCGGACCGATTCCAGCTTTCACATCTTCAAGGTGGCAGACCGCCGTCCGCCCGGTGTCATTGACCTCGGCACCGCCTCGCCCGTTATCCGCGAACGGCTGAAGGACGATGCCGTCCGCGATCGCATGGCTCAGCTCGTCGGCCGCGCCCGCTCCGAGCTTTCGATCGCCGTCCTGACCAAGCGCCTCCCTTTTAAGTACACCGGCGGCTTCCCGAAGTCGGAGAACGAATAAACCGGCTCCGTACCGCCGTTGTCCGTCCGTACAGCAACCCAATCACTCCATCTACGTCAAAAGAGATACGCATGAAAAAAACGATTCTCGCACTCGCAATTACCCTCTCGGCGGCCACGCTTTCCGCGGCCCAGCTACTCGAAGCCATCGTCATCCGCGTCGGCGACCGCGTCATCACACGGACCCAGTACGTGCGCAGGCTGCATGACGCCTCCGCGGAGATCGAGCAGACGACAACATCTCCGGCAGAGATCGCCTCGAAGAAAGAAGAGATGCGGAAGAATCTCTCGAACGATCTGATCGCCGAGCTGCTGATCAAAGACCGCGCCGACAGGCTCGCCATCACGGTCACTCCCGATGAGATCAAAGAAGCACTCGTCCGCCTGAAAGAGCAGTACGGCATGAAGACCGACAAGGACTTCGAAGATTCGCTCCGCAAGTCCGGGATGGCCCGGGCCGACATGGAAGCGCGCCTTCACGACACCATCCTCACCAACAAGGTCTTCGGCCGCGAGCTGCGGTCGCGCGAAGATCTGACCGACAAGGAATTGCGCGACCGTTACGACCGCGAGAAGGAGCGCTACCGCCTCCCGGAGCGCGCACGTCTGCGCGAGATCATCGTGATCAAGCCGGAGGACCCGACCAAAGTCGAAGCCGCCCGCGAGCGCGCAACCGCGCTTGCGGCGCAGAGCCGCACCGGCGACTTCGCGAAGCTAGCCACGACCTCCTCCGATTCCGGCACCAAAGAAAAGGGCGGCGACCTCGGCGAAGTCACTCGCGGCGAGCTCCTCCCCGATCTCGACAAAGCCGTGTTCAATGCCCAATCGGGCGCCGTCCTGGGCCCGATCGAGACGAAGTCCGGCTGGCACATCCTGAAAGTCGAAGCACGCCTCCCGTCCGAAGTTCCGGCGTTCGAGTCGGTCAAAGACCGCCTTCGGAAGGATGCCAGCGAAGACGCCTGGCAGCGCGACTACAAGGCGTACATCGAACGGCTGCGCAAAGACGCATTCATCCAGATCAACGACCAGTACATCCCCACGACCTAGCAAGCTCGAAACGCAACGAAAGTCATCGAAGGGCGGACTTCTCCGGTCCGCCCTTTTCCTTTGCGCGATCTACACCTGGTGGCTTTTTCGGGCGCTTTCGCTCCCTCGGACAGCCGTTATCCCCCGCCCCAGTAGAGTTTGACGCGTATTGTTGTCTTGGGGCCTAAACTTCGTGGCACCAATGCACGAGCTGATTGCCGACCTTCCTCTCGATGAGCGCCCGCGCGAGCGGATGCTGATGCACGGCGCGGAGACCCTCTCCGATGCCGAGTTGCTGGCCGTGATCCTTGGGTCCGGCATGCGCGGAAAGAACGCCATCCAACTGGCGCGCGAGCTTCTCGACGATGGCTTTGCGTCACTCGCTCGCTGCGATGCGGAGCAACTGGCGAAGCGGAACGGCGTCGGTGAGGCGAAAGCGACGCGCGTCGTCGCGGCGTTCGAGATCGCACGACGCCTCGCGGATTTCAGAACCGATGATCCGAGGGACTTTGACGCTGATCTCTTCGGCCGCAACCTCGTCATCCGCTGCGCCCGGCTGAATCAGGAGCGGCTCGGGGCACTCCTTCTCGACTCGCGCCACCGCGTCATCCGCGACCGCACGCTCTACATCGGCACAGTCGATCGCGCCATCGTCTCCACGCGCGAAGTCATCCGTTTCACGCTCGACGCCAATGCTGTCGGCGTCGTCCTGTACCACAACCACCCTTCCGGCGATCCAACACCCTCCGGCGAAGACAGTACCTACACCCGGAAAACACGCGACTCCCTGAGTCTGATGGATATCGAGCTCGTCGACCACATTATCGCCGGCGCCCACAGCTTCGTTTCGATGGGGCAGAAGGGTTTGATTTGAGGCGATTTCTAGCGCAGCCGCCGGAGGTAGTACACCCAGAAAGCAGCGTCCTCGCGCAACAGGTTGAACGGCATCTCCGCAAGTACCGAGGTGTTGCATGGAACCGTCCAGACATCGGCACCGTAGCGCTGAAAGGTCATCTTGATTCTTGGAAGATGGTAGAAGTGACTAACGGTAAGGATCCGCGACGGCTGATTCTGCACGAGCAACATCGTGTTGCGAACAGTCGCCTCCGTATTGAGGCCGTGGGGATCGAGAAGGATCGCGCTATCGGGAACTCCGAGCGCATGCGCGAATCGTCGCATCGCCTCAGGTTCGCTCACCGCTCCGTCGCCAGGACCTCCAGAGAACAGCATCCGCGGTGCAAACCCCGCCTGATACAGCGACGATGCGGTTCGAACACGATCGGAGAGT
>ODAK010005426.1_pt1 | contig 12956 bp, 10 predicted proteins | sample 1539591 | NCBI WGS metagenome assembly ODAK01 (sample SAMEA3539303, study PRJEB22396) | soil metagenome | biome: tundra; feature: field; material: soil | place: USA | collected 2010-05 | depth 0.15 m | reverse complement strand
CCCGTGGGCCGGGGCGCAAGGGGCGGCCGTCGAACTCGAAGCCGGGCACGGCCGGCGGCCCGTTATCGGGCCAGGCCTGCGGCGGCGCGGACCGCGGCTGGCTGACGGTCGGCGAGTACCGGAAACGCCTCGGCTCGCCGGACGGCTCGTCGGGTCGCGTGTCCCGCGGGCGCTCGGGGGCGGCCGGGCGTGCCGCCGGGCCCCAGCTCGCGTCGTGCTGGTCCGGCTGGGCCCGGCGGTTCGGCGGCCCGGGCCGGGCGCGACGGCCTTCGAACTCATAGCCAGGCACGCTGCCGTCCTCGCCGTCCGGCGGCGCGATCCCGAGCGGGAACCGCGACAAGGAGGGCGGGAACGGACCTGAGCCGGGCTGCGGCGACCTGGGCCGCGGGGGACCCAGCTGACCCCGGGCGTCGTCAGCCTCGGGGTAGCCGGTCGGATCCCTTGTCACCTGTGCCTTGCCGTCTTCGGGGGCAGAGCGAGCCGGGTGAACCCAGATCGCCCATATGCCATTCCCCGCCGATAGTACCGGCCGGAACCCGCCGTGGCTGGGACTTTGGCGCACGCCGTGGCCGGGAGTGAACGGCAGCGGGCCGGGAGTGACCCAGGCCACAGGTCGCGGCCAGGCGCCGTGCCAGCTTCCAGGCCCTATCCCGAATGGCGCCAGGTAACCTGGGTGATACAGGCCAAACCATCGATACATAGCTTCGGAAGAGAGTTTTGAGGGCCGATGTCCGCCGTGTCTTCTGGGTCTTCTGGGTCATCGCAGGGTCGCGCGAAGGTGCGCGAACCCGAAGCGTCGCAAGAACCCGGGTCTTCGCACCAGCCAGCCGGCGCGCCGCGCCCGGGCACCGGACACGATCCCGGCGCGGACTTCGGCGCTAACGAATGGCTCGTCGAAGAGCTGTATCAGCGGTATCAGGCCGACCCTGGTTCGGTGGACCGGGCCTGGTGGAGCTTCTTCGCCGACTACCAGCCGACGCTGACCAACGGAACCGGCCCCCAGCCCGTCCTCCGGGCGCCGGCCAGCGCGGCGCCGGCCAGCACGGCGCCGGCCAGCACGGCGCCGGCGAGCACGGCCCCGGCCGCCCCGCCGTCGGCTCCCGGGTCGCAGACCTTCCAGGCCCCGCCCGCTCCTGCGGCCACGCCGGCCCCGCAGACTCCCCCGGCCGGCCCCGGCGCCGAGGTTAGCAGGCTGCGCGGCGCCGCGGCCCGCACCGTCACCAACATGACGGCCAGCCTCGGGGTGCCCACGGCCACCAGCGTCCGCGCGGTGCCCGCCAAGCTGCTCGTCGACAACCGGATCGTCATCAACAACCACCTGCGGCGCGGACGCGGCGGCAAGGTGTCGTTCACCCACCTGATCGGCTACGCGGTGATCGCCGCGCTCAAGTCGATGCCGGAGATGAACGAGGCCTACACCGAGGAAAACGGCAAGCCCGCGGTCGCCAAGCCCGGCCACGTCAACCTGGGCCTGGCCATCGACGTCCAGGCGGCCGGCGGCGGCAGGCAGCTGCTTGTGCCCAACATCAAGGCCGCCGAGGAGATGGACTTCCGCCAGTTCTGGACCACGTACGAGGACGTCGTGCGCCGGGCTCGCTCGGGCAAGCTCGCGGTCACCGACTTCGCGGGCACCACCGCGACGATCACCAACCCCGGCACGATCGGCACGGTGCACTCCGTGCCCCGGCTGATGCCAGGCCAAGGGTGCATCGTCGGCGTCGGGGCGATGGAGTACCCGGCCGCCTACCAGGGGGCGTCGGAGGAAACGCTGGCCCGGCTGGCGATCAGCAAGTCGGTCACGCTCACCTCGACCTATGACCACCGGATCATCCAGGGCGCGCAGTCCGGGGAGTTCCTGCAGAAGATTCACGCGCTGCTGCTCGGCGCGGATGGCTTCTACGACGACATCTTCGCCGCGCTGCGCATCCCGTACGAGCCCGTCCGCTGGGTTAAGGACATCCCCTGGGGCCACGAGGACGACGTGGCCAGGTCCGCCCGGGCGCAGGAGCTGATCCACGCCTACCGGGTACGCGGCCACCTGATGGCCGACACCAACCCGCTCGACGTCAGCCAGCACAAGCACCCCGACCTGGACATCAACCAGCACGGGCTGACGTTGTGGGACCTGGAGCGCGACTTCCCCACCGGCGGCTTCGGCGGCAAGAACCGGATGAAGCTGCGGGACATCCTGGGCGTGCTGCGCGACTCGTACTGCCGCACGGTCGGCACCGAGTACATGCACATCCAGGACCCGGAAGAACGCCGCTGGCTGCAGGACCGCATTGAGGTCCCGCACGCGCGAGCCGAACACGACGAGCAGATCCGCATCCTGTCCCGGCTCAACGTGGCCGAGGCGTTCGAGATGTTCCTGCAGACCAAGTTCGTCGGCCAGCGCCGGTTCTCGCTCGAAGGCGCAGAGTCGCTGATCCCGCTGGTGGACGCGGTGCTGGCCGAGGCGGCCCAGGCGGGCATGGACGAGGCCGTCATCGGCATGGCCCACCGCGGCCGGCTGAACGTGCTGGCCAACATCGTCGGCAAGTCCTACGGGCAGATCTTCAAGGAGTTCGAGGGCAACCTGGACCCGAGCAGCGCGCAGGGTTCTGGCGACGTCAAGTACCACCTCGGCGCCGACGGGACGTTCCGCGCGCCGGGCGGCCAGCAGATCAAGACCTCGCTGGTGGCCAACCCGAGCCACCTGGAAGCGGTCGACCCGGTGCTGGAAGGCGTGGTCCGGGCCAAGCAGGACGTCATCGACAAGGGCGAGCCCGGCTTCACCGTGCTGCCCGTGCTCATCCACGGCGACGCCGCGTTCGCCGGGCAGGGCGTGGTCGCCGAGACGCTGAACCTGTCGCTGCTGCGCGGCTACCGGACCGGCGGCACCGTGCACGTCATCGTGAACAACCAGGTGGGCTTCACCACTGCCCCGCAGTACTCGCGGTCCAGCGTGTACCCGACCGACGTCGCGCGGATGATCCAGGCGCCGATCTTCCACGTCAACGGGGACGACCCCGAGGCGGTCGTCCGGATCGCCCGGCTGGCCTTCGACTACCGGCAGACGTTCAAGAAGGACGTCGTCATCGACATGGTGTGCTACCGCAAGCGCGGGCACAACGAGACCGACAACCCGTCGTTCACCCAGCCGCTCATGTACGACCTGGTCGAGGCCAAGCGGTCCACCAGGAAGGTGTACACCGAGTCGCTGATCGCCCGCGGCGACATCACCATGGAAGAGGCCGAGGCGGCGCTGCGCGACTACCAGCAGCATCTCGAACGCGCCTTCACCGAGACCAGGGACGCGGCCAACCGCCCGGCCGAGCCGGGCACCGTGCTCAAGCCCGAGCCGGAAGACCGCCCGGTCAACCACGAGGCAGTGCCGACCGCGGTGACCGCCGAGGTGGTCAAGCGGATCATCGACACCCAGGTCAACCTGCCGGAGGACTTCACCCCGCACCCGCGGCTGAAGCCGCTGCTTGACAAGCGTTCCACCATGCGCGAACAGGACGCCATCGACTGGGCCACCGGCGAACTGCTGGCGCTGGGCGCGCTGGTGCTTGACGGCCACCCGGTGCGGCTGGTCGGGCAGGACAGCAGGCGCGGAACGTTCGGGCAGCGGCACGCGGTGCTGGTCGACCGGCACACCGGCGCCGAGTACACGCCGCTCAAGCAGCTCGACTCCGGCGCGGCGAAGTTGTTCGTGCACGACTCGCTGCTGTCTGAGTTCGCCGCGGTGGGCTTCGAATACGGCTACTCCGTCGCCCGTCCTGAGGCCCTGGTCTGCTGGGAGGCCCAGTTCGGCGACTTCGTCAACGGCGCGCAGACGATTATCGACGAGTTCATCAGCTCCGGCGAGCAGAAGTGGGGGCAGCGTTCCGGTGTGGTCCTGCTGCTGCCGCACGGCTACGACGGGCAGGGCCCTGACCACTCCTCCGCGCGGGTCGAGCGCTTCCTCTCGCTGTGCGCGCAGGACAACATGACCGTGGCCATGCCGACCACGCCAGGCAACTATTTCCACCTGCTGCGCTGGCAGGGCCTGTCCGGCCGGCATAAGCCGCTGATCGTGTTCACGCCGAAGTCGATGCTCCGGCTCAAGGCGGCCACCTCGGCGGTCAGCGACTTCACCACCGGGTCGTTCCGCCCGCTGATCGGCGCCCCGGCCGGGTCCGGTTCTGGGCAGGACGCCGGGGTGCGCCGGGTCGTGCTGTGCGCGGGCAAGGTCTACTACGACCTGGCCGCACGGCAGCGGGAGACGAACGCGACCGAGGTGGCCATCGTCCGGGTCGAGCGCCTGTATCCGCTGCCGGTCTCGGAGCTGCGCGCCGAACTCGGCCGCTACCCCAACGCCGAATCGGTCACCTGGGTGCAGGAGGAGCCGGCCAACATGGGGGCCTGGCCCATCATGGCGCTGAAGCTCCCCCGCGCGGCGAACCGCGAGGTCGGCGTGATCTCCCTGCCCGCGAGCTCGGCGCCCGCGGCCGGCTCGGCGGCCAAGCACACCAGCACGCACCGGGAGATCGTCGAGACGGCGATCTCTTCCTGAACCGAGGAACACCGGATGTACTTCACCGACCGCGGCATCGAGGAGCTCGAGGAGCGGCGCGGCGACGATCAGGTCAGCATGGCCTGGCTCGCCGAGCGGTTCCGCGATTTCGTGAACCTCAACCCGGGCTTCGAGACCGCCGTCGACCGGCTCGCCACCTGGCTCGCCCGTTCCGACGACGAAGAAGACCTTTAAGAGCCTTTTTCCCGAACGGACGCCCGCTCATCCGGCGTGTTTTCATGATCATGAAGACTGCGTGATCATGCGGGGACGTGGCGCGCGCTCGACGACCCCTTCGCCCGGCGGCTGACGCGATATGTCTTGACTTTGGGAGGATGAGATATATCGTTATGCGTGACGGGTGAACTGACGGGAAGGACGAGCGGGATGACGCAGTGGACCATTGAGTCTCCGACGAGCCTGGATTTCGAGGATGTGACCGGGCTCCGGGTCAGGCTCATCGCCGGGTCGGTGGCGGTGCTCGCCACCGACGGCAAGCCTTCGCTGGACGTGGCGAACATCACGGGTGATCCGCTCAACGTCAGCTACGAGGACGGCCTGCTGACCATCAGCCACGAGAACCTCACCTGGGAGGGGCTGCTGAAGTGGCTGCGGCCGCACCGGCACTCCGCCACCGTGACGGTGACTGTGCCGCGGCAATGCCAGACGCAGGTCGGCGTGGTCAGCGCGACCGCGGTGATGTCCGGCATCAGCGCCAGGGCATCGGTCAAGAGCGTCTCCGGCGGGATCACGCTGGACGGCGTCACCGGCGACGTCGACGCTAATACCGTGTCCGGCGCGCTGGAGGCGCAGGGGATCAACGGCAAGCTCAACTTCAACACCGTGTCCGGTGACCTGACGCTGGCCGAAGGCTGGCTGGAACGGCTGGACGCCAACGGGGTCAGCGGTGACGTGACCGCGGACATCGACCTCGACCCGCTGGGCGGCATGCAGGTCACCACGGTGTCGGGCGAGGTGACGCTCAGGCTCCCGGCCGAGGCCGACGCCCGGGTGGCCCTGCACTCCCTGTCCGGCGACGTGCGCAGCGAATTCGCGGAGCTGAGACGATCAGGCGCGCCGGCGTCTCATAGCGTTAGCGGTAGCCTTGGCGCCGGCTCGGGGCATGTTTCCGTGACCACCATGTCGGGCCGGGTCATGCTGCTACGACGGGCCGAACGCGGAACGGGGCCCGATAATACGAATGAGATGGAAGGCGAAACCAGTTGAGCCCGGTATTCCGCCACGGCAGCCTTCGGCTGTACCTGCTCAGGCTGCTCGACGAGGAGCCTAGGCACGGCTACGAGGTCATCCGCCTGCTGCGCGACCGGTTCATGGGTGTGTACTCGCCATCGCCAGGCACGATCTACCCCCGGCTGGCCCGGCTCGAGGAAGAAGGCCTGGTCACACACGACGAGGTAGACGGCCGTAAGGTCTACCGGATCACCGACGCGGGCCGCGAAGAACTGCGCAGCCGAAGCGACGAACTCGACGAACTCGAAGAAGAACTGTCCGCGTCGGTCAGCGACATCGTCCGCGAGGTCAGGGAGGACGTCAGGCAGACCGTGCGCAGCCTCCGGGAGGAACTGACCTTTGCCGCCCGGGAGTCCCGCCGGGTCAGCAAGGACGCGGCCGCCGACGTCAGGGAGCAGGCCAGGCAGGCTCGCGACCAGGCCGGGCAGGCCGGGCAGGCCGGCGAAGACGCACGTGAGCAGGCCAGGCAGGCTAAGGAGGACGCCCGCGAGGCGGCCAGGCGGATCCGCGACGAGGTGCGCGAGCAGGTCAGGCAGGCCAGGGACGCCGCGCGCGAGCAATCGCGGGAGGCGCGGGAGGACGCCGGGGAGCCAGGACGGCCGCCCGGCGAGCAGGATCTAGGCTCCGACGCCGCCCGGCGGGTGCACGAGCAGGCGCGGCGGCTGCGCGAGGAGACCGCGGGCGCGCGATTTTCGGCCGGCGAGAAGGACTCGGACATGCCCCCGGGCGGCTCGGCCTGGGCGGCGTGGACGGACTGGCCTGGTCGCCGCGGCTGGGACGACCGGTCGCGGATGCGGAGCCGGCCCGGCTGGAGCGAATCGCTCGACTTCGGGACGTTCCGTGACCTGGAGCGGCTGGCCGTCCAGTTCACCTCCGACCTGAGGAAACTGGCCATGCAGTCCTCCGCCGTCGGCGAGAACGTCATCACCGACCTGCGCGCGATCCTGGAAGAGGCGCTCGAGCGGATCAAGGCCGAGATCTTCGGGTCCGGTCACGACGATCCCGGCGGCGCTGGGGACGTCCCCAGCCAGGATTGAGGTGCCAGGATTGAGGTGCCAGGATTGAGGTGCCAGCTGCCGGTGAGGAGCCCGCAGGTGACGCGCTGAGCGGGCCGCGCTAGAGGGTAAAGACGATCTTGCCGAAGAGGTCGCCGGAAATCATGGCCGCGAAGCCGTCGCGGGCCTGCGCCAGCGGCAGCACCCGGTCGATCACCGGCCGGACGCCGGTTTGCTCGCAGAACCTGGCCAGGCGGCCGAGCTGGTCCCGGGAGCCCATCGTGGATCCGGTCACGGTCAGCTGGGTGAAGAACACCCGGGACAGCTCGGCCGGCGGGGCATCGCCGCTGGTGGCCCCGGCAACGACGATCCGGCCGCCGGGCTTGAGCGACCGGACGGAATGCGCCCAGGTCGCCTGGCCCACGGTCTCCATGACCACGTCCACGCGCTCCGGCAGCCTGGCTCCGGTCGGGAACACCTGGTCGGCGCCGAGCTTGAGGGCACGCTCCCGCTTGGCCTCACCGCGGCTGGTCGCCCACATCCGGTAGCCAGCCGCCCGGCCGAGCACGATCAGCGCGGTCGCCACGCCGCCTCCGGCGCCCTGCACGAGCACGGTCGCGCCGGGCTGGACACCGGACTTGTCGAACAGCATCTTGTACGCGGTCAGGTAGGCCGTCGGCAGGCAGGCCGCCTCGTCGAACGACAGCGCCGGAGGCTTGGGCACCAGGTTGCGGCGCGGCACGCAGACCCGTTCGGCGAAGACACCGTCGTAGCGTTCGGAAAGCAGCGACCGGCGCGGATCCATGGTCTCGTCGCCGCCGCCCGCATCCGGGTCGCCGATCACCGCGTGCACGATCACTTCGTGACCGTCCGGATCGATCCCGGCGGCGTCACAACCGAGCACGATCGGCAGCCGGTCCGCCGAGATGCCCACCCCGCGGAGCGTCCAGACGTCATGGTGATTCAGCGCGGCGGCCTTCACCGTCACCGTCACCCACCCGTCGGGCGCCACCGGGTCCGGCCGCTCCCCGAGCTCAAGCCCGGCCAGCGGATCATCAGCGTCAATACGCGCGGCAGTCGCAGCAAACATAATCCACACCATACAGAACCCGGAGGCGGCGCCCAGCAGGCCGGTCATGGCCGGCTCCCGCTATACCCAGTCAGAGGACCCGTCAGGCAAGGTCACCCAGTGACTCCACGCATCGGTATCGGTGTCCACGACGCGATGTCCACGCTCGCCCAGCATCTGCAGGGCCGCCGGCTTGCCCGTACCGGACATCCCGGTGACCAGCACCTTGGACATGCCTGGCCTGGATCGCGGGCTAGATCGCCGTGCGGCCGCCGTCGGCGGCGAAAACCGCGCCGGTGACGTAACTCGAACGCGGGGAGGCCAGGAAGGCGATCACCTCCGCGATCTCGTCCGCCCAGGCCCGGGTCATCGCCGCCACCAGGAAGTACGGGGCGCGGAGGTTGCTGGCCATCAGCGCGTCGAAGTCGTCGGCCTTCAGATCGGCGGTCGGGCCGAACCAGGAGAAGCCGGCGTTGTTGACCAGCACGTCGACCTGGCCGGATCGCTGAGGTCGGCCCCGGCGAACCGGGCCTGGCCGCCGGCCGCTTCGATGGCCCCCGATGACCTCGGCGCCCCGGCCCGCGTCCCGGCCGTGCACGATGACCTCGAAACCGTCGGCCGCCAGCCGCAGCGCGGCGGCCCGGCCGACGCCTGACGTCGCCCCGGTCACCAGGGCGGCGCCCGGCCGGTAGCGGGAATCGGGCGCTGGTGCGGACATGCTGCTCCTCATCGCGGTGGTCGTGGACAGCTTCCAGTGGAGCACGCGCGCTTCCCGGGCACTAAGTCGGCCGGCCCGATGGAACATAGGGCCGGTTGCAACCGGCCCTATGTTCCATCGGTGCGCCGGGCCGGGGCGGGAACGGGGGGCGGACGGGGCGGGGGCGGACGGGTGGTTAGCGGCGGGCTACGCCGTCGGCGCGGGCTTGGGCGGCTACGGCGTCGGCCACGGCCCAGGCCACCCGCTGGTCGAACTGGCTGGGCACCACATAGCCGGCGGCCGCGTCGGCTCCGACGAGGGCGGCGATGGCGTCGGCGGCGGCCAGCTTCATGCCGTCCGTGATGTCGGTGGCGCGCGTGTCCAGCGCGCCGCGGAACACGCCAGGGAAGGCCAGCGAATTGTTGATCTGGTTGGGGAAGTCGCTGCGCCCGGTGGCCACGACCAGGGCGTGCCGGCCCGCCGCCTCCGGATGCACCTCGGGGTCGGGGTTGGACAGCGCGAAGACGATCGCGCCCGGCGCCATCGCGGCGATGGCCGACTCGGCGACCGAACTGCTCGACAGGCCGATGAACACGTCGGCGCCCGCCAGCGCCGACTCGGCGGAGCCGGTGAGGTTCGCCCGGTTCGTCCGCTCGGCCAGGGCCGCCTTGACCGGGTTCAGGCTCTCCCGGCCCCGGTAGATCAGGCCCTTGCTGTCCGATACCGCGATATCGCCGATCCCGGCCCGGAGCAGCATCTTGGTCACCGCGACGCCGGCCGCGCCGGCCCCGGCCACCACGGCCCGAAGCTGGCCGAACTCCTTGCCGGCCACCCGGGCCGCGCCGCGCAGCGCGGCCAGCGTCACGATCGCGGTGCCGTGCTGGTCGTCGTGGAAGACCGGGATGTCGAGCAGGGCCCGGAGCCGGTCCTCGATCTCGAAGCAGCGCGGCGCCGAGATGTCTTCCAGGTTGATGCCGCCGAAGCTCGGCGCGAGCGCGGCTACGGTCGCCACGATCTCGTCCGGGCGGGTGCAGGCCAGGCAGATCGGCACGGCGTCGACGCCGGCGAACCGCTGGAACAGCAGCGACTTGCCCTCCATCACCGGCATCGCGGCCGCCGGGCCGATGTCGCCCAGGCCGAGCACGGCCGTGCCGTCGGTGACGATGGCGACCGTGTTGGCCACCCAGGTGTAATCGGCGGCCAGCCCGGGCCGCTCGGCGATCGCGGTGCACACCCGGGCGACGCCCGGTGTGTAGGCCATCGCCAGGGCGGCGCGGTCGGCCACGTCGACCGTCGGCCGGACGCTGATCTTGCCGCCGCGGTGCATGGCGAACACCGGATCATCGGGCGCGGGCCAGGAAACTGGGGATCGGGGAAAGGTTGGTGCTGCAGACATGGGTAGCCACCCCTTGCTCATCGTCATGAAAGGGGCGCGGCGGTGGCGCTGCTGGCGTCGGGGCCGCGCGATGAAGACGGGGGTGTCCCGTGTAGTCATTGTGCCACAGAGTGCCGGCGCGCTGCTGGCGCCGACCGCGCCGATGGTGTCATACTCAATACCGGCAACAGGCCATTACATACCAACCTATCCCCGTCAACAGGGACGGGGCAGCTAGGGGAACGGGAGTGGATCTCAACTCCTACGCTGAACTCGCGGTCCGGCTCGTGAACACGGCCGGCGCCGGGGGCGAAGACGGCGATCGGTTCGCCAACCTGGACGGGTTGCGCGACCTGGTCGCAGACCGGGAGCACCTCAACACCGGCGTGACCCGCAACGATCTCGATGCGATGCGGGGACTCCGGGCTGAGCTCCGCGCGTTCTTCGTCGACTGCGCGCGGGGCGACGGCGAAGACGCCGCCGCCCGGCTGAATACGCTCCTCATCCAGCACCCGGTCCACCCGCAGCTGTCCGGGCACGACGGCCAGCCGTGGCACGTGCACTACACCGAGAGCGGCTCGGTCGCGGACAAGTACGCCGCCGGGGCCGTGATGGGCCTCGCCGTCCGGCTGACCGACGTCGGCATCGACCGGTTCGGCGTCTGCCAGGCGACCGGCTGCCAGGGCGTGTTCATCGACACCAGCACCACCAACACTAGGCGTTTCTGCTCTGAGCGGTGCACGAATCGCGCCGGCGTTTCCGCGTTTAGCGCGCGTAAACAGGGCGAAGACGGCGGGGACGCAAAGACCCCGGCCGCCCTGGCGTAGTGCGCCGTAGGTTTCGGCATGTCTCTATAGGGGCATCCCATTCGTGCCAGCAATCACCCGAAGGTAACCGTTACATAAAGTTATTCCCACGACATCTGCCCGTGATGCCGGGTATGCTGCCCCGAATTTCCTTTCGCTCACAACAAGCCTGTGACCTGCGTTATCAAAACGAATCCGGATGAACACTTCTCAGTTATGACCGTTATCTCTACGATGATTCTCACTCGACGCATACGAGAAGCTCACCCCTTCGGGCGGGGATCTCGCACCGTGGGAGGCTAGCCCTGCGGGGCACGATCGGAAAAGAGATCGATCATGGCAGTTGAAACAGGAGCCGCCGCCACACAGCCGGCTGACGTCGGCCTGCGGCGGGAGATCGGGCTTATCGGTGCCACCTGGGCATCCGAGACCTCGATTATCGGCTCGGGATGGTTGTTCGCCGGGATGGGCGCCGCGGTCCTGGCCGGGCCTGCGGCTATCTACGGCTGGCTCATAGGAGGTTTCTGCGCTATCGTCCTGGCCCTGCTGCACGCCGAGCTCGGTGGGATGTACCCCATCGCGGGCGGGACGGCCAGGTTCCCGCACCTGGCCTTCGGCAGCGTGGCAGGCGTCTCGTTCGGCTTCTTCTCCTGGCTGCAGGCGGTCACCGTCGCGCCGGTCGAGTGCTACGCGGTCATGCAGTACGGCCAGTACTACTGGCACAGCATCTACAACCCGACCACGGGCCACATCACCGGGCTCGGCTTCGGGCTGACGATCCTGCTGATGGCCATCTTCACCGCGGTCAACTTCCTCGCGGTCAAGCTGTTCTCCCGGGTCAACAGCGCCATCACGTGGTGGAAGGTGGCCATCCCGGTCATCACCATCATCATCTTGCTGTTCAAGTTCCACGGCGGCAACTTCACCGCGGGCGTGCCCGGCGGGGCAGACGGCAAGGGCGGCTTCATGCCGTACGGCATCAAGGCCGTGTTCGCCGCCATCCCCAGCGCCGGCATCGTGTTCTCCTACCTCGGCTTCGAGCAGGCCGACCAGCTCGCGGGCGAGATCAAGAACCCGCAGAAGAACCTGCCGCGCGCGATCATCATCGCGGTCCTGCTCGGCACGGTGATCTACTGCATGTGCCAGATCGTGATCATCGGCGCCATTCCGGGCCGCCTGCTGCACCACGGCTTCGCCGGCATCGCGGCGGGGAACCCGGTGCTCGTCTACCCCTTCGCCGCCGTGGCCGGCCTGGTCGGACTCGGCGCCCTGGGGACGATCCTGCACATCGACGCGTTCATCTCCCCGTTCGGCACCGGCATGATCTACGAGACCTCCACCTCGCGGGTCGGTTACGGCCTGGCCAGGAACAGGTACTACCCGCAGGTCTTCCAGCGGACCGACAGGAACGGCGTGCCCTGGTTCAGCCTGATCGCCGCGTTCGTGGCCGGCATCTTTTTCCTGCTGCCGTTCCCGAGCTGGCAGGCTCTGGTCGGCCTGGTCACCGGCGCGAGCGTGCTCATGTACGCGGGCGCGCCGCTGTCACTCGGTGCTTTCCGCCGCCAGGTCCCGGACGCGATCAGGCCCTACCGGGTACCTGCCGCCGTGGTGCTGTCGCCGCTCGGCTTCATCATCGCCAACATGATCATCTACTGGTCGGGCTTCGTCGTGGTGTGGAAGCTCGGCGTCTGCCTGGTGATCGGTTACATCCTGATCGGCATCGCGATGGCCTTCGACCCGAAGCGGCCGTCACTGGACTGGAAGTCCGCGCAGTGGCTGCTGCCCTACCTGCTCGGCATGGGCATCATCTCCTGGCTGGGCCAGTTCCCGCTCAAGGGCGCGGGCGGCGCGCCTCCGATCAACACCTTCCACATCCCGTCCTGGTGGGACTACCTGATCGTGGCGGCTTTCAGCCTGGTCATCTACTTCTGGGCGATCGCCACCAGGCTGCCGCGCGAGCAGATGATGGAGCGGGTCGCCGAGCAGAGCGGAGTGGAGGACCTGCCGGACACCGGGCTGCACCACTGAGCCCGGCACGCTAGCCAAGCCTGAGCGGCCCCGTCTCGCGACGGGGCCGTTCGGGTTGTGGGGCTGGAACCTGGCCGGGGTGAAGCACCACGGCTCGTTCGGCCCAAAGATAAGGACGCGGAGCGGCAGCGGGGTACGGACCTAGCCGGAGCGGGGGCGCCAGTAACGGGTCAGCACGCGGCCCTCGATGAGGGTCGC
>ODAK010005425.1_pt1 | contig 12958 bp, 15 predicted proteins | sample 1539591 | NCBI WGS metagenome assembly ODAK01 (sample SAMEA3539303, study PRJEB22396) | soil metagenome | biome: tundra; feature: field; material: soil | place: USA | collected 2010-05 | depth 0.15 m | reverse complement strand
GGGTGTAGCGGGCATCGGTATAGGACCACACCTTGCCCCGGCGACTCAGTGACACCTCGTCGAACTCGGTGCCCTCGCACCTGGGGTTGCGGCAGAAGAAGGTCTCGCGGGGAAAGGCGTAGGTGCCACAGGTCCGGCACCGGCTCCCGAGCAGCGCCGGGCCCTCTCCGTCGGTGCTGAACCATCCCTCCACGGCGGGGACACGGGTCTTGGTGGGGGCCATCGGCGCAGTCTAACGCTCCGTCAGATCTGGTCCCGGGGCCGTCGTCACGGCCCGTCCACGGGGCCGCCTAGATTCGCTCACTCCGCAGATCCACGACCCGACGCGCAGGAGATTGTGACCCCGACCATGGACCTCACCGTCGTCGACTCGTTCACCGACCGCCCCTTCACCGGCAACCCTGCTGCCATCGCCGTGGTGGACGGCTTTCCCGACGAGGCCCGGATGCAGGACATCGCACGCGAGATGCACCTGTCGGAGACCGCTTTCGTGGTGTCGCGTCCCGACGGTTCCCACGACCTGCGGTGGTTCACGCCCACCGTCGAGGTGGACCTGTGTGGTCACGCCACCCTCGCCGCCGCCCACGTGCTCGGCGGGACCGGGACCTTCCACCCCCGTAGCGGTCCCCTGGTGTGCACACCCGCCGGTGACGGCTGGATCGAGATGGACTTCCCCGCCGACCCGCCCACGGTTGCGCCCACCCCGACAGGACTGCACAGCGCTCTCGGCCTCGAGGATGCGTCGTCGGTGCGCACCTACACGAGGACCCGCGTCGACGTTCTCATCGAGGCGGCCGACGCCGGCGCGGTGCGCGCCCTGCAGCCGGACCAGGGCGCGCTGGCCGCGCTCGGTTCGAGATGTGTGATCGTCACCGCGCGGGGCGACCGTCCGGGGATCGATTGTGTCAGTCGGGTGTTCGGGCCCAACGCCGGCATCCCCGAGGATCCCGTCACCGGCTCCGCCCACTGCGCGTTGGCGGTGTACTGGGGGGAGCGTCACGGGCGCGACCGGTTGGTCGGGGAACAGGCCTCGGGGCGCGGCGGCGTGGTGCGGATGACGCGCCACGGGGACCGGGTCGTGCTCGGCGGTCAGGCGGTCACCGTCTCCCAGGTCCGACTCGTCGTCTGACGCGCTGACACCCTGACGCACTGACTCTCAACCGGTCGCCTTGCGCACTCCCTTGCGATAGGCGCCCGGGAACAGGGCACGGCCGATCGGCGCCAGTTTGGCGATGGGCGCGGCGTCGATGTCCACCTTGGCCCCGCCCATGCGCGCCAAGACCAATTGAGACACCTGCTCCTCGGTTCTCCTTACCATCTTCGGAGGCATCGGCATGCCGGCGTCGAGGGCCTCGGTGCCCATGGCGGTCGGGACCCATCCGGGGTACAGGACATGCAGATGCACGCCCCGTCCCTCGGTGTCGAACGACAGGCTCTCGGTGAACGCACTCAAGGCCGCCTTGGACGCACCGTAGGCGGCCTCGTGCGGTCCCGGGGCCCGGCCGCTGTCCGACGACACGTTGACGATCACGCCATGGTGACGCTCGAGCATGCCGGGCAGGACCGCCAACGTGCCCGCCACGGTGGCGAAGTAATTGGTCTCCATGACCGTGCGGTAGACCTCGAGGTCCGGGGGAACCTCCCCCCGAGGGGGCCCGACCCCGGCGTTGTTCACGAGCACGTCGATGCGGCCGTGTTCGGTGTCGATGTCACCCAGGACGGCAACGAAGCGCCCGGTGTCACTCACGTCGCAGACGACCGTGGACGAGCGCGGGGAGAAGCGTCGGATCTCCTCGCCCAGGCTCGCCAGCAGGTCCTGGCGGCGCGCCAACCCCACCACCGTCGCGCCCCGGGCCGCCAGGTCGAGGGCAAACCGACGCCCGAGGCCCGACGACGCTCCGGTGACCACGGCGACCGCTCCTCGAACCTCGAACATCGACGTCCTCCTGTGTGTCCCGGGCAATGGCAACTCCCGGGCAGTGGCAACATTGCCCCATGGACGCCCCCCGCACCGCTCGCGCCATGTGGAAGGTCTTCGAGCCCCTGCATGCGGTGACCTACTTCGCCGACGAGTGCATCGAGGAGTACGGCGCGGCGGGCCTGAAAGGCTTCTGGATGGGCTATTTCGCCGGTCGGGCCGCCCCCATGGGCGCCGTGGCGCCCGCCGTCGTCGACGCCACGTTCTTCAGCTTCAATCCCGACCGGGTCAAGCGCGCCCTTCCCGACGCCTGGGGATTCGCGGCTCCCGCCCGGGTGCTCGACGCCCGGCTGGCCGGGGTCGACCGATTCTTGGGGAGGGTCCTCGGCCTCGACGGGAACGGGGTGCCCGGTATCGGCGAAGCCGACGTGGCGCGTGCCGCCGCGCTGGCGCGATCGGCGGTCGAGGGATTGGCGACCGAGGGACGACCGCTGGCGGCGGCCAACATCGCGCTGGCCTGGCCCGACGAGCCCCATCTGGCGCTGTGGCAGGCGGCCACCGTGCTCCGTGAGCACCGTGGCGACGGTCACGTCGTGGCTCTGGTGGCGGCGGGTTTGGACGGCCGCCAGGCCCTGGTGTCGATGGCGGCCACCGGTGCGGTGCCGAAAGAGATGCTCCAGGCGGCCCGAGGTTGGGACGACGACGCTTGGGACGAGGCGGCCGGAGCGCTGATGGAACGGGGTTGGTTGAGCCGAGACGGCACCCAGACGGCGTCGGGCGCTGCGACGCGTCAGGAGATCGAGGACCTGACCGATCGTCTTGCCGCCGAACCCTGGGAGCGGCTGGGCGATGCCGACACCGATTCATTGCGTGCCGTGCTCACACCCATTGCTGGTGCCATCGCGGCGCTGGGTTCGGTCCCCGTGCCCAACCCCATCGGCCTCCCGCTCCCCGAGTAGCGCACCGTTCGGTCCGGCGCGCGCCGGAACCGGTCAGTCCCAGATGTCGACGGGCGCCTGTCCGAGGGGGTAGTGCCCGGGGAGCAGGCCACCAGACGTGGCCCGCTCCATGCGGCGGCGCATGCCGTCGGAAAGGGCGTCGGCCTTGATCATCTCGATGAAGAGCGAGGTGGCGTTGCCGACGTCGAAGAAGTCGCGCTGCCACGACCACTTCCAGTTGCCGGCGTAGCGGAACCAACTCCCACCGAGCCCGGCGATCACATAGGGCGAGCCGTCGGGACGGGGGGTGTCGGCGATCTGCTTCCACAGGCCGATGACCTCGCCCTGCTTGGGGTCGATGAGCACCTTCTGATACGGATACGTCCAGCCGTCGAGTCCGCCCATCTCGAGGCCCAGCGCGATGTCGCGGATGTCGTCGCGGCCGACGACCATGAAGTCTTCGTGCGGCCCGATGTTCCAGCCGTAGGTGGCGTCCTCGGTGTACATCTCCGCCATCGGCTTCCAGTCGTTGGCGTCCTGGGCGCGCCGGTTGGTGTCCAACCAGCGCTGCACCATCTCCTCGAGCTCTTCGTACGGATACGCGGGCACGTCAGTCCTCCTCGATTCTCAGTGCATGGGTGGGACAGAACTTCACCGCCGCCTCGACCTGGGCGCGCCGCGTCTCGGGCGGTGTCTCGTCGAGCACGACGACCGCGTTCTTCGACACCGTGAACACGCCCTCGGCTTCGGACTCACACACCCCATGACCCTGGCACAGGTCACGGTCGACGACGATCCTCACGACCCCACGGCGCGCAACCGGAACCTCGCCACGCACGGTTGGGCCAGCTGGACGACCATCTTCGAATGGTCGTTGCGGTAGCTGTCCGACGGTTGGGCCAGCTCGAAGTCCCAATGCCGGAGCAGGACGGAGAAGATAGCCTTCAGCTGCATCATGGCGAAGGGCGCTCCCACGCAGCGGTGCCGTCCGGCCCCGAAGGGGATCCACGTCCACGGGTTGGCCCGGTCCTCGGCACGGGGCTCGAGGTAGCGCTCGGGCACGAAGGCGTCGGGGTCGGGAAAGTCCTCGGCGATGCGGTTCGACACGGCCGGGCTCGCCCCCACCAGTTTGCCCGGAGCGATCCGAAAACCTTCAACCTCGAGCTCCTCCTTGACGACGCGCAGCACCAGGATGAGCGGAGGGTGGAGACGAAGCGCCTCTTTGATTGCCGACTCGAGACGCGGCATGGCCCGCAGGGCTTGATAACTCACCTCTTCGCCGTGCGCGTAGAGCTCGTCGAGCTCGGCCCGCACCGCCTCGAGCTCGGGGGGGTGGCGGAGCAATTCGATGAGGGTCCACGCCGCGGTGCCCGACGTGGTGTGGTGCCCGGCGAACATCATCGAGATGAACATGCCCGTGACGATGTCGGTCGAGAACTTCGGCGTGCCGTCCTCCTCGCGGATCGACATCAACACGTCGAGCAGGTCGCGGTCGTCCTCGGTTGCGGCTGGCCCGGCACTTCGTCGATCCATGATCCCCTGGACCAATTCCACGAGCCCGAGCCGGGCCTCGTCGCGCCGGCGGAAGCTGTCGATGTCGGCATAGGGGTCGACATAGGCGATGGCGTCGGTGCCCTGCTCGAGGTCGTGGTAAAGCTCGGCGAAGCGCCGGTCGAGCTCGTGGCGGAACTTCCGCCCGATGAGACAGGCCGAGGACGTGTAGATGGTGAGCTCCGCAAACCAGTCGAGAAGGTCGATCGTCCCGCCCTCACTTCGGGACCAGGGCTTCACCATCCCCTCCACCTCGTCCGCGATCGTGGCCGCGTGGCCCCGCATGAACTTGTCTCGCAGGGCCTGGTTGTGCAGCATCTCGCGCCGGCGCTCGGGGGGCGCGTCGAAGACCACTCCTTCTCCGAAGATGGGCGTCATGAAGGGATAGGCCTCGGCCTGGTCGAGCTGTTCCTCAGGGGCACGGAAGAAGAGCTCGTTGGCCTCGGCTCCGGTGAGCAGCACCACGTCGCGATCTGCCAGCCGGAATTGTCCGACGTCGCCGCACTCGTCGCGTGTCCGGCGCATGAGCCCGATGGGATCAACGCGCAGCTCGTCGAGGTGCCCGTGCTCACCGTGTCCGCCCGACACCTGGGGTGGTTCGCGCAGTCCGACGTCAACGGTCATGGTGTGCCTCCTGTGTCGCGTTCGATGGGAGCTTCGGGCTGGACCTCGATCAAGGGAAGGTGAGTCCCCGGCGGAGTCGTCACCGCCGCGATCACCGCACCGGCCACGGCGGGAGGCCGCAGGAAGTGGCTGTGGCGCGCCGCGCCGTACCGGACCCACTCGCCGAGCACCTCCGCCGTGGTGTCGGGGCCCCAGTCGGTCCCCATCTCGGTGAGGGTCTGGCCGGGCTGGATGATCGTGGCCCGGACGCCGGTGCCCTCGAGCTCGAGCTGCAACGCCCGCACCAGGCCCTCGAGCCCCCACTTCGACGCCATGTAGGCCGCCATCAGCGGCCGGGGCGTGCGGATGATGTCGGAGCTGACGAAGACGAGGTCGCCGTGGTGGCGCTTCGCCATGGCGGGCGCCAGCGCGGCGACGAGGCGATGGGCGCCGAGGAGGTTCACCTCCACGGTGTGGGCGAACTCCTTCGGAGACGTGGTCAGCGCGGTGCCGGGCTCGGCGTGTCCCGCGCTCGACACCATGATGTCGATCGGGCCCACCGCGTCCTCGGCGGCGCGGGCGAATGCTTCGACCGAGGCCGCCTCGGCGAGGTCGAGCCGGCGCACATGGGCGTCGCCCCCCGCGGCGCGGATACCGGCCGCGACCTCCTCGCACTTCTCGACCCGTCGGGCCCCGAGCACGACGGGGTGCCCGGCCGCAGCCAGCGCCACCGCCACCGCGGCGCCGATCCCCGAGGACGCGCCGGTCACCACCGACGCACGACGCTGCGGATGGGCGACGAACTTCGACCTCGGCATGGGGCGATCCTCGCTCAGCCCGACGTCCGGCCCGATGTCCGGCGTGGGGCGGGGTGGGGCGTGACCGTCGTGGGCAGGCTGGCGAATCCGCGCACGTTGATGGAGTGCACCCGGCGAGCCCGGTCGGCATCGATGTCGTAGTCGGCGACTCGGGCCACGAGCTCCTCGAGCATGACGCGCGCCTCGAGACGGGCCAGGGGGGCTCCCAGACAGAAATGGCGGCCTCCGCCGAAGCTGATGGGCTTGGTGGTGTCACGGTCGAGGTCGTAGCGTTCGGGGTCCTCGAACGCGTCGGGGTCACGGTTGGCCGACCCCACGAGGAGGAGCACGCGCCCGCCGTCGGGGATGACGGTGTCGAGGAGCTCCACGTCCCCGGTGGTGACCCGCAGGAGCATCTGCGACGACGTGTCGTAGCGCAACGTCTCTTCCACCCAGAGCGCGGCGCGCTCCGCGTCGGCGAGGGCCTTGGCCTTCTGGTCGGGGAACCGCCATGCCCAGTACCAGGCGTTGGCGAGCAGCTTGGTGGTTGTCTCGTTGCCCGCCACCACGATGAGGAAGAGAAAGGCGATAACCTCGTCGTCGTTCAACCGGTCGCCGTCGACGTCCACGTCGAGCAGCCCCGAGGTGAGGTCGTCGCGCCGGGCCCGTCGCCTTTCGACGACCATGTCCGAGAAGTACCCGGCCAGGACGAGAGCGGCCTCCATCCCGACCTGGGGCACGTCGAAGACCCCCTCGTCGCGATGCACGAGGAGATCGGCGAGGCGTCGCACCTCGGCCCGGTCGGTCTCGGGGACACCGATCATCTGCGAGATCACGTCCATGGGGAGCTTCCCCGCCACGTCGCCCACCATGTCGAAGGTGCCGGCCTCCACCGCTGCGTCGAGGTAGCGCACGGCCAGGGCGCGGATCTGGGGCTCGAGCTCGGCCACGCGGCGCGGCGTGAAGGCCTTGGACACGAGCGAGCGCATGCGGGTGTGTCGAGGCGGGTCCATGGCCAGGAACGACATCGACTTGTGGGCCTGGGGCCCGTAGGCGGCGGGATCGAGGGTCACGCCGAAGCGGTTGGAGAGATGAGCCGGATCGCGAAAGGCGGCCAGGACATCGGCGTGGCGCGACAAGGCCCAGAAGTCGAACTCGTCGTTGCGGTAGAGCGGGGCTTCGGTGCGCAGGCGTGCGTAGGTCGGGTACGGATCCTCGTGAATCTCATAGTCGTAGGGGCTGTAGCGGACCGGGGTGACCGTGTCGGTCATGGTGCGCCTCGGAGCACCAGTCGCGCCGCGTCGGCCAGTGCATCGGGCACGTCCTCGAAACGGATGTGGCCCATACCGGCCCACAGCATCGCCCCGCTGTAAGCGAGGTCGAGACTGCGGAGCACCGCTTCGTCGGCGTGGTCCCCGAGGGCGTTGGACAGCCGTTGGTGCAGTGCCGTCCCGAACAGCACCCGCAGGGCCCGCACCTCGGGCCCGCTGCCGAGAAGCGCGGTGGTGCAGGCCGCGGCCAGTGTGGGGTCGTCCGCCATGAACAACCCCAGCACCCGCAGCTCGGCGACGACCCGCTCGGTCGGACCGGCCGCCCCGACGGGACCGGCCGCCCCGGTCGCATGGGGCCCATCAGGCGACTCGGGCACCGGGAGCGCCTGGAGCCGGCGCCACAGGACCTCGGCCAGGAGATGGTCCTTGGACGCGAAGTAGGTGTATGCGGTGGCGGGGGCCACGCCGGCGCGCCGGGCCACGTTGCGGACGGTCAAACCCTCGTATCCCCGGTGGCGGGCCTCGGCGGCGGCCGCCTCGACCAGTTGCTCGACCACCGCCACCTGACGCAGGGTGAGTCGTCGACGCGACGCCTCGGCGGCGAGGACCCCGACAGCCGCCTCGGTCACGCGCCGGTCCCCGGCGCCGAGGCTGTCTCCGCGCTGGCCGGCTGCGACGACGGAGTCGGGATGTGCGGGGTGCCGTCGCGCATGGCGGGGAAGCGGAAGGTGGCGGCCCCGGTCATACGCGTCATGGTGGTGATGTCCGCGTCGGGGAGTGTCTCGGTGTCGTCGTCGATCACGACTTCCCACCGGCAATGCGGGACGCGGTCGGTCGGCACCCGGGGAGGGCGGTGGACGGGGCGGACCCGGGCCTTGGGATTGACGGCCTGGGCGGTGACGTCGAAGGTGCCGTCCTCGATGGTGTGGCACATCCCGGTGACCATGCGCTCTCCCCACGGCTCGACGTCCATGAGGGCCCCGCAGCTCCGCAACTCGAAGTAGCCGTGATGGTCGTCGACGACCTCGTAGTGGACGTCCATGTAGTGATGCGGGAAGCCGGGGTCGAGCTGCAGGACCTTGAAGATGGCCTCGATGCCGTTGCCCTCCACCGCCATGATCTCGCGCAGGCGGTCGCCATAGATCGGGCTCGCCCCGCGCCACTCCTCGATGGCGAGCTCGTTGACCATGTCCGCCCCATACCGGATGCCGATGGCGGCGCACATGGAACGATCGAGAAGGTGCACGATGAGGGCGTACTCGCGCACCAGGCGGACGAGGGCCTCTTTGGACAGGTCCTCGTAGCGGAAGTCGGGGTCGAAGGGGCCCGAGTAGTCATTGCGGTCGGCCATGACGTCAGACTACGTTCCAGACAGCTGTCTGGCTAGAGGGGAAATCGAGAACCGATGGGAATCTCATCAGGGGAGCCGGTGACCACGATCGGGGTGATCGGGCTCGGGGACATCGGTCGCGGCGTCGCTGACGCCGTGGTCCGAGCCGGCCTTGACCTGGGTGTCTGCGACCTGCGGTCCGACGCCACGGATCCCTATGCCGAGTCCTCGCACGTCGCCGCGGATCCCACCTCGTTAGGAGCCCGTTCCGATGTCGTGGTCGTGGCCGTGGTCGACGACCGCCAGGTCCTGGCTGTGCTCGACGGAGCCGACGGGGCCCTGGCCGGCATGGCCCGAGGCGCCACGGTCGTCATCCTCAGCACCGTGTCGCTCGAGACCGTCGAGTCCGTCGCCGCGTCGGCTTCGGCGCGGGGCGTCGACGTCGTCGACTGTGGGGTGAGCGGAGGCCCGGCCGCGGCGACCGAGGGAACCCTCGTCGCCATGGTCGGCGGGGACGCCGCGGCCATCGAGCGGGTCAGGCCCGTCCTCGACAGCTTCACCTCGCTCGTGGTGCACATGGGCCCCCTCGGTGCCGGGCTCAAGGCCAAGTTGGCGCGCAACCTCGTGCAGTACGGGTCGTGGCTGGCCGCCTACGAGGCGCAGGTGCTCGCCGAGGCGGCCGGGATCGAGCTGTCCAAGCTGGCCGAGGTCATCCGGGCCAGCGACAAGCTCATCGGTGGGGCGTCGAGGCTCATGTTCCGAGAGACCGTCGCGCCCTTGCCGCCCGACAGCCATCCCGGGATCGTGAGCGCCATGGCCGCCGGGGCCGGCCTCGCCCACAAGGACCTTCGAGCCGCCATCGCCCTCGGTGAGACCCTCGGTGTCGAACTGCCCCTCGCCACCATGACCGACGTCCGTTGCGATGCGGTCTTCGGCATCACCGGGTTCAGCACCGCCTCCTCCGAAACCGGTGGGGAGGTGTCGTGACGGTGTCGTTCGGCGAGGAGCGCATGCTCATCGACGGCTCGTTGGTCGCTTCGTCGACCGGAGCGGTGTTCGAGACATCGAACCCCGCCACCGAGGAGGTCCTCGGGGTCGTCGCCGACGCGTCGGACGCGGATGCCGAGAGCGCCCTCCACGCGGCGCGGCGCGCCTTCGACGAGACGGCGTGGTCCACCGATGTGGCGCTGCGGGTCCGGTGTCTGCGTCAGCTCCAAGCGGCCATGCGGTCGCACGCCGAGGATCTGCGGGCCATGACCATCGCCGAGACGGGGTCGCCGTTGTTCATGACGCGTTCGGCCCAGCTCGACGATCCTGTGGAGTCTTTGGGGTGGGTGGCCGATCTCGCCGAGTCCTATGAGTGGACGACAGACCTTGGCAGGGCGGAGCCCTTGGGGATGCCCGCGCAGCGCTGGCTCTGTCGTGAGCCCGCCGGCGTGGTGGCCGCCATCACGCCGTGGAACGTCCCCCATCAGATCAACCTGGCCAAGCTGGGCCCGGCGTTGGCGGCCGGCAACACCGTCATCCTCAAACCCGCCCCCGACACGCCGTGGTGCGCGACCGTGCTCGGACGTCTCATCGCCGAGGAGACCGACATCCCCGCCGGCGTCGTCAACATCCTGCCCTCGTCGGACCGCGCCTTCGGGGCGCGACTGGTCGACGACGATCGAGTCGACCAGGTGAGCTTCACCGGTTCGACGGCCACGGGGCGGACGGTGATGGCACAAGCGGCGGGAACGCTCAAGCGCGTCTTCCTCGAGCTCGGTGGGAAGTCGGCGTTCGTGGTGCTCGACGACGCCGAGCTGCGCAGCGCGTGTGGGGTGGCCGCCTTCACGGTGTGCGTGCACGCCGGGCAGGGATGCGCCATCACGACGCGTCTCGTGGTCCCGAGGGAGCTCTGCGACGCCGCCGTCGACGTCACCGCCACCGCACTTGGCAACTTGCCCGCCGGGGACCCGACCGACCCCGGCACCATCTGCGGGCCGCTCATCAACGCCCGCCAGCGCGACCGGGTGGAGCGCTATATCGACATGGCCCGCCACGAGGGCGGCACGATCGTCGTGGGTGGAGGTCGGCCCGCCGGGCAGACCAGGGGGTTCTTCGTCGATCCGACGCTCATCGTCGGGATCGGCAACGATTCCCCCGTGGCACGAGAAGAGATCTTCGGTCCGGTCCTCGTCGTGATCCCCCACGACGGGGACGACGACGCGCTGCGCATCGCCAACGACTCCCTCTACGGGCTGTCGGGTTCGGTGTGGTCGGGCGACAGGGACCGGGCCATGGCCGTCGCGGCGCGCCTGCGGACCGGCACCGTGGGCGTCAACGGTGGAGTCTGGTACAGCCCCGATGTGCCCTTCGGCGGCTACAAGCAGTCGGGGATCGGACGGGAGATGGGTGTGGCCGGTTTCGAGGAGTACCTCGAGACCAAGGTCGTGGCGGAGCCGGTATGAGCGTGCCGAGGCGACCGCCGAAACCGGACCGGGCCCGCGGCAAGGCCAAGATGCAGGAGGTCTACAACTTCACGGTCGACCCCGAGGACGTCCCCGGGGACTTCGTGGCTTACACCGTGGACAACCTTTTCGGCGACGTATGGTGCCGGCCCGGGTTGTCGGTGTTCGAACGGCGACTCATGACCATCGGGGTGCTGGCTGCACTCGGCAAGACCGACCTCCTCGACGTCCAGTTCCAGAGTGCGTTGCACAACGGCGAGCTCACCGAGGACCAGGTGCGCGAGATCGTGATCCACCTGACCCACTACGTGGGCTGGCCCCTGGCCACGGGGATCAGCGAGGCGGCCGAGCGGGTCATCGCCCGGCGGCGCGCCGCCACCGCGGCGTCAGAAGAAGGACCGTGAGCACCTACGACTTCTCGGGCAAGGTCGCTGTCGTCACCGGGGCGGGGCGCGGCATCGGCCGGGCCTATGCCGAGGGGCTCGGGTCCGCCGGCGCGTCCGTGCTCTGCGCTGATATCGACGAGGCGAGCGCCAAGGAGACCGCCGAGATCGTGATCGGCGCGGGTGGACGCGCCGCGGCGGCCCGGGTGGACATCGCCGATCACGAATCGGTCCAGGCCATGGCCGAGGTCGCCACGCAGCGGTTCGGTGGGATCGACTACCTGGTCAACAACGCCGCGATCTTCGGCGGCATGAAGCTCGACTTCCTCCTCACCGTGGACTGGGCGTACCTGCAGCGTTTTCTCGAGGTGAACCTCCTCGGTGCCCTGGTGTGCACGCGCGCCTGCTACCAGTCGATGGCGACGCGCGGTGGTGGGGCCGTCGTGAACCAGTCCTCCTCGGCCGCGTACCTGTATGCCGGCTACTACGGCTGGGCCAAGGCGGGAGTGAACTCGCTCACCCAGCAGCTGTCGCACGAGCTCGGCGGGATGAACATCAGGATCAACGCCATCGCGCCAGGGCCCACCGACACCGAGGCGGCGCGCTCGGTGGTGCCCGACGAGTACATGCGCCAGCTGGTGGGCTCGCTGGCACTCAAGCGTCAGGGGAGTCCCGAGGACCTCGTCGGCATGTGCCTGTTCCTGCTCTCCGACGACGCCCGGTGGGTGACCGGGCACATCTTCAGTGTCGACGGCGGACAGGTCATGCGCCCGTGACGGCTGACGCAGGTGGCAGTGCTGCGCCGATCGTGACGACCGAAGCAGTCGGGGACGGGACTATTCGCCTCGTCCGCTTCAACCGCCCCGAGGCGCGCAACGCGTTCAACTTCGCGCTCTACGACGCCGTCACCGACGCCGTCACCGACGCCGCGGTGTCGAGCGACGTGCACGTGGTGGTACTCACCGGGAATGGTTCTGCCTTCAGTGCCGGCCAGGACCTGAAGGAGATGGCCCAGATCGTTACGGGCGAGGCCACGCCCGAAGCTGCGAAAGGATTTCGCGGCCTGCTCGACGCCGTGCAGTCCTTCGAGAAGCCCTTGCTGGCCGCGGTCAACGGGGTCGGCGTCGGTCTCGGGTTCACGCTGTTGGCGCATTGCGATCTCGTGTTCATGGCCGACGACGCCCGCCTGCGGGTACCTTTCGCCGAACTGGGCGTGCCACCCGAGGCGGCGAGCAGCTACCTCTTCCCGCGCACCATGGGATGGCAGCGCGCCGCTCATCTGCTGTTCACGGGCACCTGGTTGGGGGCAGCCGAGGCCGTGGACGCCGGCCTGGCGCTGGCGCACTATCCCTCGGAGTCGTTGCTCACCGAGACCCTGGCGGTCGCTGCTGTCATCGCGGCGGCGCCGCTCGGTGCGGTGATGGCCAGCAAGCGGTTGCTATTGGCCACGCGCCGGGTCGAGGTGACAGCGGCGCGCGATCGTGAGGACGCCGCCTTCGTCGAGCTCCTGGGCTCGCCCGCCAACCTGGCCGCGCTGGAGCGGTTCGGTACCAACCCGGGCTCGTGACGCCCCGAGAAGAGTGGTGTCCGGGGTCCAGGTAGGATGACCGGCCGTCCCCGGAGCGGGCCTCGCGGTCCGCTCCCGGGTGGTAGCCGGCGCTTGTAGCTCAATTGGATAGAGCATCTGACTACGGATCAGAAGGTTGGGGGTTCGAGT
>ODAK010005422.1_pt1 | contig 12963 bp, 12 predicted proteins | sample 1539591 | NCBI WGS metagenome assembly ODAK01 (sample SAMEA3539303, study PRJEB22396) | soil metagenome | biome: tundra; feature: field; material: soil | place: USA | collected 2010-05 | depth 0.15 m | reverse complement strand
CATCGCGACCGTCGCGACGTGGCTGGATCGGCGCGACGTCGAAGGTGCGCTCGAGCACGTCGAGCGCCTGCCCTCGGTCGCCGACTCGCTCGTCGCGTCCTTCACGCGCGACGACCGGACGCTCGGCTCGGTGATCGCGACCGTCGAAGCAGCGATCGACCCGCTGTGCGCCGGTGACGACGTCGTCGATCCCACAGCGCTGCTCGCCGGACCGAACACCTGCTACCTCGCCGCGCCGATGCACGACCAGCGCCGCTACCGGCCGCTGTTCAGCGGACTCATCCGTCAGGTGCTCGCGCACGCGGCGATGCGTGCCGAGCGAGGGGACCACAGCGGCTTGCTGGTGCTGCTCGACGAGGCAGCGTCGATCGCCCCGATCGAGGAGCTCGACCAGATCGCGGCGACCTGCCAGGGCCAGGGCATCACCCTCGTCACCATCTGGCAGGACTTGGCCCAGCTCACCGCTCGCTACGGCGCAAAGTCGCGCACGGTCGTCAACAACCACACGACGAGGGTGCTGCTGGGCGGCCTCGCGGACCCGACGCTCGACGAGTGGCTCCCGACGCTGACGGGCTCGGCTCGGGCAGCTGCGGGCGACGGTACGCCCTCGGCACTTCGAAGCGACGAGCTGCGGCAGTGGCCGCGCGGAGCGGCGCTCCTCGTCGCGGGCCGGCACCCGCCGGTGCGCCCGCGACTCGCGCGGCCGCGGCCCTGGGTCACGGGGCCACCGATTCATTACGATTCGTGAGTGGCGCACTTCGATCCGAGCGATCCGCGCTGGGTCGTCGATCCCCAGCCGCTCTTCGACGAGCTGCGCGAGGAAGCCCCAGTGCACCTGACCCCCGACGGCTACTGGGTCTTCTCACGGCATGCTGACTGCCTCGCCGTGCTCCGCGACCGTCGCGCCTCCTCGGACTCCCTGCACGTCGATCCGGACCGAGCCCCAAAGGGCTTCTCGTCCGCGAGGCGCGCCGAGACCGTCGAGTCGATCCGCAGTGGCGAGCCCGACGCCCGCCCGTTCCTGTTCCGCGACCCGCCAGATCACACACGGCTGCGGGGCCTTGTCCAGCGTGCCTTCACGCCGCGCACCGTCGCGCAGCTCACGGGCTTCGTCGAGCGCGAGTGTGACCGACTGCTCGACGACGCGCTCGAGCGCGGCACCTTCGATGTCGTCGACGGGATCGCGTGGCCACTGCCCGTCGCGGTGATCTGCGAGCTGCTCGGCGTGCCCGCCGAGGACCACCACGAGTTCCGTGCCCGCTCGGCCGCCCTCGCCCGGGGACTTGACCCCGAGTTCCTGCTGCCGCCCGAGCTCATCGAGGCGAGGGACGAGGCACTGCTGCAGTTCGCGGTGTACTTCCACGGGCTGTTCGAGCAGCGACGCCGCTCGCCGACCGACGACCTGCTGTCGGCCCTCGTCGCGGCCCACGACGGCGAGGATCGCCTGAGCGACGAGGAGCTCCTGTCGACGGCCATCCTCTTGCTCGTGGCGGGCCACGAGACGACGGTCAATCTGCTGTCGGGCGGAGTGCTCGCGCTCGCCCGCGATCCCGACGCCCAGGCACGGTGGCGCAAGGACCCCGAGCTCGACCGCACCGCCCCCGACGAGCTGCTCCGGCTGACCTCGCCGGTGCAGCTGACAGGCCGCACACTGGTCGAGGACATGGTCGTCGGCGGCCAGCCGCTGGACGCGGGGACGTTCTGCATGCTGCTCTTGGGCGGGGCGAATCGCGACCCCTTGGTGTTCGAGGACGCGTTGTCGGTTCGGCTCGAGCGCGAGCCGAACCGACACCTGGGCTTCGGTTTCGGGCTGCACCACTGCCTCGGCGCGCCGCTCGCGAGGCTCGAGGCGAGGGTCGTCCTCCGCCGGCTGCTCGACCGCACGAGCTTGTTCCGCGTCGCCGACGGCTCGGTCCCGAGCTATCGCCCCAACTTCGTGCTGCGTGGCCTCGAGCACCTCGAGGTGACGGTGGCAGCGGCGTGAGGCGTATCGACGTCGCTCCGGCGCGGCCCTTCACGGTGTGTGTCGACGTCGGCGCGACCTCGCTGCGCGCCGGCGTCGTCGACGCAAAGGGCGAGCTCGTCGGAGAGCGCGTGAAGCTCCGAACGTCGTGGCCGATGACGCCGGCGCGGCTGATCGAAGAGGTGGCCCGCCTTGTCGTGCGCCTCCCGCGCGGCGACCGCCTTGCCCTCGGCTTCCCCGGACCCGTGGTCGACGGAGTCGTGGTGCGGGGGGCGAACCTCGAGCGATCGGGGGGGCCGGGCACTGACCGCACGTCCGCGCTCCAGAGCGCGTGGTCCGGGTTCGAGCTGCAACGGCGGCTCGCGGCGACCTTCGAGCTCGACGCGCGCGTTGGCAACGACGCCGACGTCGCCGCCCTCGCGTGGGCGACGGGCAAAGGCCTCGAGCTCACGGTCACGCTCGGCTCGGGCCTCGGCACGGGCCTCCCCCTCGACGGCGCGCTCCAGCCGCACCTCGAGTGCTCCGAGCTGCGATGGAGCCGTCGCGAGTCCTTCGACGACGTGCTGGGCGAGCACGCTCGCAAGCGCGACGGGGAGGCGAAGTGGCACGCGAGGGTGGTGGGCGCGCTGCACCTGCTCGCCGACGTCGTCGGGTTCGACCACCTGCACCTGGCGGGGGGCAACGCACCGCGCATCCACCGCGACGACCTGGGCGAGCTCACCGCGCTCACGACCGTGTCGACGTCGAGGCCGGGGATCCTGGGCGGGGTCCTGCTGTACGGCCCTATCCGCTAGGTGTTCCGCTAGGGCGCGGCGCGACCGCCGGCGAGCTCGAGCGCAGCCGACGCCAGCACGCGCGCGGCGATGCCGAGGCAGCCCTCGTCGAGCGCGAAGGCGGGGCTGTGGTGCGGCCCGCTGGTGCCGTCGAGTCGGGCCGCTCCCACGAAGAAGTAGCACCCCGGGACGCGGTTGAGGAATTCCGAGACGTCGTCGCTCGGCGTGACGGGCGGGACGATGAAGGCGGCGTGCTCACCGACGACGCGGCGCGCCGCGCCGAGGACCACGTCGACCGCCCGGCCCTGGTTCACGACCGCGGGCGCGTGATCGTTGAGGCTGACTTGGAGCTCGGCCTCGTAGGCGGCGCCGAGGGCGGCGCAGCGACGCTCGAGCTCGGCGAGGGCGCTCGACGTCTGGGCCTCGGTGAACGTCCGCAGCGTCCCGCGCAGCGACGCTGTCGACGGCACGATGTTCGGTGCGGTGCCCGCACGCAGGATCCCGGCGCTACACGCACAGGCCGTCCCCTCGTGGGCGAGCCCGTCAACCACAGCACCGAGCTCGGTGGCGAGCTGGGCGACGGCGAGCAGGACGTTGCCCGCGGCCCCCGCGGTGGCGCCGTGGCCGCCCGCACCCCGCGCGGTCACCGTGAAGGAGTGCACCTCGGCCATGAGCACGCCCTCGCGCGTGGCCACGGTCCCGACCGGAGCCATCGACGTCACGTGGCACCCGATCGTCGCGTGGGCGTCGAGCCCGTCGAGCACGCCCCCGTCGACCATGGCCTTGCCGCCGCCGAGGGACTCCTCTGCTGGTTGGAACACAAAGACGTAACGGCCCGGAAGGTCTTCGCGGCGCGCTGCGAGGACGCGAGCCACGCCGAGCATCGCCGCGGTGTGTGCGTCGTGGCCGCACGCGTGCATGAGGCCTTCTACCTTGGAGGTGACCGGTGAGCTCGCCGCTTCCTGCACCGGCAGCGCGTCGATGTCGGCGCGCAGGAGCACCGTGCGACCCGGCTTGCCGCCTGCGAGCTCGTAGACCGCTCCCGTCGGGGTGGGGCATGGGCGCGGGGTGAGGCCGAGATCGTTCAGCCGGTCCGTGACGAGCCTCGTAGTGCGGTGCTCCTCGAAGCCGAGCTCGGGATGCTCGTGCAGGTCGCGACGCGTGTCGACCATCTCGTCGGTGGCACTTGCGACGAGGGCGTCGAGGGCGTCAAGGAGGTCGGGCATGCCCGGAGCGTAGGGGCGGGGTGACTGCGGCGCTGGGTCGAAATTGCTCGAGCGAGTAGCATCGGTGCGCCCCGCACGCGGCTGTGCGGGGCTTGCGCTCGTAGCTCAACGGACTAGAGCATCTGACTACGGATCAGAAGGTTGGGGGTTCGAATCCCTCCGAGCGCGCCAGAGAAGTCCCAGTTCACACGGCAAAACTGGCGTCCAGTCAGCTTGGCCTCGTCTCGTTGTCGCTACTGATTGCTACTGTTCGGCCGGATCCAGCCAGATCCAGTGGCGTTTGAGCAGTAGCAAAGCGACAGTTGGGGACCACATGCGTGGACACCTGCGAAAGAGGGGCGAGGCCTGGGAACTCCGCGCGTACGCGGGGGTTGACCCGGTTTCGAACCGGCAGAAATACGTCACGAGGACGTTCAAGGGCGGGAAGCGAGAGGCCGCGGCCGCCCTCTCTCGACTCGTCTCAGAGGTCTCAGGGGGACGTCTCGCGGCACAGGACGCCACGGTGGCGGACTTGCTTGACCAGTGGCTCGACTTGGCCAAGCCGGAGTTGTCGCCGACGACATCCCGTGGCTACGAGTGGATCATCAAGTCGTACATCGTGCCGACGCTTGGGAAGCAACCCCTGGCCCGTCTCAAGCCTGCTCTCCTGGACCGCTTCTACGCCAAGTTGAGGCAATCAGGTGGGAAGGATGGGAAGCCGCTCTCTGCAGCGACCGTCCGGCAGGTGCACGCGATCCTCCGTCGAGCCCTTCAGCAGGGAGTTCGATGGGAGTGGATCGCATCCAACCCCGCTGCTCTCGCATCGCCACCGCGCCTGCGGGTGAGTCAGATTGACCCTCCAGACCCTGGGGACGTTCTTGCTCTCATCGATGCAGCAGCGGTTGACGATCCCGACTTCGGGTGCTTTGTGCTCCTCGCCGCAACCTCGGGCGCCCGGCGAGGAGAGCTGTGCGCCCTTCAGTGGTCCGATCTCGATCTGAAGAAGGCGACGGTGACCATCTCTCGGGCGATCGTCGAGGCAGAGCATTCCCAGCTCGTCGAGAAGGACACGAAGACCCACTCGATCCGCCGCATCTCGCTCGACGAGATGACCGTAGGTTCGCTCCAGGAGCTACGAACCCGATGCGTGTCGCGAGCGAAGACCGTGTGCGTGGCGCTCCCAGCCCATGCCTACATTTTCTCTCCAGAAGCGGACGGTAGTCGGGCGTGGTCGCCGAACGACGTCACGAAGCACTTCATCCGCATTCGCAATGCCGCCGGATTCCCTGGCGTGCGCCTACACGACTTTCGGCACTTCGCTGCCACGCGACTCTTGTCCGAGGGAGTCCCGGTGCGCACGGTCGCCGGAAGGCTTGGGCATGCGAATGCGGCGACGACGCTCACTGTGTACGGACACTTCGTGGCGGAATCCGACGTCGATGCGGCCGCCAAGCTCGGAGCGCTTCTGGAGCGAGCCAACAAGAAGCGGAATCGCGTGAGGACTTCGCCTACGCGGACAAGGCGAACCTCCTGAAGCCTGGGTGCCCATGCCGTCAGCCTCTCCAGCGGACACGTCCGACCGTTGTGACTCGATGTCGCGAATTGTGACCAGGGGGCGAGTCCGGTTGCATGCCAGAGGGTGGCAAGCCACCTGGCATCCCGAGGAGGGCGGCTGATTCCGTGATGAACCGGCGCGTGGTGGTGCTCGATAGACGGTTCTGGATCAGCCGTGGACCGCAGCTCGCTCAAGTTCTCCAGACCCAAGTGGAGGGCCCGATTGGCCCACTCGCCAGCGAGCGGACGAGCCCCGAGGACGAAGTCACGGTGATCGATGCCGGGTACTGGTCAGGGCATGTGGCAGAGCTGGTTGATGCACTGGTCGACGAGCGTTGCTCGTCGGGTCGGCCGGGGACGCGGATCGGAGCCGGATTCGGTGCCGCCGCGTCCGAGCGGCTGACGCTATCGATCGAAGAGGTCGCAATCGCATTGGGGATCAGCCGGGCATTCGCCTACGAGGCAGTGCACCGAGGGGAGATTCCCCACATCAAGATTGGCCGGAGGATGCTCGTACCCAGGTCTGCCCTGGACCGACTGCTTGCGGCTGCGGATGCAGTCGACCAGGAGAAGTAGCGGTCATGCGCCCTGACGGTGTTCCTGGCCTAAGTCGAGAACTTCAGTCGCCAGCTCTTGGCAACACACAGCGCTTCGTCGTCATGGGTGCGCATACCGCTCCGGCGATCCCCGTCATCATGACGCACCTTGGTAAGACGAATGTCGGCCTCTACGAGAACGGAGCTGCGTGCCCAACGACGACGACTTGCGACGTGTTCGGCGAGCTTTCTGCCGGCACGGCGTGGAATCCCACCTTCGTGGCGAGCTATGTCGGATCGACGCGGCGTTACTCGCTCTTGGCGATCGAGGGAGAAGCGCCCGAACCGTTGGTGAACAGCATGTCCTGTGACGGAACGACCTGCTGGCTCGCCGGGCGAATTCGACCAAGAAGGGCGTGTCAATCGGATTCGTTCTTCCCTTCCCGGAGATCAAGCTGGCGTCGTGACAATCCTCCGGACAGCTTCGCGGCTCGCGGCCCTGGCACGCCATTCGGACCCCCCGCGGCGGGCCGGTAGCCCGGACACGGGACGGCGCTAGGCCGGATGGCCATCGCGACTCCGGACACCTCGGCCGCGGAGGCGGCTCGCCACGCACGGGTGGCCTGCCCTGGAGAAGGATCCCCGCCCGCGCGCCCGCAGGGCGTGTGAGGAGGGGAGGGGGGTACCAGGCAGGAGAGACTCAGGGGGGCGATTCCGGGAGCGACATGAGAGTGTGCAATTCTGGACACGTGGTGACGCCATGGACGATGGCAGTGGAGTTTGGCTGGCGCCCTACGGTGAAATTCTTCGGCGTACGAGAAGCTGTCCTCGTCGACATGGAAGACCGACAAGCGTTCGAAGGATTCATCTGGGGTGCAGACGACGTGTCACTGAGGCTAGGTCGCTTCGAGGCGATTCGTGTCGGAACCGCAGGGGCCACCTATTGGATCGGTAGCCCGAAGCGAGATCTGGAGAACGTGCGAGCAACTGTGAATTCATTTGTCGAGCGAATGGTTCCCAAGTCCATCGGAATCACACGTATCGAACTGCAGTGTCTGTCTCCGCTCTCCGAAGATCCCGTCGTAGCCCAGGGCTCATTCACGACGGATCTCTTTGCCGAGCACGAAAAGGGTACCGCAGCGATCGACTCAGCATTGCTTGTCGACGGCAGATGCGGGCGGCTGCATGCTCTCTTCCAGACCGAGTACGGAGTCGTGAGTGAAGATGAGATCGCTCGAAGACTCAGCGGCCAAGGAAGACTCACCCCCGTTCTGCCGATGCCAGTCGAGGCAGATCTTGCGGACTTGCCACACTGCTCGCTCTTCTCACGATGGTTCTGGCACTCGATCGAAAGCCCAGAATCGGACTGGCAATCTACACAAATCCTTGTAGATGAGATTCTGATAGAGACAACAAAGATGTGCGAACAGGTCGTCAATCGTCATAGACTTCGACCACTGCAGAGCGACGCAATGAAGGAGCAGGCATGACAGTGTGGGCGCTCGATCAGGCAACGACATCACATGTGCCTCAAGCAGTCTGGACCGACGTCTTTCCAGAGCCGGTGCACGCTCGGCCGAGGATTCGGCTCATGAGAGCACCTGCCGATCTCGATTTTGAGATCGAGCAGTCGCTTCCTGCGCTTAGAGCAAGTCGGTCACACCACGTAGAGATTGAACTGTCCTAGTAACAAGCGCGAACCCCTACTCCGAATGCAGGCGAGCCCAAGCGAATGGCTCTGTCAGGGGGACCTGTTCAGTCCCATTCCGACGGTATTGCCGATGATCACTAATCGCGGCGTTGTGAACGCCTCGATTCATTTGGACGCTGCAGCGATCTTGCTCACAGACAACTGTGTTATCGACAAGCGAGTCAACGAAAATCCGGCAGTGAAGAAGTTACAATTCGCACCCCTCTACGAGCTAGCGAGCCGAGAGTTCTCAAATGACAAGCTCGAACAATTGAGAAGCGGCGAACTCAATCCTGCTGACATTTGCTACGTCGACCTAAAGGGGTTCGGAGACCTAACCGGAGGGCTCGAGGAAGCGTGCTTCCTTCTGAGTGAGTCGTACTCCTTGCCAGCCAACTACTTCAAGCTCATCGGCATGACCGATGCCGATGCGACGGGAGACTCCTTTAGGACTGCCATCGGCATGAGGCAACGAGATACTCGAATCTTGAATATGGACCCCCGTGAACGGAGGCTCCTACAGGAGAAGCTCTCCTTCTTCTGGGTTAGTGCACTACTTGAACCCATATGCGACGAATGCAAAGTGTCAGTAGCCAGGGGTACAGGCACTGATTGGATTCATTCCGAAGGAGAACCAGTGGGCCACTGGGTCACCCACACGAGGAGTTACCAAGCCCTAATTCGAGACGGGAAGATCTAATCTAACCGAAAATAAGTTCGTGTTGGAAGAGGTAGCTCATTCGACACGACCTACATGAAGTGATAGCAGATGTCGCCAGTGCCTAGGATAGGCACCCTCTTCCCCGACCGCACCTTCGAAGCCGCCGATGTGGACATCGCCGTCGCGATGGCGATCGCGGTGAGTGACAAATCCGCCAGGCCGGGGAACACGCTAGCAAGGTACCCGAAGGTCGGCTCAGAGCCCGGACGACCGCTCGCGGTGCCTGAGTAACCAAGCGTCATTTCAACGGCTCGTCATTCGCTGGCGGCAGCTCGGGAGGCTTACGCTTCTTGCGTCTTACGTGCGTTGCGAGCCACGCATTCGAAATGTTCCTATTGGCCTCGGCAACGGATTGAAGCATCTTTTGATACGTCGGAATCTTGCTGATGCTTTCAAACACGTCCCGGTTGATCTCGGCAAGGTACTGAGCATTGGTCACCCACTCCCACTCGTCGTCCTCTTCTTGCGCAGGCTGTGTGATGTCGACTGGCGGGTCTGCCGGTGGATCCGGTGGGGACTTTGAATTAGTAGCTGCTACGCGGTTGGCCCACCGCTGCTCTCCGGCAACTTCGTGGCGGGGTTTCACTGGCGGCGTTGGAGTCGGCCCCGTTGCGACTTCAAGCGCCTCGGACAGTCCGCCGGAAACGGTGGCTATCGCCTGCTCCAATTCACTACTGTCCGGCGGCGGTGTGGGATCGAGCTCTGGGTTGAGGACGGCCTCTGGAGCAGGGTTGGCCCCTGAACTCACCCATCTCCAGGGGCGCTTGGGCTGGCCCCAGAGCCGCCTGAGCTGTGCCAAGGCCCACATCCACGCCCGACGAATTGGATGCTTCGGCTCTGGATGGCGTCGATGCCATCCCCGCCTCGCGTCGCGAAGGAGTTGGGCTGTCAGCCCGATACAAGCGATTAGAAAGCCGAATGCGAATAGCCCAAGTCCTGCGTGAAACCAATCATTTGCTGCAATAAGTGAGGGCTTGTCCGATAGTGCCAATGCCGCCACCGAGGCCGTGGCGAAGCCGCCGGTCATGAAGACACTGCCGAATTTCTCCCAGTAGGTCCACCACCTCGGCGTGGCGGAGTCCGGGTGGTCAGTTGACATGAGCCGAGGCTACGACCGGTGTCCTGTGGGACGTAAGGCCGACTTTCGCCGGTCTTGGGGTGGCAATAACCCCCCCGGTTGTCCACAGATCTCGATCGGGCACTCGGCAGACTCGAACAGAGACGCTTCAGCACCTCCCAGTGCCGAGGGTGTGGTACCCGCTTTCCGGCCCTCACCTTCGAGGCCGCCGATGTTGACATGCCAGTCGCGTTGGCGATCGACGTGAGCGACACCCCCGGCCAGCCCCGGGAGCACGTTCGCGAGATACCACTCGGGGTTGTGCTCTTCGTCGCCGTGCTCCGCGTCCCACTCCAGCCGGGCGAGCTGCTGGTGGCAGTTGGCCTGCCTTGCGGCGCCAATCAGCCTCATGGGAGTGGGCCGGGGATGCACCGTCCCCCCGAGAGGCTGGCTGCATGGCCTCGCCCTGCTCGCGCCTCCGGATCGCGAGGCACCCTTCTCAGTACCGAGCGCGTGGCCGGTCCCGGTCGGGCTCGGCGGCGTCGGATCTCCGCACATCCGACATGCCGGCCACGGGAGCTGGGCGACGCCCGGAGCGGCGGGACGCTGGCGGCGCTTCGCTGGTGGCCGTGGTGTCCGGTGTCCTGTCCTTCCTTCCGGCCGCGGTGTCCGGGGTAGCGGCCCGTTGGGAGGGTGCCTGTCCTCCGTGCGCGGCGCACTCTTCGTCCGCGCAATCGGCAAGATTCGAACCGAAGGCCGAGATCGACCTGGGTTTCGTGTCATCCAATTGGTGGATCAATGACACGGGGGGGCAGGGGGTGCCAGCCTCACCACTTGAACTTCACTTTCACCAGGACATGCAGAGCGACGTCGAGGCAGCGAAGCGGGAGATTGGCTACAACCCCACCCGATTCATGTACAAGGTGGGACAGTACGGCGCTGCCGAGACCGCGGGGCGCCTTTTGGCTTCTGGCGTGGGAACGTCTGACAGCTTCACGACCCTCTACCTGGGGGTCGTCTCCGGTTGAGTATCGAAGCTCGGATGATCCTTCCCTGGTAAGGGGATCTCTTCACCGTCGAAGTGATCGCTACCGCCCGCTGGCGGCTCCTCGAGCATGAATTCGGGGTGGACGCGCACCCTCAGGACGGCGGTCGAAGCTGATCCGCATGGGCCTTGGAGGAACCTGGCCAAGTCTGAGGCCGTTTCAGCAAGGGTTGCGCATGAAGCACCCGCAGGTCGCGCCCGGCGCCGGCACCGACGGTGGCCGCGCAGCATGCGAGGCGGCCGATGACGGAGCGGCTGCGTGGCATTGACGTCTCCAAGGGAATGCAGCCCGAGGTAACGCCGGAGTGGAGAGAGCGTGGTGCAGCGAGCGGCCGAGACGGTGGTGGAGTGCCCCACCTCTCTGTCCGATCGGTGTCGTCCTCGCAGGGTCGAGGTGCCGTCCCGTAGACGAAAGCCGAAGCGGCATCTAGGGCGCCTGGCGACCGTTGCAAGACCGTGGGACGGCGTTTCAGGGTGATCACTCGACTGGGGGTGTCGAGTGATCACCCTGTCGATGGACTCGTCACCGCCCTCCACGTTGTGCTGACTGGGGTTTCTTGGTTGTCAAGTGACCACCCGATGGACCCGCACCCCACCCCCCCTTCGTGAGAGTGGGGTGCGGGTCCATCGGGTGGTGTGTGTGGAGTGACAAACAGTTGAGGAGGAGGCGGTTCGGTCGGTTCGACATTGGTTCTTCTGGCACATCTGGCTTAGAGACAGAGAACTTCAAGAGCAAGAACTTGGAGGATTGATGGTACGGAGTGGCGTCCTGCTGACCCCCCGAGATCGAGCGATGCTGGCGTGGATCGGTCGGCATGGCATCGTGACGCCCGAGCAGTTGGCGCGACGGTTCTTCGCTCGGTCCGACGGGGATCTGGGCATGCGAGTTGCGTACCGGCGGTTCGCCAAGTTGGAGTCGCTCGGGCTCATGCGCCGCGACGCCACGCCGCACTCGCGGTCCCCGCACGTCATCCGACTTACCCAGGCTGGCGCCACAGCCGGGGAGATCGACATCGCACCGGCACGGCTCGTCGAACCCGAGATCCGCCACTCCCTGGCGCTCGTGGACCTCATGGAGGAGCTGACAGCGGAGCACCCCGACTGCACAGTTCGCACGGAGCGCGAGATCCGGACCGACCGCTGGCACGAGCGGTCCTCGGGCACGCGGCGACCTGGGCGTGGACGCACCCCTGACGGTGAGCTGACCCTGGCATCAGGGAAGGTGGTGGCGGTCGAGCTGGATCTCACGCCGAAGCGCACCAAGGACTTCGAGCGGATCCTCCGCTCATACAAGCAGGAGCGCTTCAACCAGGTCTGGTGGTACGTGCTGCCAGGCACGCTCCCGAGGCTCATGAGGGTTGTCGCCGACAATCGGGCGGACGACTACGTCGAGGTTCGTCCCTGGGCCGGTTAGGTCGGTGTCTCGGCCTCGGGACGCGACCGTTGCGCAGCATGAGGCAGTCCACGAACTCGATGCCGGTCGCACCTCGCGGCATGTGGATGCCCTGGCTCGCCATCGGCTGGCTCTCGATGGTGATCATCGGCGCCAGCACTCGCTGACCGATGGCACTCCACAAGAAGGCGCTGGAACGTGGGTGGCCCGGCCCCGCCGGCGAGGGATCGGACAACGACCGGAGTGGCGCCGAGTTGGTTCGTCTGGGTGTCGGCCAGCCTGACGGGCAGGCCTTCGACCTGACGGTCGCCGAGATCGCTCAGCACATCTTCCTACCTGGAGCCTCGGGGACGGGCAAGACCACGACAGTTGCGTGCCTCATGGATGGCCTCCTCTCTCACGGCTATGGCGTCGTCGTCATCGACTGCAAGGGCTCAGGTCTGGGCGACACGGCGCGTGCACTCGCTCGACGCCATGACGTTGCGCTCAACATCGTCGACCCCAACAACGACGCCACCCTGGGCTATGACCCTTGCTCGGGCGATGCAGCTGCCGTCGCTAACAAGATCGTCGGCGCGTTCACCTTCTCGGGCGAAGCCGAGATCTACAAGCAGGTCGCCATGGAGGTTGTCCCCGTCCTCTGCCGGGCGATGCAGAGCGCGGGCGTGAAGGTGACGCTCGCAGGTCTGTACGACTCGCTCAGCAAGGGCGCAATGTCTCGGCTCGGGCGAAAGGAGGGCGTCGAAGTCCACTTGCGGACAAGGCTCGAGGAGCTCGAGGAGTCGGGGGGAGTGGGCGCTGCAGGCTATGTCGGCCTGCAGCGCCGCCTCGGCGCGCTCTTGGAAGGAGCATTCGGGCAGCTCTTCGAGCTCGAGCCCGCACTTCGGTGGCGCGAGGTGACGCAGGGTCCCGCAGTGACCCACATCGCGCTGAGTGCGACTGCAGCCGGTGAGGACGTCGAGCTCTTTGGCAGGGTGATCACCCAGGACCTCAAGCAGCTGTGCGACGAGCGGATGCGAGCGATCG
>ODAK010005421.1_pt1 | contig 12965 bp, 11 predicted proteins | sample 1539591 | NCBI WGS metagenome assembly ODAK01 (sample SAMEA3539303, study PRJEB22396) | soil metagenome | biome: tundra; feature: field; material: soil | place: USA | collected 2010-05 | depth 0.15 m | reverse complement strand
CGCACTCACGTCGGGTTCCTCAAAAACGATTTATCCACGAAGGGCACGAAGGGACACGAAGAAAGGCAAGGAGGAATATCTGAGTTGTGGCACGGTCTCCCGACCGTGCCACCGGCCCCGACCGAAGGTCTCCAGCCCTTCGTGAGACCTGCGGTCATTCGGAGTGGGACGGTCAGGAGACCGTCCCACAACCCGCCGCATTTCCTTCGTGTCCTTCGTGGAGCATTCATGTTCACTTCAACCACTTCGCGAACCAGTCGAGCGCCGCGGCGCGCTGCTTGGCCGTGACCGTGTGGCCGACGTCTTCGATCAGCACGCTCAGGCGGTCGCTTGCGCCGGCATCCTTGTACGCTTGCTCGGCGGCGGCAATGGCGATCTTGGCGCCGCCATAGGGACAATTACCGTCCTTGGTTCCACTGACGATCAACAGCGGCCGGCCTGCGAACAGACGCAACATGCTCGGACAATCATAGTCGTCGAGAATGCCCGGAATGATCTTGGTCCACAGCGCCCGGCAAACTTTCTGGTTGATCGCCGGCTCGCCCAGGTCCTTGGCGGCCTGCGTGTGCGCCGTCTTAATGGTGTTCGCCCGGCCTTGCCATTGATCGTTTTCCAGGCTCCAGCGGAAGCTCTGCACCGCGATGGCCGGTACGGCGACCTTGATGCGCTCATCGACGGCCGCGGCGAGCCAGGGTTGGATACCGCCCATGCTGAAGCCGATCATGCCGAGGTTCTTCGCATCGACATCGGGCCGGGTTTCGAGGTAATCCGCGAGCCGCCAGAGGTCCCAAACGGTGTCGTAGTAAAACGGATGCTCCATCGCTGTGCCGGACTTGGTCAGCCAGGCCTTCGTGATGGCGTCGTTGTAGGCGGCGGCTCCCTTGGCGCCGCCGGCCCGGCCGCCGTGGTAGCGCGCGTCGATGGCGACGCCGATGATATTGCGCTTCACCAGTTCCTTCATGAAGCCGATCTGGCCGTCTTTGTTCCCGCCGGTCCCATGCAGGACGATGACAGCCGGCAGCTTGCCCGTCATCTTTTCGGGCCGAAGGATGACCGTCGGCACCCGTTCAATCGTGCCGTCCGCTTTCTTCTCGGATGCGAAGCTGAGCTGTTCGAGCACCATGCCGTCGCCAATCGCTTTCGACAGGGTGATCTTCACATCGAGCGGCACGATCGGGCGGTCGAGCATCTTCTTGAACGATGCCTTGACCTGCGCTGGCGGCGCGTACTTGGCTGTTTCCTGGGCACACAGGAATTGTGGGACCAGGGCGAGGATGCAAATAATAAACAAGCGGCGCATGGGAACTCCTGAATGGGTTAACCGTTTCCGCAGTGCTTCTGAATCTCTTCCGGGGTCACGTCTTTGATGTGCGTCGAGATCGTCCACTGGTGGCCGAACGGATCCTCGATGGTTCCGCTGCGATCGCCGTAAAATTGGTCCTGGATTGGCTTGAGCACCTTGGCGCCGGCGGCAACGGCCTTGGTGAACATCTCGTCCACGTTCGGGACATAGATCATCAGACCGACCGGCGTGCCGCCCAACGCCTTGGGATTGCGATACCCCATCTCCGGATACTCGTCCGCCATCATCACGGGGGAGTCGCCGATCTTGATCTCGGCATGTCCGATCCGGCCATCCGGGCCCGGCATGCGAAACAGCTCGACGGCGCCGAACACCGTCTTGTAAAAATCGAGCGCTTCGGCCGCACCCTTGATAATTAGGTAGGGCGTGACTCTATGGTAGCCGTCGGGGATCGGTTTCACGGGCACGATGGGAATCCTCCGAGGAATGAACAAATGGATGCGATTGTTCTATTCTTGGGGAGGATGGTGGAACAGTCTTGGTTTAGTCAAGCGAGCCACGGGGTTGATCCCCGTGGTAAAGGTCGCCGCGAGGGACTATTACCACGGGGATTAACCCCGTGGCTCGCAATTCACGCCGTCTTGTACAACTGCTTCATCTTGCGGGCCAGCAGCCAATCGGTGAGGCGCGGGAAAAACTTGTTGCACAGGAGCACCCAGCGGGCTTCGCTCCCCATCACCGTCTCGGTTTGGTTTTTCCGCAGACTCGCGATGATGCTAGCGGCGACGACTTCAGGCGGCATGCCCTTGTCGAATTCGATTTTCGCTCGGCCCTTCGTCTGCAATAAGTGCTTGGAGAAATCGCTGCGGGTCAGGCCGGGGATCATCAGCAAGATGTCGATCTCGAACCGGGCCAGCTCGCCGCGCAGGGCCTCGGTCAAGCCGCACAGGGCGTACTTGCTTGCCGAATACTCCGACCAGCCCGGCATTGCCCGACGGCCACACATCGACGAGACGTTGACAATGGCCGGCTGCTGCCCTTCCGTCAGCATCGGAATCGCCAGGCGAATCAGTTCGGTCGGCGCGAAAAAGTTGACCTCCATGATTTGCCGAAGGATCTCCTCGGAGGAATCCGCGAAGTGAGCCCAGCTCGCGATGCCGGCGTTATTGACGAGCACATCGAGCCCGCCGAATCGACTCTTCACGTCGGCAATCAGCCGGGCGCGATCCGCTTCCACGGTGATATCCGCGGGCAAAGCGACGACCTCCGCTCCCTGCGAAGTCAGCGACTCCGCGAGTTCGCGCAACTTATCCTCCGAGCGCGCCGCCAGCGCCAACTTCGCGCCCGCCTGCGCAAGCTGCATGGCTAGCGCTCGGCCAATCCCGCTCGAAGCGCCCGTAATCAATATCCGTCGCCCAACAAACTCGCGTCTCATAGAAACTCCGACGCACAAGAGAATTTTAACCACGGCTTACACGGATAAAACGGATGGGAAGGAAGAAGAAAGAGTACACGCTGCATTTCTCACAACCTACTTTCCCGAATCATTATTTATCCAGAGCAAGCTCCATCGCTGGATCTCGTATCCGTTTTATCCGTGCCATCCGTGGTTAAAAAAACGACTTCAACCCGCTGATTTCACGGTCTCGCTGGCGTGCGTCTTGACGTTGACAAGCCCACGCAGTTCGCTGGCGATATCGTGGTTCAACACTTCGTCCAGCCGGTTCAGGGCTCGGGCCACCGTCGCCCCATCCATCCCGCGATGATCGTAGGTCACGCGCACCATCACGTCGCCGTTGTCGTGAATTACGCCATAGTTGAGGGCGGTCGTGAGCGGCGTCAACTGATGCAGCGACTCGGAACCGAGACTCGAATAGACACTGACGCCGTAGGTCCCCATCCACTGCGCCTTGCGGTAGCCACGAAAATGCGTGACGTACCACCAGGCGAACCGGCGGACCATCTGCGGCAACTTGCTGACGCGCAGCTCGGTCTGGAAGTCGGCGATCTTCTCGATCGGGTCGTCCTTGTAGCGGCGCAGCTCCGCTTCGAGGGCCAGCAGCGTCAATTTCTCCGGGCTATGGATGTGCGCGAAAAAAACGCCCGGCTCCCCCTCATACATGCGCTCGATGCCGACCGAGGCGATGCTCTCGGAATGTTCATAGAGTCGCGCCCACGGAAAGGTCAAATAGCAGCGCCGCAGCTCGCTGAACTCCACCGCGACCTGGGCGTACGCTTTGGTGAACAGCGCCACCCAGCTCGGCCGCGGCGATAGCTGCCCACGCAAAAGCTCCAAGGCAGCGACGTTGAACTGGCGCTGCACCGGAATGGTCGGCACCTGGTGCGCAAAGTGAACGAGATCGCCGACAAAACGGCGCGGCAACGACAAAGAAATCGTACGGCCACTTGCCATGGCTGCATCCTTGGGAAGGCGCGAACTGGTGCTTTATCGTAACAATGGGGGCCGTTGTTAGCTAGGGAAGTGTTTAGCTATCTTGCCTGGATTTCCTAATTTGTCAACAATCGTGACGATTTTGCGGACCATACCAGCCCGACGCGCCAGCGAGGAAGACTGACGAATCCTCGCGGGGGCTTTTTGAAGTAGCGCGAAACAGATCGACGGGCGCGCCCTTTCAAAAACGTCGGCCTTCCTCGATCAGGTCGCGGATCGACAAGCCTTTGCCGAGCCGATTCCCCCGGCGCAGCATTTTCATCTCCGCGATCACTTTCGATACGTTCTTCGTCGTTTCAGCTACCGGCGGAACCAGCATCGCCGCCGGCTTGCCGTTTCGCGTGATAAGGATTTTCTCGCCGCGGGAGACCCGCTCCAAGAGCTGGGGCAAATGCGTTTTTGCTTCGAATGAGCCGACGGATGTCATCACGGGCCCCTCCAAAAAGATAGACTGGTCTATTCGACCAGTTTAACCCAGAGCACTTCAGCGGGCAAGACGTGGTGCGGGCTGCTGTCGGTCGGCATGCTTTCGCGGTGAGAGCCGGCGCTTTACGGCGAACGAGCCGCGAAAACATGGCACCCAACGGCTCCCGCGGGTTCGCCAACTACTTTTCAACGATTGGAAGGTCCTTCGGCTTGACCGGCACGACCTGCACTTTTACGCGCGTGAACGTCTGTTGAGAGGTTGCCAGTACGTCAGCAGTACTACGCCGCAAATCGACCTTGCCCGTTTTCCAAAAAAATGTGTTGCTGTCCGCCCGAAATTTCTGACTTTCTTCATAAAAGTCAGGGTCGTCAATTGGCTTAGCGGTCCAGCAATGCTCCCCGATGGCAAAGCCAACCCCTAGCGAGCGCGCACCATGTTTAGTCAGTAACCCTTTAAAGAGCTTTTCCTTATCATTCCATTCGACTTGCATGTGCCAACGGTTGTTATTTTCGTCGGTTTGCCACTCGCCGACCATGAAATTGAGATGTTTGTGGGGAGACAGTGGTTGCATCACCATTTTGGGCGGGTCAATCTTCGGGTTCACGCGCTCAACCAATCTCTGTGGTACTTCCTTCGATTCGGGCGGCGGGCGTTCACGCCCTACAGACGGATCCATTTCCTCCGGATCCGGCCGCATGCGCTCAGGAACCGGCGTGTCGATGGGCATTCTTTCACGTGGAGGAGCATCCTCAGCCTTGGCGATTTGCTTCGTTTCGTCTGTCTTCGGCTGATAAAACGCCCACGCTAACCAGCCGCCTCCACCGCAGACCAGCAACAGAAGACTGCCGGTTACGAAAAAGACCAAGCCAAATCCAAACGACGAACGCGTGCCCGGCTTCGCAGCATCGTTGGGTTTCTCTCGAGGGGGCTTCGCCGCAGAAGCCGACTTCGATTTCCACGCACGCAATATGGCCACCTCCGGTATCACTAAGGGTTTGCCACAGTGGAGGCACGCGATTGTTTGTCCTGCCGTTTCGTTGGCAACAGATCGCCGTTGGCCGCAAGAACAGGTTACCGTGATTGGCATGGCGTCCTCAGAATCAAATCAACGAATCAAAACCCAATCCATCATAACAAGAATCACGGAAACGGCAACAAATATGTCGCGACAACGCTTGTGGCATTCGGAAGGATCGTTCCTAAACGGCAACGGGGGTAACTGACCAGCCCGGAGCGCCAGCGATGGGATAGCGATATCCCGCCAGGTTTCTTGATTTTGCGAGCGACACTGCTATCCCATCGCTGGCGCTCCGGGCTGGTGAGTCAATCGCTGGTGAGTCAATCGCCTTTACTCCACAGCGCCCTTCCCGCCGTCACGCCCGTATGTTTGCCGCCGTCCAGCACCACCTGCCCGTTCACCAGCACGTATTCGGTTGCAAATAAGGCTGCGCGATTTCGTCTCAATGTGTCTCAACTCGTCTCATTTTCGGTGTGTGTCGTGAGATGGATGAGACGAATCCGCTACTTCCTCGGCAATGCCCGCCCCGCCGTCACCCCGGTATGCTTGCCGCGATCCAGTACCATCTGGCCGTTCACCAGCACGTAGTCGATGCCGACGCTGTACTGGAATGGCTCCGTGTAGGTCGCGCGGTCGAGCACCTTGTCGGCGTCGAAAATGGTGATGTCGGCGTACATCCCCGGGCGCAACAGGCCGCGGTCGTGGACGCCGATCTTGACCGCGTTTTGCGAGGTCATCTTGCGGACGGCGTCCTCCAGGCGCAAGAGCCCCTTCTGGCGGACGTAGACGCCGAGGACTCTTGGGAAGGTGCCGAAGCTACGCGGGTGCGGATGGCCGCGCTTGGTTGGTCCGTCGATCGCCATGGCATAGCCGTCGGAGCCGATCGAGCACCAGGGTTGCTGCATTGCCAGGTTCATGTCCTTCTCGGTGTGGTGGTCGTATACCGTCGAGACGGAGCCGCCTTCCTCGATCAGGAAATCGAAGAATTCGTCGAGCAGGTCGGCGTTTTTCTTGTTCTTGGCGCGCTCGGCGAGGATGCGATCCATCGTCAGGCCTTTGTAGCCGCTGTTGGCGGCAATCAGCATGCGGCTCCAGTCGCCGCCGACGGCGGTGTAGTGGTTGTACCAGCCAGGGATGCCGTCCGTCACGTCTTTTTTGATCTTGGCCCGCTCCTTCGGATCTTTGAGCCGTTTCAACATCTGCTGTGTGCCGCCTTCGTGAGCCCAGGGCGGGATGATGGTGGCAAGGTTGTTGTTCCCGCGCGTGTAGGGGTAGACGTTGGCGCCGACGTTGATGCCTTCCTTACGGGCGTCGTCCACGAGCTTGATGACCTCGCTCATGCGGCCCCAATAAAGTTGGTCGGCGATCTTGATGTGGATGATCTCGACGGTGATGCCGGCGCGACGGCCAATGTCGATCGCCTCACGGATGGCATCGAAGACCCCGGTGCCTTCGTGGCGGATGTGCGTGGCGAAGATGCCGCCGTAGCGGGCGACGATCTTGCACAGCTCGACGATCTCGTCGGTGGTGGCGAGCGAATCGGGCGGGGCGGCCAACATGCACGACAGCCCGGCGGCGCCATTCCGCATCGCTTCTTCGACGAGCCGCTTCATCTCGTCGAACTGCTCCTTGGTCGGCCGAGCGTGTGAATCGCCCATGACGTTGCGCCAGATGGTGCCGAGGCCGACGAAGGAGGCGATGTTGGTGGCGACGCCGGCTTTTTCGACGGTGTCGAAATAGCCCCCGAGGGTCGTCCATTGCGCGGCAAACGGGGCACGGTCAGGAGACCGTGCCCCAACGGTGATTTTCGTCCCGCTGAGTTTCCCTTGGAACGGCCCCGCGGAGCTGCTTTCGCCGAGGACCTCCGTGGTGACGCCTTGCATGATCTTGCTCATGGCTTTGCCGTCTTCGAGGATGGTGAAATCGGAGTGCGAGTGCATGTCGATGAAGCCCGGCGCGACGATCAGGCCCTTGGCGTCGATCTCGCGTTTCCCCTTGCCGGCGATCTTGCCGAGGGCGGCGATCTTGTCGCCTTTCACGGCGAGATCGGCGTAGAACCAGGGATTGCCGGTCCCATCGACGATCTTGCCGTTGCGCAGCACGAGATCATACACGGCATCCTGCGACGACGCGTTCGGCACGGCCAGCAACCCGGCGGCCAGGCCAGCGAACACGAACAAGATCGATCGGCTCATGGTGCTCCTCGGCTGAATATCGGCGATGCGGCGAATGGCATTAAGTTAAGAGCAATTCCATCACGAAAGCGCGAAAGTACGAAAACACGAAAGGGATAAAAGGTAAGTAGGCCGGATTTTCTCGTTGTTCCGGTTTCGTGGTTTCGTACTTTCGTGCTTTCGTGATTCGTTTTCTTCTTAACTTAATGCCATTCGGCAATGCGGCCATATTACTGCTTCCCACACGGATGCGGTGCTCAGAATGACCTCATTCGCAGGGTCCCGAATCGCGTTCAGAAAGGCTACTGGCAATCGAGCGTCCGCGCTGATGTACCACAAGAAGACGTGAGTATCGACGAGAATCCTCATGATCCTTCGAACTCCTTGAGGATGTCGTCAGGCAGCGGCGAATCGAAGTCGGCAGGGACCGTGAACCGACCGGCACATAGTCCATAGGGGCGCGGTTCAGTTCCGACGGCGAGGAGGGGGCGAACTTCCGCCAACGGCCGCTCCCGGCCGACAACCAAAAAGGCTTCGCCCGCTTCGATGCGCTTGACAAATCCCAGAGGATCACGTTGTATGTCTTGGAGGCTTATGGTGCTCATGCTTTCATTGTATCACCCGGAGTGGAGCCCGGCGGCCAGGCCAGCGAACACGAACAAGATCGATCGGCTCATGATGCTCCTCCGCAGAAATTCGGCGATGCGGCCATTATCGGCGGGGCGGGGCGGGGCGATTGTCAAACGGCGAGGTGCCCCGGCAAGATTTGACAAGCGACGTGCGCCGTGTTAGCCTGGCCAGCAAACAACGGGCGACGGCTCAACCCGCCAGACCCAGTAAAGCTATTCGGCGCGGCGCCTCACAATCATTGGCTCCGCGGCAGGGAGTGTGCGTTATGGGGTTTTTCGACTGGCTTTTCGGCAACCCCGGCTTAGATTCTGTCGAGGAAGTGGTTCGCGCGAAGAAGCGCGAACAGCGACAACTTGCTGGGATTTTCATATGGTCAGAAGCGCTGTCCATGGCAGAAGCATATGATAAGAAATCCACTACTGCTATGACGTTGTTCGAAGTTAACGGTATTCACGCTCAAAGAGAGCTAACCAAAATTCAGCCCGAGCACCCAATTAAACTGTTTACGGGAAAGACAATTATCTGGCCGTTTTCAGTTGCGACTATCTCAGAGAAGTTTGTTGAATTAAAGGCCGCGTGGCTTGGGGGTTGCAAATACCTTAATCTGCACGCACGCTCATCGCGGTGTTCCCCTTACTTGTATTGGAAAGTTGGCCGCGACCTGCCATTGGAAGAAGCGGAAAAACTCCGGAACGGTCAGGATTTCGAGATCAAGATACGCATGAAGTCAGCGACCTGGCACACTTCTTCCGGCGATTACGACCCCAGCCAATGCGTCTGGATATGGGAATTTGTGGATTACCCTGACGGCGACAGCCAGTCGTTTGAAAAATGGAGGCACGAATAACCGAGGTACGGCACATAGGTCAGGATTTACCAGCCCCTAGGAGCCTGTCCGAGAATTAACCTGCGTACTCATAATGACTTATGGATTTTTATCAATATATGAACATGTGTCCACATGCCGAGAAAGTAGGCTGAAATGCAGGCTTTTTTCAACATATAAGAACTTGTACTTATTTAGTAATCTGGAGAATTCTCGGCTGCAAGTATTGAAATAACAATGCCTTGTGGATCGAATAATTCTCGGACACACTCCTAGAAGCGGGGATTGAAAAGCGTGCGCAGCTCATTTCGGCCTCTGAATTCCGCTGCGTCCCCTTTGCGGGCCTGGCGCAACCAGCGTGAGGCTGGCACGCACGCCTGGAAAAATGCTGGCCGTGAGGCTATCATGAACGGGCAGAGGGGCAAACGTTGCCCGTTATCGTGACAGGGGTGTGCCATGGAACTCGAAGGTGTGGTTCATAACGGGGTCATCGTGCCGGACGATGCGACCGCGTTGCCTGATGAGGGAACGCGTGTGCGAATCAGCACCGCGCCGGAGGACAAGCCGAAGACATTCGGCGAACGGTATGCGCAGTTCCGGGGCGCCGCGCCTGGCTTGCCGGCGGACTTGGCCGAGCAGCACGATCATTATCGCCTGGGGACGCCGAAGCGATGACTGTTTTCGCCGACACTTTCGCGCTCATTGCCTGGCTGAACCCTGACGATCATGCGCACCCGGTTGTGTCGGCCTACCTCGACGCCTTTACCGGGCGATTGCTGACAACCGAATGGGTCCTTATGGAAAAGGCCGACGCGCTTTCCGGGCCAGCCGATCGTTCGACGGTCGCCGCGTTCCTGAAAGCCGTTCGCGCGGACCCGCTGTTCGAAGTCGTGGGGTACGAACCAACCGTGTACCAAGCCGGCTTTGACCTTTTTGCCGCGCGCCGGGACAAAGCTTGGTCGCTCACGGATTGCATCTCATTCGGTGTCATGGCAGAGCGCAAGCTATCCGAGGCATTGACCGCAGACCACCATTTCGAGCAAGCGGGGTTTCGAGCCGTCTTCAAGTAGCGAACGGACTCTGCACGCACGCCGGCGTTGCGCCGGGCCCCTTGTCCCCCCCCGATTCGTGAGCAGGTCAGGCGACGACGGCGAGAATTCTCCGGAAAGGCGGCCTATTTTGGCAAAGTCACCTGCTCATGGTGGCTGAGCAAGCGAGAACACGTCCAATTTTTCTGAAAGAAATTCGCCGCTGCGGCCATTTAGTTGATGGGATTGTCGGCGTCGCGGAGCTGGGTCGCAACCTGTCAGGAATTTAAACTCTTTCATCCTTGACGAGGCCTCCATGCGTGGCCTAGGATTGGGTGAGAATGTCTGGGCCGAAAGGTCTCGCGGCCGCCAAGATTTTCATCTCGAGGTATTCGCATGTCTCGATCAATGTGGGCGTGGTTCACTGGTCGTTCAACCGTTGGCTTGGCGAGGCGTCGTCAAGATGGGCTAACCAGGTCGCGCATGCAGCTTATCGTGGAGCTGCTGGAATCGCGCGAGTTGCTCTCGGCGAACTTCTCGCCGGACTATGTGCTCCTGTCGCACGCCGGCAGCGCCACGCCGTTCGGCAGCGCCGGGCCGACGGGGACCACGCCCGCCCAGATTCGCCAGGCTTACGGGTTTAACCAGATTAACTTCAACGGCGTCGCCGGCGATGGCAGCGGCACGACCATCGCCATCGTCGATGCTTACGATGATCCGACCATTGCCAGCGACCTGCAACATTTCGATGCCGCCTTTGGTTTGCCGAATCCGGCGTTCACAAAGGTGAACCAATCCGGCGGCAGCGCGATGCCGACGGCGGACAGCGGCTGGGCCAGCGAGATCGCGCTCGATGTCGAATGGGCGCACGCCATCGCTCCCGGCGCAAAGATCCTGCTCGTTGAGGCCAACGACAGCTCGTTCACGAACCTCTTCACCGCCATCAGCTATGCCGCCAAGCAATCGAATGTCGTTGCCGTGTCGATGAGCTGGGGCGGCAACGAGTTCTCCGGCGAGAATAGCTACGACAGCACGTTCACGACGCCGGCGGGCCACATCGGCGTGACCTTCGTCAACTCCTCGGGCGACTCTGGGGCGCCAACGTCCTACCCGTCCACCTCGCCGAACGTCCTCTCCGTCGGCGGCACCACGCTCAAACTCAACGCCGCGGGCAACATCCTTTCGGAATCGGGCTGGAGCGGCTCGGGCGGCGGCATCAGCGCCGACGAAGCGCAGCCCAGCTATCAAAAGGGCATCGTCACGCAGAGCACCACGAAGCGCACCAGCCCCGATGTCTCTTATGACTCCGACCCGAACACCGGCTTCCCGGTCTACGACAGCTACAACAACGGCAGCACGGCCCCGTGGTCGCAATTCGGCGGGACCTCCGACGCCGCCCCGCAATGGGCCGCCCTCATCGCTATCGCTGACCAGGGCCGTATCCAGGCCGGTCTGCCGACGCTTAGCTCGACGCAGACGTTGACCAATCTCTACGCGCTGCCGACCAGCGACTTCCACGACATCACCAGCGGTACCAGCAGCGGCTCGCCGCGCGAATCCGCCGGCGTCGGCTATGATCTCGTCACCGGCCGGGGCACGCCGATTGTCAACCTGGTCGTTGCGGGACTGGTCGGCACGACATCGACCACCCCGGCGGCGACGCACTTCAGCGTCACGGTGTCCCCGGGCAGTTCAATTGCGGGGTCTGCGTTCACGGTCACCGTGACCGCGCTCGATATCAACGGCAACATCGTTCCCAGCTATAGTGGAACCGTGCAGCTCAGCAGTTCGGACACGACCGGCGTATTGCCCGCGAGCTACGCGTTCACCAGCGGCGACGCTGGGCGTCACAATTTCGCCGTGACCTTAAAGACCGCGGGAAGCCAAACCATGACGGCGACCGATGCGTCCAACGGCTCGATTGTCGGCAGCGCGGGCGAATCGATCACGGCCGCCGCCCCCAGCAAACTGGCGTTCGGCCAACAACCGACGAGCGCGGTTGCCGGCGCGGTCCTCGGCTCATTCACGGTGCGTGTTCTCGATACCTACGGAAATCTCGTCACGAGCGACAATAGCGATCAAGTGACGATCACCATCGGCACGAACCCCGGCGCCGGAAGCTTGAGCGGAACCGCGACCGTGACTGTCAGCGGCGGTGTCGCCTCCTTCGTCGGCCTGGCGATCAACAACGCGGGCACCGGCTACACGCTGGCCGCCAAGTCCGGCACGCTCACCGCCGTGACGTCGGCCAGCTTCAACATCACTGCGACCAGCGGAGGTGGCGGAGGTGGTGGCGGCGGGAGCACCAGCGGGACGGTCATCGAGAGCTTCGAGAGTTCCGAAATGTGGAGCGTCGCCAGCGGTCGTCGTCCCACGGCCGTTTTGGCCAGCTACGCCGCCCACGACGGCACGATGGGCCTCGACCAATACGACGGCAACGACTGGATCTATCGCACCAACAGCATCGATCAAGTCAAACAAGGCGATACCATTTCCGTCTGGCTGCAACTCTCCGGCGCTGCCGATGGCCGAGCCTACTTCGGTTTCGGCGCCTCCTCGGCCGGGACGCTGTCACTGGTCGTGGCCCCGAACACCGGGCAGCTCATCTTGCAGTCGAACCTCGGCTTCGGCTTCACCAACCTCGCGATTGTCAACCAGAGCTACCATGCGAATCAGTGGTATCGTCTCGAAGTCGATTGGGGCAAGAGCGGCGCCATCCTCGGCAAGCTCTTCGACAGCACCGGCACGAACCTGCTCAACCAGGTCAGCGCGACGACGACCGCGATCACCTCCGGCGGCATCGCCTTCCGCGCCACCGGCAGCGACAAATACTGGGACACCGTCACTGCGACCTACGGCGTCAATACTTTCACGCAGCAGCCGGCCGTTGCGCGGCACGTCTCGTTGGCAACTTATAGTGACGATGATTGGCTGCCGGGCAACGGGAAACGCTTTCGTGGATGATTGGTAGATTGCCACATCTTGATTAGCGACGCTTCGCAGAAGCGTTTGAGCATGAACGCTTCTGCGAAGCGTCGCTAATCGATTCGTTTTCTCACTTCAGCGATTCCAGGGGCCTCAAACGCATAGCGTTGAGCGAGGGCAAG
>ODAK010005419.1_pt1 | contig 12968 bp, 6 predicted proteins | sample 1539591 | NCBI WGS metagenome assembly ODAK01 (sample SAMEA3539303, study PRJEB22396) | soil metagenome | biome: tundra; feature: field; material: soil | place: USA | collected 2010-05 | depth 0.15 m | reverse complement strand
CTCTTTCCCTACACGACGCTCTTCCGATCTAATTAGATAAATAATTGGATGTTAATAGAATAAAGGTATATTTGCTTGTTTATTAGATTAATAATTATTTTCGTTTAAATCTAATAGGAGTTTTTTTTTATTTATTGCAACCTTTCTTATTAAAAATGTGTATTAAGGTTTGCGGTATAAAAATTAATAAGATGAAAAAACATTTTACTCTCATTGTATTATTTCTTACATTCTGTTTCGCAAATGCGTTTGCCACAAATCGTGCTGTAAATTGGACGAGCATTAAAACATCCCCTTCCTGTGCCGGCGCAGTTGCTACTTATACGTTATCTGCCACAAATTTTAATGCTGCCGCCAGCGATGCTATTGCAATCGGTAGTTTGGTGACCATTACTTTTCCTGCCGGAACGGATGCTACTAATTGTACAACAGGTACCTATTTCGCAACTGCCATTGGTGCTATAACACATGTTTCCACCACACAAATAACTTTTTCATCCCCCATTGCTGTTCCCAGAAATCAGGTGTTTACGGTAGTGCTTAATAATGTAACCAATCCTCCAGCAGCTGTCTATAATACGCTTACGATGACAGCTCCCAATTCTAGTGGGGCACCAAATACGACTACTTTCAGCGGAGGAGCCGGAGCGAGTTATACGATAAATCCAGAGACCATCACTACGGGTCCTGTTGCAACACCACTCTGCAAAGGTGCAACTGTTAATATTCCTTATACAATAGGGATATGCCCTTTTTTCGGAGGGAATACATTCACCGCGCAATTATCAGATGCGGCGGGTTCCTTTGCTGCACCTATAACTATTGGAACGCTTTCAGCTACAGGCTCAGGAACAATAGTTGCCACCATTCCGGCAGGTACCGCAACAGGCACAGGATACCTTATAAGAGTTATTGGTTCTAATCCGTCTATAACAGGCACAACTAACAGTAATGGAAATATTACCATAAGTACTCCTATGACTTATGCTTCCAGTGCGGTCACGCAATTTTCCACCAACGTCGATCCCAATTGTGCTTTAACAAATGCTATTTTAGAGATTCAAGTGGTGGTAACAGGAAGTTGCACGCCACTTTCAATCACCCAATTTAATTTCAACACCGCAGGCTCTACAAACCCTTCGTTAGATATTAGCAAAGCAAAAGTTTATTATACCGCACAAACACAAGGTTTCACCACCTCTAAGCAGTTTGGTGCTGAAGTTCCTGCTCCTAATGGAGCATTCGCTATTAATGGTTCGCAGGAATTATCATTTGGAGCGGGCACCTATTATTTTTATTTAACTTACGATGTTCCTTCAACAGCCACTGTGGGTGATGTGGTAGATGCAAGTATGACTTCCTTTGTTATAGGTGGAAGTACAAAATCAGATATGACAACGCCAAATCCGGCAGGCAGCCGAACCATTGTAGCAGGGAGTTCTTGCACTTACACTATCACTCGATTCCCCGATTTGAACTTTTGCGGTTCTGTTTATACTACTGCTGCCGATCAAACAATTAATTTTACCTTAAATGAAAGTACTGGTACACGCAATGAATTTGGTGCAAGTCAAGCAAACAAAACTATTGTGCTCACTTTGCCTCCTGGTTTTGCTTTTGACTTAGCTGCGGCTCCCGTTCCCACGCTTACTACGTACACTTTGAATCCAGTAACTGAAGTAGCAACTGCTAGTACTAATGGAAATATTACTGCCAAATCATTTTCATTGACAGCTACTGCCATAACAGTTACGCTCACTACTAATGGAGCAACATCTATTACCGATGCATTGTCATTTCAGGGTTTCAAAATATATCCAACCGGACCAGGTAGTGGTGATTTATTAAGAACCGCTGGAACATTTTCTGTGCAAGGTACTACGGGAAACCCTACTTCTTCCCAGTCATTCGGGCACATGATTTCAGGTCCGTCAATGGTTTATAGTTCAAGCGCGGTTAATCAGTACACCACTGCCAGTATAGACAAAAATTGCACGAATTCCACCAATGGTATTTTGGAAATACAAGTAAATGTAACCAACCCTTGTGAGCCGCTTACCGTTACTCAATTTGATTTTAACACAGCCGGTTCTACTAACCCTGCTGATATTACTGAAGCAGAGATTTATTATTCAGGACAAACGCAGGGTTTAAGTTACGATAGTTGGTTTGGCTTAACGCCCTCTCCCAATGGTGCATTTATGATAACAGGCTCTCAAACACTCACACTTGGTGCAGGCACTTATTATTTCTACTTGGTTTATGATGTTCCTGCCGGAGCCACTGTGGGCGATGCGCTTGATGCGAGCATGACTTCGTTTGTTATCGATGGAGTTACTGAAACAGATATGTCAACTCCAAATCCTGCCGGCAGCCGGACTATTGCAACGGGTGTATGTCCTCTTACACCCGATGTGCTGAATCCTCCGGCAAACAATCAAACAGTTACCGCCGGCTCTCTCGTTATTCCGATGGATAATGCTAAACAAAATTTATATATTAATTATCCTTTTAATGTGAAAGCTTATGGCTTGGTTCATTCACTTCTTATGAATGATATTCCTGTTAAGTGGGTCATCAAATCAGGCAAGGCAAAAGATGCAGCGGATTTTGTTGCCAATGCTTCAAGAGTTTATCCAACTGCTGTTGCCGCCGCTACTTATACTTTTGTAGCCAGCGAGTTTATCGTTGATAGTACTTATGTAAACAAACCTTTTCATCCCGGAGGTAAAACAGCAACTCAGGTTATAACAGCATTTGAAGCAGCACCGCCGCGTGCAGCAATGGTTGCCGTTTATAAGTTAACAGCAGATGTGGTAGTTGATGTAAGATATACGCTTACCGCTCGTCCTAAAATCGCGGTATTTAGCAACGGTGGACACGAAGGCATTCAATCAGCAATGCTGGATTCTGCGAGAATTACAAATTATTTTGTAGAAAATGCAGGAGATTTTGGAGGTCTTGCCGCTTGTTATACTTTTTGTTCTGAAGCTCATTGGCAATACAACACACCACCTGGCGATCCTATTACAAGTAATTTAGCTCCCGTACAGAATATAGTAGATTTTGTAAACGAAGGAGGAAACTTTTTAGCCATGTGTGCCGGAATTGATTTGTATGAGAACCACCAGCCGAAAGGAGGACATTTTCAGACTACAGAGGGAATAATTCCGGGTAATAATACTATCACTAATACGAGCTATAATCCCGATATGGCATATAACCAATATCAAGGCATTGTATATCAAAAATCAGGTCTGATAGCCTCATTTTGGCCAGCCGCTTCATCGGTATATAAACCCGAAATGTATTATGGTGTAAGCAAACCTACAGCCACAGATACAGTAGTTGCAACCGGTTCACACCTTGCAGATCCGGATTCAATAGGTTCAAACGTGTTTTATTTAGGTGGACATAATTATGGTGCCGGCGGTGATGCTCCTGTCAATACTCCCACTGTCAATACTCCCAACACTGATGTAACTTTAATTAATGGATGCAGAATGTACTTGAACGCAACACTCGTTCCGGCGAAAAGACCTACTGCTTTTTTAGCGGATACAGGTCCAAATAGAACAATCTGTACCGGGCAAAGTACAACTTTAGGCGGTAATCCAACTGGTCCTGCAGGTGCATTTTATACTTGGACTCCTTCTACAGGTTTGAATAATCCTAATTCGGCAAACCCTATTGCCAGTCCTACAGTAACTACAACCTATATTGTGTATGTCAATAACGACGGATGTCCCGGAAGCGGACAAGTAACCATAACGGTTATTAATGCTAACCCTGCTGCTAATGCCGGCAATGACACGACTGTATGTGCAAATAGTAATGTTTCTTTGAGAGGCTCAGTTACAAATGCCACAGGAGGAACATGGACGACAAATGGAACGGGAACATTTTCTCCGAACGCGAACACGCTCATCACGACTTACACTCCAAGCAATGCAGATGTTACAGCAGGAACAGTTACATTTACGTTAACATCCACCGGCAATATTGCTAATTGTAATTCCGCAACAGATAAAATGGTTGTAACAATCACTCCTATTCCTGCACCAATTGCTTCGGTAGGCGCTGTAAAATCAACGACCGTATGCGCTAAGTTTCCAACTATATCAATATCGGGCACAGCGACCAATGGTACCGGAGTATGGTCAACAACGGGTACTGGAACTTTCAGTCCTAATGCAACCATTGCCGCTACCAGTTATTCTATGAGTACCGCAGATACAGCCTCTCCTCATTTTGTGAAACTTTATTTTACGGTAAGTGGTAGTGGTTGTAGTACCTCTAAAGCAGTAGATTCATTAATGATAACTATAACACCTGAACCAAGGTCAAAGGTTGGAGTAGCTGGAGTTCACACAATGACCGTTTGTGCTAATTCACCACTTGTAGCAATTTCGGGAACTGCTTCCAATGGCATAGGAATATGGAGCACAAGTGGCACAGGAACATTTAGTCCCGATTCCACTATTGCTGCAACCGGTTATTCTCTGAGTGCAGCGGATACAGCCTCTCCGCATTTTGTGAAATTGTATTTGTCTGTTACGGGCAATACCGGCTGTAGCAGTTCTACGGCGGTTGATTCATTAATGATAACAATAACTCCTGTACCACAGGCAACGGTTGGAGTAGGAGGAGTACACTCACTGACAGTTTGCGCCAATTCACCACTTGTAGCAATATCCGGAACAGCTGCCAATGGCACAGGAATATGGAGTACAAGTGGTACAGGAACATTTAGTCCTGATTCTACTATTGCTGCAACTGGTTATTCTATGAGCGCAGCAGATACAGCCGCTCCGCATTTTGTGAAATTATATTTAACTGTTACCGGCAATACCGGCTGCGGAAGTTCTACTGCAATAGATTCATTAATGATAACAATAACTCCGAAACCAATAGCAAGTGTTGGAGTTAGTAAATCAATTACGGTTTGTGCGAATGATTCCGTATCTATTTCCGGTACAGCAACTAATGGCACAGGAATATGGAGTACAAGCGGTAGCGGACGTTTTAGCCCTGATTCAACTATTGCTGCAACCCATTATTCTCTGAGTGTAGCGGATACAGCCGCTCCGCATTTTGTGAAACTATATTTGTCGGTAAGTGGCTGTAGCAGTTCTACGGCGGTTGATTCATTAATGATAACTATAACTCCTGTACCACGAGCAACGGCAGTAAGCGGAGCACATTCAATGACAGTTTGTGCTCATTCACCACTTGTAGCAATTTCGGGTACAGCAACCAATGGCACAGGAATATGGAGCACAAGTGGTACAGGAACCTTTAGTCCTGATTCAACTACTTCTGCAATCGGTTATTCTATGAGTACAGTAGATACTGCTGCTCCGCATTTTGTGAAATTATATTTAACTGTTACCGGCAATAGCGGCTGTAGTATTTCTACGGCGGTCGATTCCTTAATGATAACAGTATCACCGGAGCCAAGAGCTTCTGTTGGTGCAATTAAATCTACAGGTGTTTGTGCTAATGTTTTTGATGTAGCAATATTGGGAACAGTAATTCATGCAACAGGTATTTGGTCAACTGACGGTACAGGTATTTTTACTCCGAATGACTCAATTGATGCAACTAAATACACTCTTAGCAACGCAGATACTGCTGCTAGATTAGTTCATTTAATATTATCTGCAACAGGCTTTGGAGGATGCAGTACATATACTGATACCGATACCTTGACCATTACAACCAGTTCTCCACCTTACGTTTCTGTAGGTGTTTCACATTCAATTTCTGTTTGTACAAATAATGCCAATGTTACATTAAATGGTAAAGTGGGAGGTGCAATAGGTGGTGTTTGGACAAGTAGTGGAACGGGAACATTTAACCCAAGTGACACAGCATTAAATACCGTTTACATTCCTAGTAGTTTAGACACTGCTCAATCAAGTATAAAACTATTTTTGAAATCAACCGGAAATGGAGCATGTAATTATGTGATAGATTCGATGGTGGTTACCATGCTTGACCCACCAACTGTTAACTTCAGCAATACAAGTGTCTGCAAAAATAATGTAACGGCATTTACAAGTAATTCCACTGCTATAACAAGTATTACATCTTGGAGTTGGAACTTTGGGGATAGTAATACAGGAACAGGACCAAACCCAACTCATTTATACGCTAATGATGGAAATTATCCGGTTACACTTACTGTAACAGATGCGAACACCTGTACTTCTACTTTTACAAAACCAGTAATAGTATATCCTTTGCCCATTGCAGCATTTAACAGTACCGCTCAGTGTTTTAAAGGCTCTGTTAATTTTACCGATAAATCAACTGTAAGTAGCGGAAGTATTTCGACACGGAATTGGAGTTTTGGAGACACGGGTTCAAGCAATCTTCAAAATCCATCGCATTTGTATTCGGTACCAAATACATATATCGGAACTTTAATTGTTGCTTCCAATTTCGGATGTTTAGATACTGTGTCTCAATCATTAAATGTAACACCTCCTCCTAAAGCAGATATTATAAGTGATTCAGTTTGTTTGAATAGTGCAACTCAATTTTCGGATTTGTCAACGATAGATCCGCTTGCTGGAAATATTATTTCACGCAAGTTGCTTTATGGAGATAATACACCGTCTCAGGATATTACCAACAATCCAACGCCTTCTCATACGTATAAAACATCAGGTACTTTTAATGATACATTAATTGTAGTTGCAAGTAATGGATGTTCCGATACACTAATACAACCCGTTATAGTGTATCCATTACCATTAGCAGCATACAATATTGCCTCAGCCTGCATAGCCGACAGCACTATTTTTACAGACACATCTTCTATTAGTAGTGGAAGTATTACTGGATGGTTATGGGATTTTGGGAACGGATCACACAGTAATTCCAAAAAGATTGCTCACAAATTTGCTGCAACCGGAAGTTATCCTGTTTCACTTATCGTTACGTCTGACAAGGGATGTAAAGATACTGTTCTAAAACCAATTACCATCAGCCCTTCTCCAACAGCTTCGTTTACAGCTAATCCCTCTATAGTTGAACTACACACACCTATTCAATTTACGGATAATTCAGTTGGTGCAAATTTCTGGAACTGGAATTTTGGCGATACAAGCGGAACATCCGTTTTACAGAATCCTTCCTATGCTTATAATCAGCGGGGAGGGACGTACAATGTAAGTTTGCAAATAACCAATACTTTTGGTTGTAAAGATACAGTTTCAAATAAAATTATTGTTACGATGCCGCCCAAAGTGGCTAACGCCTTCAGTCCTAATGGGGATGGTAAAAATGATATTCTGCACGTGATGGGAGGACCTTATAAAACGATGGAATTTAAAATATTAGATAATTGGGGCGAATATATTTTTGTTTCTAACAACCAATCAACGGGGTGGGACGGAACAAAAAATGGAGTAGATCAACCGATGGGTGTGTATGTTTATACGCTAACTGTTACTACTGAAGATAACGCAAAGTACGTAATGCATGGTGATATTACGTTGTTAAGATAAAAAGTAGAAAAGTGAAGAGAAAAATATTCAATAACAAGTATATATTATTACTATTCTGTTGCGGCAATTTACTTATTGTTTCAAACAAATCTATGTCGCAGGATTTTCATCTTTCTCAGTTTGATGCTTTTACACAATACCTGAACCCCGCTATGACCGGTATGTTTAATGGTGATTATCGTATTAATGTTCAATATCGAAATCAATGGGCAAGTGTTCTTGCTAAACCATTTACTACTACAGGAATAGGATTTGATAAGCCATCCCAAAAATTCAATAATTTTAAATTCGGAGGATATATTCTTAATTACCGTGCCGGTGCAGGCAGTTATAATGTGCTGAACGCTATGCTTTCGGGCGCTTATGATTTAGCAATTAAAAAGTCGCATAACCATATTGCAATGGGTGCGCAGGCAGGAGTAATTTCCAAAAGCGTGAACATGAATAACATGTATTTTGAAAGTCAATACAATACCTTAAATGGAGGAGGATTCAATACTTCATCTTCAAGTGGCGAGTTGTTTAACAACACCAGCATAGTGATGCCGGACTTAAATTTAGGAGTGTTATATTATTATTCAAATACACAAAGCAGAATAAATCCATTTTTAGGATTTTCTGTTTTTCATCTCACGCAGCCCAAAGAAACATTTTTTGATATTGCCAATCATTTGCCAAGGAGATATGTAGCACAAGGCGGTTTCAAAATTAATATTTCAGAAAGAAATCAAGTGAACATTCATGTTCTTGCAGAGCAACAAACGAATGTAAGAGAGATTGCATACAATATAATGGGCATGTATTATCTTCGCAATAACAATGTTTGCCTTCTTTATGGTTTCAGCTACCGAAGTAACCACAATGTTGATGCGGATGTTATATCCCTTGGAATAAAACGAGGAGATTTCACTTATCGTGTAGGTTATGATGTAAATATATCATCTTTACAAACATACTCAAACAAAAGAGGTGGTTTTGAAATGTCCCTGATATACATACATAGAAGAGCAATTGCTAATCCGAAAGTAACCTGCCCGAGAATATAAAAATTTCAGTTTAGAGCCTATTACTTTCTTACATCACACAATTGCTAATGCCCAACTAATGTTTTATAATCAGCAGCACTTAACAGATTGGCTAATTCAGCAGCGTTTTTTATACTTACCTTAATCATCCAACCTTTTCCATACGGGTCTTTATTAACAGCTTCAGGATTGGATTGTAAGCCGGGGTTCACTTCCAGCACTTTCCCTGAGACAGGCATAAATAAATCAGATACCGTTTTAACGGCTTCTACGGTTCCAAATATTTCTTCGTGGGCAAGTTCTTCACCAACAGTTTCAATCTCTACATACACAATATCACCTAATTCGCCTTGAGCGAAATCCGTGATGCCTATGTATGCAACATCACCTTCTACACGCAACCATTCGTGTTCTTTGGTGTACTTCAAATTTTCAGGAAAGTTCATCTTATGAATATTTTATGTTTTTATCAAATGCAAATTTATATTTAATTTGATAACAACAGCCGAAATATTTCAGCACTTACGCAAAATAAAATCTGCGTAAGTGCTAATAGTATAAATAAAAAGACAAAGAAATAAAAAAAGCCCCTCCCGATTTATCTGGAAGAGCTTTCACTCATCACTTTCCTTTGTTTGAAAATACTTTCCTTAGTTCAGGAAACACCTTTCTAAGTTTAGAAAACACTTTTCTAAGTTTAGGAAACACTTTCCTAAGTTAATAAAACACTTTCCTTTGTTTAGGAAACACTTGCCTAAGTTTAGGAAACACTTTTCTAAGTTCAGGAAACACTTTCCTTTGTTCAGGAAACACTTTCCTTTGTTTAGAAAACACTTTCCTAAGTTAAGGAAACACTTTTCTAAGTTAATAAAACACTTTCCTGAGTTCGGGCAAGTGTTTCCTTATTAAGTTAAAGTACAAAAATATATGGGACAGGTGGTGTTATCCATGCCTGTGCGCCTCCCTTTTTTTCGCTGAGTATTACCCGCCCCCTGTGGTATAATTTAGTGCCTGATACGGCGCCGTGTGCATACGTGGAACTGCTATCAGGCGAAGTTTTTACTGTTGCCCAAGCAATGTTATCAGTACTTTGCTGTGTTTCGTAGGATGCGCCCACTCCACCTGTTGCTGCTTTAAAGACAAAATCGAGCAAACCTGCAGTAGTTGCGTCATTGCCTACTGTAAAACCTGCTTTTGTTTTTGATGTTATTTTGCGGGTATGCAAACCGCATTCGGTAATAATAGCGGTAGCTGTTATTACATCGGCTGCATTATTAACTGCCGTTTGCACTATTGCCACAAAGTTTCTTATATCGGTAACAACGGCTGCCACAGCAATATCTCTGGCAGACGCCATACCTATGGTACCTGTTGCTACTTTGGTTTCGGCTGTTTGGGCTGTTGTTACCCTGCCTTGCGCTGCTGTGATAGTAGCGGCTAAAATAGTTACAAATGTATTGCCCGGAGCGGTGCTTATGGCGCTGTAAAATGTTAAGGCATCGGTAAGCAATTGAGATACATTATCACTGAAAGTGAAAATGGCAGTCGGGTGTTTTTTCTTGTTCATAAGGTTTTTTGTTTTATGCCCCCGCCCCTAAAGGGGAGGCGTGATGCCCCATCCCTAAAGGGAGCTTATTTGTTTTGTTCACCCTTTAGGGAAGGGGCGAATTGTTTTGCCCCAACCCTAAAGGGAGCATCTCCCCTTTAGGGGCTGGGGGCTTTTACTTGCTTATAACTATTTTCTTATTCACTATCCCTTCATTTGTTTGTATGCTTATGAAGTAAATGCCTTGCCCCAACCCTGAAGGGAGAGCAACAGCACCACCGCCGCCCTGAAGGGTGCTTACATAAACATTGTTACCCAACATATCATAGATATTTATTAGCATATTACCCCCTGTAGGGTTGGGGCACCCTATATTAATAATGCCACTTGTTGGGTTGGGATAAATGGTAATGGTGTTGGAAGTTTCATGCTGTGCAATTCCCGTCATACTTTTACTGATATAGAGTTGGTCAATGCCTTTTGCGCTGCCCGAAACACGATTGGTACAAAATAAATCAAGCACAAAAGTATAAAGCCCCGGTAACGAAAACTGATAATTTGCATTTTGTGTGTTGGTTAAGCCGCCGGCTTGAAATATTGTCCATGTAACATTAACACTATCAAGACCAACAAAACTAAAATTAGTTATTGTAATAGAATCAATAATACTATAATTGATAACACAGTTTGGAAGAGCGTTAGTTACTAAGGTATCCACAATTGCTGAATCAGGAAAAATAGGAGTTACATAAGGAAAAGTAGTAGCAGGCGAACCGATAACAAAGGTAAAGGAAGCGGAATCTGAATTGGCATCTTTTGTTTTAACAGTATAAAACCCTGCGCATAAATTATTGATAGCGTATGTAGCACCAACAGCAGTATTGCCACCAAAAGTAATGTTGTATGGTGGCGTACCGCCTGCAACAGTTGCCACAGCAGTTCCATTACATATAGTGCTATTGCTTGCATCGATTGAAGAAACAGAAATAGTAAGAGGGTTAGTTGATGTTGTACAAGAATCAACAGTAACAGTTCCCACAACAGAGGAATTACACCCATTGGCAGAAGTACCTGTAACAGTATAGTGTGTAATCTGGCTTGGAGCAACTGTTATTTGATTACTGTTTGCCCAACCGTCTGACCAAACATAGGACGTAGCGCCACTGGCAGTTAATGTTGCAGATTGCCCTGTGCAAATAGTAGCTGAATTAACAGTAACAACTGGCGAAGGATTAACAGTAATGGTTCCACTTAAACTACTTGGAGTGGTGCATGTGCCACCATTGGTGCTTACTGTAAAGTTAAATGTGCCTTCCACAGTTGGTGTGCCGCTGATGGTGAACTGTTGGGATACATTGTTGTAAACACCCGTTACTCCTGCTGGTAAAGTTGCTGTTACCTCTACACCGCCGCCAATAATATTAAACACAATTGGCGTTATCGAACTATTTTTACATACACTTTGTGATAATGCGCCCGAACTCCCTGCTAATCCCAAGCCTAACGTTAATGTACCACTTAAACTACTTGGTGTGGCGCAACTTCCTGTGGTTGTTAGGGTATAATCAAATGTGCCTTCCACAGTTGGTGTGCCGCTGATGGTGAACTGTTGGGTGGCTGCATTGTAACTACCCATAACTCCTGCTGGTAAAGTTGCTGTTACTGCTGCACCGCCGCCAATAATATTAAACACAATTGGCGGTATCGGACTATTTTTACATACACTTTGTGAAGCAGAGCCAGAGCCACTTGCTAAAGTTATTGAACAAGGTGTTGTCGTGCAAGTATTAACAGTAACAGTTCCCACAGCAGCAGCAGAACAAGCTAAAGAAGTTCCTGTAACAGTATAAGAAGTTGTTGTTGTGGGAGAAACAGTTAATGAACCAACCTGCTGCAGCACCGTTTGACCATAAATAAGTTGTAGCACCAGCAGCGGTTAATGTTGCATTGGATCCGGCACAAATCGTTTCTGAGTTAATAGTAACAGTCGGTACAGGATTAATTGTTATTGTATTGTTATATATAGCAAGCGGGCAACCTGCATTGTTAATTGTATTAGAAACAGTATATGTGCCGGGTGCGCTTGCAGTTAAATCAACTTGCCCTGTTGAAGTACTTACAAAATTTAAACCCGCCGGTGCCTCAGAAAAAACTCCAGCCGTACCTCCATTAATATAAGAAGGTGATGGGTTGGCGGCATTCAGACAATAAGTGCCAAAAGTAAAATCTGGAACAGGAACAGTAAGTATATTAAGAACAAAATTGCTTGAAGCAGCGCATTGCCCGGCGGTAGTATAAGTAACAGTATAAGTATTAACAGGTGTTGAAGATAAAGTGATAACCCCTGTTGAAGAATTAATAATCAAATTAGCATCGGAGCAAGTAAAAGTTCCACCTGTTGTACTTATAGTAGGCGTAGGGTCCGTGCCACCTGCTTTACAAACTGTAGAAGGGCTATAACTAAATGAGGCATCATCCAAAGGAACAACAGTAATAGTTACTATTTGCGCAGTTCCAACGCATCCTCCTGAGGTTGCAGTTGGTGTTACTGTATAAGTTACTGTTTGAGTAGAGCCACTATTGTTGGTAAGCGCATCATTTATCGTACTTGTAGTTTGTGTGGTAATGCTTTCACCTGTAGTATTCGCATTGTCTGTGGCTATCCAAGTAAAGGTGGAACTGACATTAGCTGTTAAAACATTGTTTGCAGTAGTTCCACTACAGATAGTTTCTGAATTTGAGCTTGTCATAGTTGGACATTGTGCAACAGCATTAATTGATAATGCAAGTGTTGCGAAGAGTAAAAGTTTTTTCATGTTGTTGGGGTTTTTGCCCCCACCCTAAAGGGAGCTATTATATATTTTCTCCCTTTAGGGTCGG
>ODAK010005418.1_pt1 | contig 12969 bp, 10 predicted proteins | sample 1539591 | NCBI WGS metagenome assembly ODAK01 (sample SAMEA3539303, study PRJEB22396) | soil metagenome | biome: tundra; feature: field; material: soil | place: USA | collected 2010-05 | depth 0.15 m | reverse complement strand
ACGGGTCGGCGGCAGGATTTGTGCTGTCGCCGGTGCGGTTGGTGAAGTTCGCCCGCTAGGTGGGTCGGACCATGCTGTGGCCGAAGCGGTAATAGTATGTGCCTGTGGGATGACGTGGCGGAGGTAACGGGCTGAGTGGATATGGTGTCGTTCTTGGTTGAGGTGGTGGTGTCAGTGGTGATCGAGTTCGCAGCTGGCCTTCAGGCGCGTAGTGACGACGGCTTCGGCGCCGGCGAGTCCCCTGCGGGCTCCGGTGCGCTTCATCGGTGTGGCTGGGCGGGCAACTTCCGCTAGGGCAACTCGGGCTGCCACGTCAACCTGATCGAGCACGACGCGCACAACCCGGCTCGCCCGAGTCGCACGAACGTCGGCGCATCCCGCCGACCTCATCGCGCCGGTGCCGGGCGGTCCGGCAAGACGAGGACGGTGTCAGTCAAGGCCTCGTTCCCTGCCGCTCCCTGGAACTGAAATGAGTTGCCGCGTTGCGCGCGAGCGGAAGTCGGGGATTACTACGGCCGAAGGATACAAGGTGCCACGGTTACAAATCACTGCGAACGGAGCTACGTTCGCGTCTGCGTCTTGCCGACCCCTTCGTCGCACGGCGAGCGCAAACTGATCGCAGCGTTCCACCCGCCCTATAGGGAGCATGCAACCGGCGTTGTCCACCGCGCGCTCGGCCCAAAGCCTGATCGAAAAGAGGAGGAGAGAGACGTGACAACGAAAACGACAACGAACGGACGGCCTGCAGCAGTGGAAACGGAGTTGGCCCACGGCTCGCTCTCGACCGGAAGCATCGTGTTCATGGTGCTCGCGTTCGTGACGCCGATCGGGGCCGTCGCCGTCGCGATGGTGCTTGGTCTGCTGCTCGGGAACGGGTCCGGGCTCCCCGGCGCTTACCTGGTCGCCGGGATCATCCTGCTGTGCTTCGCGGCGGGATATGCGGCAATGTCAGAGCACGTCACGAACGCGGGGGCGTTCTACGCCTACATCACAAAGGGCCTCGGGCGCCCCGCTGGAGTGACCGCGGCGTTCGTTGCGCTGGTGGCATACAACGCGATCTTCTGCGCGGTGCTCGGCGCGTTCGGCGCTGAGACGCACCTCGTGATGCAGAATCAGCTGTCGATCAACCTGCCGTGGGAGGCGTGGTCGGCGATCGCGCTCGCTCTGATCGCATTGATGGGCCGCCGCCAGGTCAACCTGAACGCGGCGATCCTCGGCGTCGCGCTGGCGCTCGAGATCGCGATGGTCACCGTGCTCGACATCGGCATCCTGACGACCAAGGGCCTGTCGGCATTTTCGCTGCATTCGTTTGCACCATCGACGATCTTCGCGGCTGGGATCGGCGCCGGGCTCGTGTTCGCGTTCAACAGCTTCATCGGGTTCGAGGCCAGCGATCTTCGCCGAGGAGGCCAAGCAACCAAAGCGGTCGGTCCCGCGCGCAACGTATATCGCAATCATCCTGATCGCCGTGTTCTACGCGTTCGCGATGAACGCCCAATACGTCGGCGGATTCACAAACCACCTGATTCAGTACCTGCTCGTCACGAGCCTGTTCGCCGCGCTGCTCGCGACGCACAACGCGACCGCTCGGTACTTCTTCGCGCTGAGCCGCGAAGGTCTGCTCCCGAACGCGCTCTCCCGTACACACCCAAAGCTCAAGTCACCATACGTCGCGAGCGGCGCCCAGATTGCGATCTGCGCCTTGATCGTCGCGCTGTACGCGATCGCGAACGAAAACCCGTTGACGACGCTCGCGACCAGTATGGGCGGCGTCGGCACGCTTGGGATCATCATCCTGCAGGCTGGGGCCGCGTTTGCGGTGGTCGGGTTCTTCGCTCGACGCAGCGACGGCCACTGGCTGAAGACGCTGGTCGCACCGCTCGCTGGCGGCGTCGGGCTTGTGATCGGGTTCATCCTGATCGTCCACAACTACGGTAACCTCGTCCCCGGGCAGACCGGAATCATCAAGGCGCTCCCGTGGCTATTGCTGATTGCCGCCGCCGCCGGCCTCGCCTACGCGTTCCGTCTCCGATCCGCGAAACCAAGGATCTACGCGAGGATGGGCGAACCACCGGAGTGGGAAGCGCCTGAGTGGGAGGCTCCCGCGTTGGAGGCAGTATCCGACCCACTCCTCCCGACGGCACCGTAGCGGCAGGGCCGATCCGGCCACCGAGCGCAATTACATCAAGGAGGGTGCAAGGACATGACCGACCTGTTCGATTTCTACCCCTATGCCGAGCGCCTGGGGGTCAACCGCACGCTCGCGGAGCGCGGTCGCTCCCGCGAGGAGATCCTTTCGGAGTTGCGGGCAATCGCAAGCGAGGAGGACACCGTCTGGGAAGCGGGAGGCTGCTCGGGAACGATGTACTGCGGGGACCACGAGCACTACGCGTTCCTCAAGGAGGCGTTTGGCCTGTTCGCACATCAGAACGCCCTTCAGCGCGACATGTGTCCGAGCGCGACCCGTTTCGAAGGGGAGATCATCGCCATGGCGCTTGACCTGTTCCACGCCGGGACTGTCATCGACGGCGAGCCGGCGGGGATGGTCACCTCGGGCGGCACGGCGAGCATCGCCCACGCGATGCTCGCCTATCGAGAGCAGGGGCGAGACGGGCGCGGTATCGCACGCCCCAACGTGGTCAAGCCTGAGACGGCCCATCCCGCGTTCGACAAGGCGTGCCACCTGTTCGGAATCGAGCTCCGCCGCGCGCCGGTCGATCCTGAGACCACTCTGGTGCGATTGGAGGCCGTCGAGGAGCTGATTGACGGGGACACCGTGGCGATCGTCGGCTCGGCTGGTAACTACGGCTACGGGACGATCGATCCGATCGCCGAGCTCGCCGGGATCGCGCTTGACCGCGGGACCGGCTTGCACGTCGATGGCTGCCTGGGTGGCTTTCTGCTTCCGTTCGGCGAGGAGCTTGGCTTCGGGATACCTCCGTTCGATTTTCGCCTCCCGGGGGTGACCAGCATCTCGGCGGACACGCATAAGTACGGTTACGGGCTCAAGGGCACCTCGACGGTCCTCTTCCGGGACCGCTCGCTGCGCAACCGGTGTTACTTCTTCATGCCGGACTGGAGTGGCGGCAAGTATTTCTCGCCCGGGATGGAGGGATCGCGCTCGGACGGGCTGCTCGCCTCGACCTGGGCGTCGCTCGTGTCGCTCGGCCGCGACAGCTACCGGAACTACGCCCAGGGCATCTTCGAGACATCCGCAGCGATGCAGGCGGCCGTGCGTTCACATCCGGAGCTGCGGCTGCTCGGCGAGCCTACGTTCCTGTTCGCCTTCACCTCCGACCAGTTCGATATCTACCACGTCAACGACGAGATGAAGCGCCGCGGCTGGCGTTTCAACGGTCTGCAGTACCCGAACGCCCTGCACATGGCCGTCACGCGGCCCCAGCTGCAACCTGGCGTCACCGAAAGGTTCGCGGGCGACCTCGCCGCGGCGGTCGCGTACGCGCACGAGCACAAGGATCAGCCGGCCGAGTCGGCGGGCATCTACGGCGGAGTGCCCGGCGGTCTCAGTATCGAGGCCGAGGGGTTCATCCGCACGGTGATGGCGCAGCTGATGGATGCCCAGCAGAGCGTCCCCGCGCCGGCGTGAACGACGACGCGCGCGACCGGCGGTCCGAGAGCTTTGCGCTCGCGATCGACCTAGGCAGCGGGGCGCTGAAGGTCGGGATCGTCTCGCTCGCGGGCGAGGTGGTCGCGGTCGAGCAGACGCCGCTTGAAACCGAGCGGCTGCCGGGGGGCGGCGCGATCCAGGACGCCTCCGGCTGGTGGGATGCCGTTCGCGGGCTGGCGAGCTCCGTGCTCGCCGAGGTTCCCTCCGAACGAGTGGTCGCGATCTCCTGCACCGGGCAGTGGGCGAGCACGATCCCCGTGGACGCGGCCGGCGAGCCCGTGGGGCCGTGCCTGATGTGGCTCGACACGCGCGGCGCGGAACACGCGCGGCGCGCGGTTGGCGGTCCGCTCCTCGGCTACTCTCCGCGCGCGCTGAGCACCTGGATCCGGCGAACCGGTGGCGTGCCCTCCCGGTACGGCGGGGATCCCGTTAGCCACATGCTCCACATGGAGCGCGACGAGCCCACAACAGCTGCGGCTGCGCGCTGGTATCTGGAGCCCGTCGATTACCTGAGCATGCGCTTCACCGGGCGGGCCGCGGCGACTCTTGCCTCGATGAGCGCGGCATGGCTCACCGACAACCGGCGCCTCGCCCACCTCGAATACGACTCCGTTCTGTTGCGCAAGGCGCAGCTGCACCCGTACAAGCTGCCGCCCCTGGTGGCGACCGGCTCGCTTCTCGGCCCCGTACGCCCCGAGGTGGCGACCGAACTCGGGCTCGGTCACGACATACAGGTGGTCACGGGTATGCCCGATCTTCACTCTGCCGCGCTGGGGACCGGTGCCGCCGAAGCCGGCCAGGCGCACATCACGATCAGCACCACATCCTGGGTCTCGCTCCCCGTGCCTCGCAAGAGGACCGACGCGATCCACTCGATCGCGACCGTCCCCGGACTGGACGCGTACAGCTACCTAGTCGCTAACAACCACGAGGCCGCCGGGCTCTGCCTGCGCTGGCTGCGCGAGGCGTTACCTGCGGATCGGATCCGCGGGTTTGAGGAGCTGACAGAGCTGGCAGCCACGGCGGCTCCCGGCAGCGGCGGCATCGTGTTCACGCCGTGGATCGCCGGCGAGCGCTCGCCAGTGGATGACCGCAACGCCCGCGGCGGCTGGCACAACCTTTCCGTACAGACGAGCGGGGCGGATCTCGTGCGTGCCGTGCTCGAGGGGGTAGCCTACAACTGCCGCTGGCTGCACGAAGCAGTCGAACGCTTCACCCGTCGCCGCCTCGATCGGCTGCGCATCTTCGGAGGCGGAGCGCAATCGGACCTGTGGTGCCAGATCCACGCAGACGTCCTCGACCGCACAATCGAGCGGGTAACCGATCCGATGCACGCCAACCTGCGCGGCGCGGCGCTGTTCGCCGCGCTCGCGCTCGGGGAAGTCCGCCGGGATGAGATCCGGGAACTGGTCCGGGTCGATCGTGTCTTTAAGCCCAATCCGCAGAACCGCGCCACATACGACCGGCTGTACGCCGAGTTTCCGCACCTCTACAGGGCCCAGCGCGGGATGTTCGCGCGACTCAACGAGGCCGACAACGCGTAGCCTCGGAGCCGTCGTCAGCCGGCGCCTCGCGGCACGCCTGGCTTAGTGTCTGGTGTCACGAGCACATCCGAGAGGCACCTACCACTGAAGCTCGGAGGCCCGCGCCGGCTTCTGCTTCGTTATGGCTACGGCGCGAGGGCTCCCCTCATACCTATCTGAGACTCTCGGCGTGTGCTTGGCGCGCGCCTTTGGCAAGTTCTTTTCCAATCGAGTCGCCGCCTGTGCGAGGTCGCCTACGCCTCGAGCCTTCTCAGCAGATCGGGAAGAACGTTCATCGTCGCGATTTCTTGTAGGTCTCGACGGCCCGCTGGACGCGGACGTCCGAGCGCGGTTGATCCAGACGGCGCTGAGACCTGCGGCGATGGCCCCGTCGACGTCTCGCGAGAGGCTGTCGCCAATCATCACTGCGCCCCTACCGTCTGCGCCAAGACGTGACAGCGCGTGCAGAAAGATCGCTGGGTCGGGCTTACCGGTTCCGAACTCGGCTGACACGACTACTGCAGCGAATCGATCGCCCAGTCCTGACACCGAGAGCTTTTCGCGCTGCAGGCACGACGCGCCATTAGTGATCAGGCCGAGTGCGTATGACTCACTGAGCTTGATCAGCATCGGGACGACATCGCCGAACACGTGGTGTCGGGCTCGTCGCTCGAGCCCGAAGCGCTGCCCGAGCTCCTCCGCCAGCGCGACGTCGTGCACGTCCTGCTCGGCGAGCGGGAGCCTCCACGCCTCTCGGCGATAGGTCGGCGCCCATGCCCTTAGCCGGCGCACTTCTGGTTCGTCGCCTTCGAACTGGCACCACAGACCCTCCCAGGAGCTGATGCCGATCCGGAGGCAGTACGGGTAGGCCGGGGAACCGTGCCACAGCTCGCGCGCGTTTCGACGCGCTGCGACCGCCAGCGCCGTGGGGTCTAAGTCTTGACGCGAAGCTGCGACACGAGCCGTGGCTTCGAACGCGGCCAACGCCGCCGGCTCGTCAACGACGAGCGTCTCGTCGAGATCGAAAAGCAGAACCCTGGTGATGGCCCGACGTTATCCGCTTCGTCGCTCGATCGCTGCTCCGCGGAGCGGTCTCCCTTGTGCAACGCACGCCTTCCCACGAACGCCGTGGCGGTACATCGCCAGCAGCAGCACCGCTACACCGACCATGCTCATCAGCGTTTGACCATCATGAAGCAGCTGCGCCGGCACATGGATCGGCCTGCTGCTTCTGGGGCGAAAGGAAGCGTCCGCTCAGGCGCCATCGGCGCGTGCCGGCAAGCGTTGCCAAGCAGGCGTCTGGCGGTTCGATTCCCGCGTCGGCCTCCGTTTGATTGACGAGCTGCAGTCCAGAACCATGGAGGGCTCGCGGACTGCAGCTCTCGCAAGCGATTTCCGGTCGTGCCGAGGGGCCCTGCCGCGCATCTTATCTCCCGGCCCTCCATTAGAAAGTGGTCTCGTCCTTCGTTGGGAACACCGTGTCGCCGTCGACAACGACGACGTTGAGGTGGCCGTTGAGGCGGGGCTGAGTGAGCGATCGGCGCCCGAAGGGCGCCGATCGCATCGGTTCCGTTAGCGGCTCACGTGCAGGTGCAACACGGACTGCAGCAGCAGCAGTAGTCGGTCCCGCCCGCGACGCCATCCGAATGATGGCGTCGGAAAGCTGCGCGCGATCGGCTCGGCGGCGTGCCCTGCTGCGCTGCCTGGCTGCCATCATGGTGCTTGATGACGGCGCGACTGGCTCGTCGGCGCTGGAGCGCTCCCGGAGCAGGGCGCCGGTGTGATGAGTGCTGCGCCACAATGGATCTCAATGCCGCCCTCCGCCGCCCGCCATCCGGTATTCGCGAGGCTGTGGTCATTGATGAGCCGGCACGAGCCGGCGGAGATACGCCGCCACCGAGACGAGCTGCTGGCCGGGCTGTCGGGGCGCGTGATCGAGGTCGGCGCGGGTGCGGGCAGCAACTTTGCTCACTATCCGGCGACGGTCGAGGAGGTCGTGGCGGTGGAGCCCGAGCCGTATCTGCGCGAACGGGCGCGCGCCGCGGCTGCCCACGTCGACGTTCGGATAGAGGTGCTCGACGGCGTCGCCGACCGTCTGCCCGCCGACGATGCGTCGTTTGATGCCGCCGTCGCGTGTCTCGTCCTATGCACCGTGCCTGACCAGGCACACGCGCTGGCCGAGCTGCGACGCGTGCTGCGCACCGGCGGCGAACTGCGCTTCTACGAGCACGTGCTGTCGAACCGGCCGGTGCTCGCGCTCAGCCAACGGGCGGTAGACCGGACATTCTGGCCGCGCGCGTTCGGTGGATGCCACACGTCTCGCGACACACCGGCTGCGATCGCGGCAGCGGGCTTCGAGGTCGAGCATCAGCGCCGTATGTGGGTCAACCCGGTGCCGATCGCATTCCCGGTTGGGTCGCACGCCATCGGCCGCGCTCGCCGACGCTGACCCGCCGTCGTTGGCATCGCCGTACAACATCCGGCGTGCTGCCGCTTCCGCCGGGTCAAGCACAAGCCCGACCAGCCGGCTACCTGAGTGTTGCCTGCGTTTCCGGACAGAAGTCTCCTGAGCCCAGCTCCCCGACGTCTGCTCATAGGTCAAACTAGGTTTGCCTCGACCGCCGCCGGGAGAGGGCCTCGATCGGTGTCGTCGTGCTTGTGCCAGTGGAACTCGCCTTCGATAACGCCGAGACGGACGACAGCGTCGTTGACCATGGTCAGGGTCTGGTTGAACCAGGGCTCATGTGCGGCCGCCTCTTGGGCAAGATCGATAAGCGCGAGGTGGCCGAATTTATCGTCGACCTGGATGTCGTAGTCTTGCTCGCCGTTGCTCATCTTGCCTGGAGACCTCCCGTTGAGTGGAACCAGTCCGCCCTGGCGCGACGCCGGCAGCGCGCGCGGGTACGGCCCACCTTACGGCCTCCGCTCCTCGCACATTGTGCAAGCCACTACGTCGCTTACCGCGGCTCTTAGGAAAGTCTGGTCTACAGCCCGAAGGTCGACCTCCGCCACCTGAGTGACGGCTTTGGCTCACTTCACACCGTGAGCTATGTTGCTCGCAGTTTTCAGACTGACCGATCCGTCGGCTGGGCATCCAAGCCGTTGGCGGAGGACCGCGCGAATGCGCTCCTGCTCTGCGCCTGGCAGCGCGGCCACAACCGGGGCAAACGGCGTGCCAGAGATCGTGGCGAGGGCATCGTCGCTGGTCTCCCAAACGCACTCCAGCTCCACTGTCTCGACGATCACCTGGAGGAAACCAGCCGCCTCCAAGAGCTCCACTAGATCCAACGCGCCGAGGACATAGCTGCCGGCGTCAAATGCACGCGGATAAGGCTCGCTGGTACCGCAGTCGCGCAATGTGTCGCCCATCGGTCCGAACAACCCCAGTGGACGCTCAGCCGCCCAAGTCGACACCAGCGCGACACCGCCCTTCTCCAAGACCCGGTAAATCTCGCGCAAAGCGGCCAGACGATCGGGAAAGAATTGCAGTCCGTGCTGGCAAAGAGCAAGACGAAAGGTCCCCTCGGCGGCATCCAGAGCGGCAGCAGAGCACTTCAGGTACTCGATCCGCGCTGAGTCCGGCACGACCGGCTTCGCGGCCGCGATCGCCAGCATCGCAGCGCTGACGTCACACGCCACCACCCGGCCGCCGTCGCCCACCTCGGCGGCGGCCAGACGTGCGACCGTGCCAGGGCCCGTTGCCACGTCAATGACTGAGATCCCGCCCAGCGGAGCTGCCCTCCGCACGAGCTCGTGCGCCCACGGCGCAAACAGCTGGCGCGTCATGAAACGCTCGTAGGCCTCAGGAACGGAAACCTCGACAAACCCCTCGCTTCTCGACCCAGTCACCGGACAAGCTTCCCACACTCCAGCCACCCAAAGACAACCCGGGCCGAGGTGGCGGGCAACTCGAGCCGATCGCGGCGGCGGACGTCCGCGCGTCAGTTGCGCTTACTTGTCGTCGGTTGGCCAGTGTTCCGGGCGCTCGTTCTTTCAGGGCCGTACACCGGTGGATGTCGGCAGACAATGCGAGGAGCCGACCGCGGCGCATCGGTTGAGTGAGGGCGTCGCGCGCTCGAGCTTGGTTTACGCGGGCGCCAGCGCCTCCTCACGGGAATCGATCGCGAAGCCCCATCAAGCTGGAGCGACGGATGCCGGGATTGACGAGGTGGCCCTTCCAAGAGCCGAAGATCCCTCCGCTCCTCGAGCCCGGGGCAGCAGCCCGCGACTGGCCCGGCCGGCACCAGTCCAAAGGGTCCCAACAGACCTGATGACGTTCGCCTCCGTCAAGGAGACGATCACCAACAGCTGATCGCGGTCACACGGAACGAGACGGGCGTCCCCTCACTCACCGGATGGCGACCGTCGGGAACCGACTCATCCGCTTTCCTCCTCGCTGCCGCTTGTCAGCTTGCCGTGTCCCTGCCAGACGATCGTTGCAGCGGAGTTCCTGATCGTGAAGCTCACCTGATCGGCGGTGTTGTTGTCGGGTCCGGCGCCATCGCCGTAGTCGCCGATCGAGAATTGGATCCTGTAGCCAGGCTTGGCGCGAGTTCGGCTCGTGCCGAACGAGCCACTCCCTTCTCCGGTGATCTCGTTGAACGAATCGCCCGACCCCTTTTTGTAGCTCGTGTTGTCCATGCAGGTCGCGTGCGACAGGCTCGTCAGCTCGAAGGAGTCCTGCGGATGGCTGCTGCGCAGATCCAGCTTCTGCGAGGCCGAGGTGCTGGAGCTGATCGCGTTCTCGATCGAGATCGACTGACCGCTCGAAGTCAATGACGGTTGCTTTACGGAACTTGTCATCGTGCAAGCGCCGGCCACCGTGTAGCTGAACGTCGCGGTCACGGTCTGATTCGAACTCATCGTCAGCTGGCAGCTGCCGGTCCCCGAGCAGCCCCCACCGGACCAGCCCGCGAACGTCGACCCCGACGCTGGCGTCGCGGTCAACGTCACCTGCGACCCCGACGCATAGCCGAACGAGCACGTCGACCCACAGTTAATGTTGCCGTCGGCGCTGGTCACCGTCCCAGACCCAGACCCGTTCTTAGAGACCGTCAACGTGTAGTTGGTCGGATCCTGGTACTCGTAGGCCCCGATGTCGCAGTTAGACTCGCCGTTGTCAGGACGCGCCTCGCCGCGCTGATCAGCCGAGGGGCAGGAGACCGCCGCTGACCCAGCGTCAATCGCCGGGCTGCCGCTGACCAGCGCCTCGGTCTCGGTAGAGCCGCCATTGCTTGCCAACGGGCCCAGTCCGGTTGAAGCGTTGACGATGTCGCCCGTGGCAGCGAAAGCGCACGTCGAGTCGCTGACCAGATTGTGCCCGGTCGATGAGATGCGCGCACCGCTGCAGGCACTCCCGGGGCCCCCGTTGACGATCGTGTCGCTGAGCGAGATGCTGCTGTGGGCTGGTCCGGTGTTGTAGAGCTGCGCCCCGGCTCCCCCGCCGGTGCCATCGACCGTCGTGAAACTGAGGGTCATCGGCGAGCCGTAGTTCGAGTAGCCGAAGTCGGCAATCGCCTGGCCGGCACCGAACGCCGTATTGCCGGTGATCGTCGAGTTGGTGATCGTCCACTGGCCGCCGCCGTTCGCGTCGATGGCGCCGCCTGGATCCGCGGAGCCGCTCGTGCCCGCTTGATTGCCTGAAAGCGTCGTGCCGGTGATCGTGTACGTGTCGCCACCGTCATCTACGATCGCGCCGCCCCCGAGCGCGGCAGAGTTGCCCGTGAAGCTGTCGTCGGTGAGGACGACGGTGCCGCCTCCATCGCCTTCGATCGCGCCGCCGGTGCCAATCTCCGGGTACCGGGCCGAGGATCCGATCGCCTGATTGTTGGAAATGGTCGTGCCCTGCAGTGTGACCGTACCACCGGCGTTCTCCACTATTGCTCCACCGACCGGGGCGCTATTGCCGGTGATTGTCGAGTTGACGATCGTAACCGCGTCGCCGTTCCACTCGAACAGCGCACCGCCACCGTCGTAGTTGTTCGCTGGCGCCACGACGGAGTTGTTCGACAACGTCACGCGCGTGAGCGAGATCGGCGCGGCTGAGGTGCCGCACGGGCTGTTCTTCGCGCAGCCCTGTTGAATCCCGGCCCCGAACGTCTGGTCGGCCGCCAGCGTGCTGGCCATGTTTGTGACCGTGTTGTCAGTCACGACCACGTCGGTCAGCGTCAGCGGACCCGACGCGAGAATCCCGCCACCGCTCGTGGTGTCAGGGGGATGCCCGTGCTGCACCGTGACCCCGCTCATCGTCAAATTGCCGGTTGTCTCGACGTGGAAAACACGGTCGGTCGTCGTCGTCGGCCCACCTCCGCCGTCGATGATCGTCGTCGCGGCCGCCGCGCCCTGGATCGTGAGCGTGCCTGTGACGTTCAAATCGCCGCTGGTGATGTCATCGCTGCCGGTGGCTGGGATCGTGAGCCGGTAGAGCCCAGCCGGAAGTGTGATCGTGCTCGATCCGCCCGCCGTGTCGGCGGCCTGGATCGCTGCGCGAAGCGTGCACGTATCGCTAGGAACAGTGCAGTCCACCGATCCGCCCGTTACCAGGTCGTTCTGGCTGTTGACCGTGAAGCATGCCGCTTGAGCGCTCGAGCGCTCGGGATCGAACACCAGATCGCGTTCACGCTCCCCACCAACCCCAAGCGGCTGCTCGGCGTCGCGCTCAGCCGCTCAGCCCGCGATTACACCAATAGCGAGCGCGACTTCATCAACCGCGCACGCCCCCTGCTGATCCAAGCCTTCCGCAACGCCATCGAACAAGACCAGCTCCGGGTCACGCTCACGCGGCTGCGCGACGGGCGCGCCATCACCGCCCCGTTAATCGAGACCGGACTCACCGACCGCGAAGCCCAGATCATGCATGCGCTCGCCCACGGCCAGTCCAAACGCGACATCGCAACCAAACTAAACATCAGCCACCGCACCGTCGGCAAACACCTCGAAAACTGCTTCCGAAAGCTCGGCGTCACCACCCAATCAGCCGCCGCTGCCAGAGCCTGGACACTCGCCGACGAAAGATTCGCTCCGGGCCGCGGCGCCCACGACAAAACGAAACGACAGACCGTAGCCAGCACAGTTTGAACGGCGACGAACGAGAGCCGGAACCACACTGTCTGAGACGCCCACAACGGACTGGAACCAGGCTGGAGATCGGTCGCGACACATCAGTCTTCCTATTTTCGGAAAGATGGTATGTCCCGGTTGGCGTGTGACCCGGCGGTGAAGCTGGCCGGTCCTCCGCGTCGAACGGCATAGGACGGCGCGCGTGGTTGCACCCTCAGAGAACGGTCTCGGCCCAGGCCTCTCGATCGTCGCTGGGTCGCCGCCGCGCACGGAGGCGCGCTTGAGCTACACGCTCGCTCCCAGGGCGGACTCCGTGTCCAGATCACCCTGCCGAGCGCAATACTCGCTCAGCCCGACGGAGCCCGCGGATGAGGATCCTTGTCGTCGAGGACATGGCGGTCCGCGAACAAGATCGCCGAAGGCCTGCGCGACCAGGGCCTGGCCGTCGATGTCGCCTACGACGGGCTCGAGGCCTCCGCCAAACTCAACCTCAACCCCTACGACGTGGTCGTGCTGGACCGCGACCTCCCCGGAATAGACTCCGTCAAAGCGATCGCGCCGCGCCGAGCATGCCCGCAACCCGTTTCGGTGCGCACCGGTCACGTGGTCGCGGCTCGCCGGCGAGCCGCGCTCCTGTATGGCTGCTCGGCACCAGGACGGGCAGCGAGCCGGAGCAAGGTGATCGCTCTGACGACGAAGCAGCAGTAAGGGGGTCGCCGGCTCGCTGCCGCAGTTCATCCAAGGGCGGAGCGCGCTAGG
>ODAK010005417.1_pt1 | contig 12969 bp, 15 predicted proteins | sample 1539591 | NCBI WGS metagenome assembly ODAK01 (sample SAMEA3539303, study PRJEB22396) | soil metagenome | biome: tundra; feature: field; material: soil | place: USA | collected 2010-05 | depth 0.15 m | reverse complement strand
GCCGGTGTCCCGCACGATCCGGCTCGCTATACCGCGGATGGTGCCATGGGGATCTGCGACGGCAAGGGCTGACGCCACGACCGACATGTCGCCAACCGTGGCCGCGATGTTGGACGCGCGCTCCTTGGCGTTCGCGTCGGCCGTAGAGCGGGCCAGTGAGACATAGAGCCCGAGCCCGATCGCCATCGTCACGACGATGATCATCAACATGGCGATAAGGATTTGAGAGGCAAGTGTGGTGGTGCGCAGACGCATGCCTCAGGATGGCTGAGAAAAATGCACAAAACCACTTGTATCGCTGGAATCCTGCGCGAGGTGCACAAGACTTCCCGCGCTGGGGGCCGGTTTCATACGGTGACGCCCATCACATCGATGAAAGGGCGATCGCCATGGCGGCCATTGAGCTGCGAAGCGTCACCAAGAAGTTCGCCACTGCGGACGGTGGCACCGGCACCGCACGTTCCGTGGAAGACATTTCTCAGCAATGTCGCGATGGGACCGAGGTTTCGCGGTCTGCGTAAGGCCGAAGCGCACCGCCAGGCGGGTGAGTGGATCCGTGTTGTGGGCCTGGCCGGATTCGAGGATCACCACCCACACCAGTTGTCGGGCGGTATCCGTAAACGCGTGACTCTGGCCGCAGCCTTTCAGCGAGCCCTCGATCCTGCTGATTGACGAGCCGTTCGGGACCCTGGACGTGCAGACCCAGGCCACCATGTCCAACGAGCTGCTCAGCCTGTGGTAGCGCACCAAGTCCTCGGTCATCTTCATCACCCACGACCTGGAGGAGGCGGTCGCGTTGGCCCATCGGGTGGTGGTCGTGACGGCCGGACCGGGCACGGTCAAGGCCGCCTATGACATTGACCTGCCTCGTGCACATGGCTCGGTGCAGGAGATCCGATTCCAGCCTCGCTTCCTCGAACTGCACCGGCGGATCTTGGAATCGTTACGCGACGAGGTCGAGCGGGCCTACTCGCGAACGGCGCAGGCCACCAATTCCGAGGGAGAACACTCATGCGCGCCAGTCCATGCGATCAACAATTGGAGGCGCTGGCCGCCATCCAGGCCAAGATCCGCCCGCAGGACCCCTCCTCCGAGGTCATGATCACCGCGACCCCGCGCCTGCGTGCCTGCGGCCGGTGACGCAAGGTTTACATGTCACGTTTGGTCCTGTTTGTCGTGGTGGTCGTCCAGATGGACGGTGATGTTCGGCGGGAGATGGAACCCGAACCGGTACAGCCGCTCCAGCGTGCGCCGCAGTAGCGCGAATCGTGCGTGTTCGCTGCCGCGATCACGGTGTCCAGCGGGATGCCCTTGCCGTTCATGAGAACAGAGGGTTTGGTACCCGCACCGCTACGGCACAGTGTAGGAGTTCAGTGGCCGGCCGGTGCTGCCGTACGTGAGGTCCAAGATGAGAAGGCCCTTGCGTTCCAGTGCGCCGAGGTAACGCTGGGCCGTCGGGCGGCTGACCCCGAGCTGGTCGGCGATCTCCGCGGCGCCGATGGGACCGCCGGTGGCGCGGACTGCGTCGAGCACTTTCTGCATGGTGGGCTGCAGTCGCGGTGCCGGGGGGGCGGGCCTGACCCCGGCCAAGCGGGCGTTGTAGAGGCTGTCAACGGTTGCCTGGTTGGCGGTTGATGCGGACACCAGCTCCTGCCGCCACCTCCGGTATGCCTCCAACTGCGTGCGGAGCCGGTCAAGGCTGAAGGGCTTGACGAGGTAATAGACTGCGCCGCTGCTCATGGCTGACTCGACGGTGGCCAGGTCCTGGGCAGCGGTGATGATGATGCAATCAACCTGGGTTCCCGCCGCCCGCAGGGACCGCAGCAGGGAGAGCCCGTCCTCGTCCGGAAGGTGCACGTCCAGCAGGAGCAGATCCGGGTTTAGAAGAGCGATTGCCTCCCGCGCGGCTGCGGCGCTGTACACCTGGCCCACGCATTCAAAGCCGTCAACCTTGGCCACGCGGGCCGCGTGGATTCCGGCGACCCTGAAATCGTCGTCAACCACCAATGTCTTGATCAGCACCTGGCCCTCCTGTCCATGTCCGCAATGTGCGGGTTTGCCCGGCAGCCACACCTCAAAACTACCTCCGGGCCCTGGGAACACGTCGAAGGTTCCCCGGCCCGGTGCACAATCCTCCTCACCAGGGCCAGCCCGATTCCGCGCCGCAGGCCCGGCCGCCCGGCGCGTCCACGGCGATGTCCAGGAGGTTGCCGAGATGGTCAGCAATTCCGCCTAGTCAACCTGCGGAGGTTCTGGCCGGGGCTCCGCGTCACCTCGATCTGCACGTCCCCTTCGGCGGCAACGGTGCTATTGACCAACAACAGGGCTGCCAGCTCCGGCGGCGCAATCCTTGCGGGCAGCCTTCGCCGAGCGACCTGGACGCGCAGGATAGTCCCGAGACGTAGCTCTTGGCCTGGTCAACTTCCCCCTCTCCAGCAAGCCGTCGACGATGTGCAGCCGGTTGGCGTATTCGTGCTCCAGGGCGCGCATTGTCTCCATCAGGCCGTGAATGGAGTGCATTTCCCGGACGGAGCCTCGATCTCGGTGCGGTCCCGCAGGGTGACGACGGAACCGATGCTGCGCCCAGCGGTCGAGACGGGCATGCGGTTGACCAACAGTAGGCGTCCTCATTCAGGGCCACCTGGTCGGCGCCGGAGACTCGCCGATGAGCAGGTCCCAGAGCCGTCCGTCCGGAATTGGCGTGGCAACCGGTTCTCCCAGCGCCATCCCCTCGATCTGGAGCAACCGCCGGGCCTCCCCGTTGGTTACTGTCACCCGACCGTCGTCGTCAAGCCCGACGACGGCCTCCCGGATCCCGTGCAGCAGCGCCTCACGCTCTTGCAACACGGAGGTGATCTCGGCTGGCTTCAGGTTGAAGGTGACACGCCTGATCCGGCGGGAGAGCTGCGGCGAAACGCCAATGCGCAGGGCCAGGAACAGCGCCGAGAACGCGGTGATCAGCCAGATGTTCTGGTTGTCCAGGACCTTGGTTTCCCCAATGCCCACCGACACCTGGCCGATCACCGAGCCGTCCGCCCCGAAGATCGGGAGCTTCGCGTTGGCTGACGTGCCCCGGCTACCCCTGGTCGAAGCCCAGGTCTGTTTTCCCGTCCAGGACGGCGACGGGTTCCTCCAGTTTGTGGCCGATCAGCGCCGGGTTCGGGTAGGAGAACCGGATGTCGCTTCGGTCGGTAACCACAACGTAGGCGGACTGTGCGGCGACGGTGATCTCCTGGGCGAGCCCGTCGACGATCTGCTTGGGATCCCCTGCCGCCAGGACGGAGCGGATCTCCGGCACCTGCGCGATGGTGGTCGCAATGCCCAGGGCACGCAACTGGTACTGCCGGTCCAGGGTCTGGCTGCTGATCAGCGCGAACAGAAACCCGACCAGAACGACTGTCAGCAGCAGCGAGAGCGAGGCCACGAGGATCTGGGTGGTCAGGGTCCAAGAATGGCCGGCTGCGCTGTGCAACTGACGCGCGGCTCACCGGAATCGGCACCCTGGCCGGGCATTTGCCCTGCTGCAGAAAACGCACAAAACGTGAACTTTTGGAGTTAAGGCGCACAACTTACTGAAGTCTTCTGGCACGAAGAATCCCTTTCTACGCTTCACATAGTTTCTGTGATCCACATCACGGACGTGAACGACTCCCCCAGGAAGGGGTTCGAGTGACAACGGTGTCAGAACTACACAGAAGCAGCCGCACGGCCTCCGGATCCGGCGTTCCCACGAGCTGCGGGAAGTCGACGACCCCCACCCTGGCTGCCGGCATGGATCGGGCCTCCGTTGGCAGTGCGCGGCCAACTTCACCACCACAAAACCCGCAGTTTCACGCGGCCACTGAACCGAAAAGAAACTACCCGATCGTCTCGCCGCCCTGACACACCTCAGTGGCGTGTCTCGTAACGAGTGGTCACGTAAACCGAAAGACAGAGAGGTCTTAGCAACATGGATACTAATCATCCCCACCGGCCGCCCGCGGCCGCCGAAAGAGCCGAGGATGCGGCACGTATCAACATCGTCGGCTTGACCAAGCGCTATCTCACACCCAAGGGCGAGGCGTTCACGGCCATCCGGGACGTGACGCTTACCGTCGAACCCGGCGAGTTCTGCGCGATCGTCGGACCGACCGGCTGCGGCAAGTCCACGACGCTGGCTCAGGTCTCCGGTTTGGAGCGGCCAAGTGCTGGCTCGGTGAGCGTCCGCGATCAGATCGTAGACGGCATCACCAACGGAGTCAGCTACATGTTTCAGGCGGACGCGCTCTTCCCCTGGAAGACCGTCCTTGGCAACGTGTCGATCGGCCCGGTCCTGCTCGGCACGCCCAAGCGAGAAGCCACCGTGCTCGCCAGGGATTGGCTGCGCCGCGTTGGTCTGGCCGGTTTCGAGGACCGCTATCCGCACCAGTTGTCCGGCGGCATGCGCAAACGTGTCGCCATGGCGGCGGCGCTGATCAACAATCCAAGAATCCTGTTGATGGATGAGCCGTTCGGCGCTCTCGACGTGCAGACCAAGGCCATCATGCAGAACGAACTGCTGCAGCTCTGGGAGGGACTGCGCCCCTCCGTCCTGTTCATCACCCATGACCTCGACGAGGCCGTGGCGCTCTCGGACCGGGTGGTCATCATGACCAGCAGCCCGGGCACGATCAAGGATGTCTTCGACATCGATCTTCCCAGGCCGCGCGGCAATGTCCAGCAGATCCGCCACGAGGAGCGCTTCCTGGAGCTACAGGGCCGGATCTGGGAATCCCTGAAAGACGAGGTCACCCGGGCCTACGAGCAAACGGCAGGAGCTGCAGCATGACAACAGCAATTCTCAGCGGTGCTCTCGCCCACGAGCAGGCGACTGAGCTTCAGGTCTCCGCTCGGCGTGCCATGAGGCGTCGCACGACGTGGATCTGGGTCGGCAGGGTCGCCCTCGCGGTGATTGTGATCGGGGGCTGGCAATGGTTCACCTCCGCCGGATGGGTCGACAAGTTCTTCTTCGGCCAGCCCTCCGAAATCTGGAACAGCTTGGTCAAGCTCTTCACACAGGGCACAGCATTCGGCACCATCTGGGAGAACCTCTGGATCACGATGCAGGAGGCGTTCTACGGCTTCGCCCTCGGCACGCTCGTCGGCGTCGTGCTCGGGCTCCTCCTGGGCTCGAACAAGTACCTGTCAGCAGTCATTGGCCCGTACATCCGAATGTTGAATTCAATCCCCCGAATCGTGCTTGGGTCGATCTTCATCGTGGCATTCGGTCTCGGAGTCTTCCCAAAGGTGCTGCTCGCGGCGGTGCTGGTCTTCTTCGTGGTCTTCTTCAACGCCTTCCAGGGCGTCCGCGAGGTGGACCAGAACCTGGTCGCGAACGTGCGCGTCTTGGGTGCATCGCCGATTCAGGTCGCCGTTCACGTCACAATCCCATCCGCGATGACATGGATCATTGCGAGCCTGCACACGGCGTTCGGTTTCGCGATTATCGGCGCTCTAGTCGCAGAAGTGCTCGGCGCCCAACATGGAATCGGTCTCATCATCAGCCAGGCGCAGGGAACGTTCGATCCCAACACCGTCTTCGCCTGCATGGTGATCATCGCCGTGATCACCCTCGGGGCGGAATACCTCATCACTGTGCTGGAGCGCTCGCTACTGAAATGGCGCCCACCGAACCGTTCCGATGCTCAGGCGATCTGACAATCGCCGCCATTCATTCCACTTAGCAACGCCCGGATTCTCCGGACAAACCAAAGGAAGGACACCCATGATGAAGAACAAGATCTACGCTATGGCCGCCACCGGAGCGATGGCAGTCAGCCTCGCGGCCTGCGGCACCGGTACCGGAAGCAGCAGCCCTGCCGCCAACGCCAGCTCGATTCCCACCGTCACGATGATGGTGGGAGGCATCGACAAGCAAATCTACCTGCCCTACCAGCTCGCCCAAAATCTCGGCTACTACAAGAAGTTCGGCGTGAACGTCGAGCTTTCGACCGAGCAAAACGGCGGCGTTGGTGCCGAGGACGCGATGGCCTCCGGTCAGGTCGACATGGCCGGAGCGTGGTACGTCCACACCGTCGACTTCCAGGCCAAGGGCAAAGACGTGATCAACCTTGTTCAACTCTCGGGTGCCCCGGGTGAACGCGAGATGTGCGGCACCAACAGCGGCGTCCACTCAGCAGCTGACTTCAAGGGCAAGACCATGGGTGTCACCGACCTCGGTTCCGGAACCGACGAGCTGACCCAGTTCATCGCCTCCAAGCAAGGCATCACAAATAGGGGCTACCACACCCTCGCAGTGGGCGCCGGAGCGACCGCGATCGCCGCAATCCAGCGCGGCTCCGCGGACTGTGTCATGACCACCCAACCCACAGTCGGCGCTCTGACGACTAAGCACCTCGCCTACACCGCCGTCGACCTGGCCACCGCGGACGGTGCCCAGAAGGCCCTCGGGGGCGACTGGCCCGCGGCCGGCCTCCTCGCAAACGCGAGCTGGGTGAAGTCCCACGAGGATGCCGCTCAGAAGGTGGTAGACGCGCTGGTGGACACCATGCACTGGATCAGCACTCACTCGGCAGCGGACATCGCCGACAAACTGCCGGTCTCCTTCGTCCAGAACAGCACCATCAGCAAGGCCCAGTACATCGCCGGACTGACCACAGACAAAGGTCAGTTCCTGCCCGACGGCATCATGCCCGCCGGTGGACCGAAAGTGATCTTCGCCATGGAGAAGGGAAATGGCGTCGACACTTCCAAGGTCAGCATCTCCAGCACGTTCACCAACAAGTACGCACTCGCTGCGAACAAACTGGAGGGCTACACCACCACGACCACACCTGCCGGCGCCGACGGATGACGCCTCACGATCGGCCTGCCTGGTACTCCACGCCGGGCAGGCAACGGCCAGCGGTGCACAAGGCCGGTCCTTATCACCGCCTCAGCGGGACCTACCCCGCGACCTCGCTTTACATGCAGACCTCCTACATCAACGCGCAAGGACACCATGCAGAAGCTGTCCACCGCCAACGTGGCCACCTTGACCTGGATCCAGAGCCACACGGCGGCGCAGATCGCCGACCAGCTACCGCCGGACTACTACCCGGGCGTGGGCAAGGCTGCCTACATCGCGGCACTGCAGAGAAAGAAGGGCATCTACAAACCCACAGGCATGTGCCCACAGACGGCCCCGCGACCTGCCTGGTGGTCCTGTCCGCCTTCAACCCGACAGTGCAAGGCATGTCCATCGACCTCACCAAGGCGTCCACCAACGCATTCGTCCAGAAGGCGACACCGCTGAGCTGAGCGGGGGCGATGGTTGCGGGTGACGACGAAGATCCGTGGTCACCCGCACCCTGCCCATGGCATGCCTTCAAGTACAGGCCCACCCAGATCTAGGGATTGCGAGTGCCGATCTTGAAACCCACCAAAGACAGCCGGACCCAGGTTGGGCCGCCCACCATCGGGGCGCCGAGAATGCCCGAGGCGGGTGAAGCAGCCGGTCCGCTGACAGGGCTGCGGGTCCTGGACCTCGGAACGGTCTACGCCGCTCCGATCACCGCAATGTTGCTGGGCGACTGGGGTGCCGACGTAATCAAGGTCGAGCATCCTCGTGGCGATCCCGCCCGTACCCACGGGTTAAGCAAGGACGGACACGGCTTGTGGTGGAAGGTAATCGCACGCAACAAGAGAACCATCACGTTGAACTTGAGCGAGCCAGAAGGACAAGAGATCCTGCGCCAGCTCGTCGTCGAGGCCGACGTGGTGATCGAAAACTTTCGTCCCGGCGTGATGGAGGATTGGGATCTCGGGCCGGAAACGTTGCAGCAGATCAACCCAGGTCTGGTCATGCTGCGCGTCAGCGGATTCGGACAGACCGGGCCATACTCCCGGCGGCGCGCCTTCGGCACTCTGGCCGAGGCCATGAGCGGTCTGGCCCATCAGACGGGGCAGGAGCACGGACCACCTACGCTGCCCCCGTTTGGGCTGGCGGACGGTGTCGCGGGCGTGACCGGTGCGTTCGCCGTGATGCTCGCCCTATATCACCGCGATGTAACACTCGGTCCCGGTCAGGTGATCGACCTCTCCCTACTCGAGCCGCTCCTGGGTATCCTCGGGCCGGCCCCAAGCGCGTACGACCAATTAGGCGTTATCCCGGGACGCCATGGCAACCGTTCAAGCAACAACGCTCCCCGCAACGCGTATTTGACCCGAGACGGCCGGTGGGTGGCAATCTCGGCGAGCACCACCTCGGTAGCCGATCGTGTCATGCGCCTGGTCGGACGAGCAGACATCGCCGAGGAGCCCTGGTTTCTCAACGCAAGCGACCGGGTTCAGCACGCCGACAAGATCGACGCACCCGTAGCCGAATGGATCGGGCAGCGCAACTTGGAAGACGTCGCGGCGGCGTTCCAAGACGCCGGCGCCGCGCTGGCGCCGATCTATGACATCGCTCAGCTCATGAGTGACCCGCACGTCCAGCAACGGGAGACGATCACAACCATCCAAGATGAGGACCTGGGTCCGCTGAAGATGCAAAACCTCCTCTTCCGGCTGCAGCGAACCCCGGGCGCCATCCGCTACGGCGGCCGCAGGCTCGGCCAAGACACCGAGCAGGTCCTCAACAACCTGCTCGGACTCAACGTTGACCAAATCAAAGCCCTGCGAGACAAGGAAGTCCTCTGATGAACCGTAGCTACCTCTTCGCTCCTGGACACAGCGAGAAACTACTGACCCGGGTGTTCGCTGCCGGCGCCGACGCCATCATGCTCGACTTGGAAGACGCCGTGCCCCCGAAGGCCAAGAGCACCGCCCGGGCCATGGTGTCCAAGGCCCTCGCCGATCGACCTGCCTGGGTGCGCATCAACGCTGTAGGCACGCCCTGGTGCGAATCGGATCTCGAAGCGGTCGGAGAACTGGCATTCGGGATCCGGATCCCCAAGACGGAGTCCGCCGCCGACGTCGAGTGGGTGAGCCGCCGCGCACCCGGCAAACCCCTCATTTGCGCCATCGAGAGCGCCCGCGGAGTGTTCGCGGCACAGGAGATCGCCGCGGTTCCTGGCGTTCAGCACCTGGCAATGGGAGGGGTGGATCTGCAGCGCGACCTCAATGCCAGCAACGGGAACGCGCAGACGCTCTACGTGAGATCCCACCTCGTCATCGCCTCCCGCGCCGCCGGGATAGGCGCTCCGATTGACAGTGTCTACCCGAACCTCGACGACGCAGACGGGCTACTCGAGCAGGCTCTCTTCGCTCGATCGCTCGGCTTCTTCGGCAAGTCTGCGATCCACCCATGCCAACTCGCCGCGATCCACGAAGCGTTCACTCCTTCTGCACCGGACATCGCTTGGGCACGGGAGGTCCTGGCAGCGTTCGACGCCTCTGGTGGTGAGGCAGTGCGCCTGTCCACCGGAGAATTCATCGACTTGCCCGTAGCGCAGAGGGCACGTCACCTTCTCAAGATTGGTGACCTCGGCAGTCGACGCACGTCAACCACGTCTCAATGACCAGGCGAGCTCACGTCGACAACCTCACTCGGCGGTGGAACGCCGACCTAGCCTTGGTGATGCGTAGACCGCTGGCGCCATGGGAAGGAGCCCGCCCTAGCTGCCGATCCCGATGGCCGGGGCAACCGGACGGCAAAACCGAGCTTCACTTGGCGACCGAATCGGTTGGCCTCGGGGATCCCCCATACCTGTCGTCTCCTGGGCTCTGTACGACGTGGGCTGATGAGACACCCCGGGATACCCCCCCGATCGTTCCCTTGTTGCAGTCGGCGAGCCTGAGCTCGTTGACAAGCTCAGGCGGCCCGCGACGACCATGGAAGAACTGCGGCCGCAGCACTCGACGGCAGTAAGACGGGTGGGTGGCATCGATCTTTAGCGGAGGCTCCGCGATGCCTTATGAGGCGCACGTCGTGGCGTCGAATGGGACCGACGAAGGCAGCGCCGCGCCGCCTCGGCCGGCTATCCAAGCCCTGCCCCTAAAGGGACTGCCCATCGTCGCCGCCATCATGGTCTTCCTCATCGCGGCGATCGCGAGGAACTGGCAATGGGCGCTTAACTTGTTCCACGTCGGCGGCGGGGGCCTCTGGACAGCGATCGACCTCTTAGTCGGCCTTGTTGTGGGGCCGATCCTGGGTCGGCTACGGTGCCCAGGTCGCCGTCGATGATCAGCCGGGAACTGGCCTAACGGGGATGCTCGAGGCGCCTATCGGGCCACGACTGCTCATCCGCTGGCCTATGAGGCGGCGAGCCGGCCCAAGCCGGCCAAGGTGTTGTCAAGTCTTCCAGCGATCTGTTCGGGTGAGTACTTCTTCTCCAGGTCCAGCTCGACCCGCGCCCGCAGTGCCAGGTTGGTCATGTCGGTGGCCATCCGCACCTGTTTCCAGTCACGCATCTCCACACCCTGCTCCCAGATCAGCGCCTGGTGCATCCGTGTCAGAACCTTCACCGCGCCGGCCTGCTCGCTGTCCACGGCGACGGTACGTAGCTGGTGGCAACCGGTCCCGACCAGGTCGGCGGGACAACAGCATCACCGGCATCGCTCGTGGCTCCCGAGACACCGTTGCCCTGGCGGGCACGAGCGCGGCGACCCACGGGCCACGGTCGGTCTCGATGCCGATCTTCACCGCGGCCCCGTCGACGTCCTCCGGTAGGAACCTCCCGACCAGGGCGTGCAGCCTGGCTATTCCTGAAACGCCTTCCGGTAGGCGTGGCTTTCTACTTCTGTGACCCGCACCATCGTGGCAGCGCGGTACGAACGAAATCACCAACGGCCTACTGAGGCAGTACTTCCAAAGGCACCGACCTCTCCATGCACAGCGCATCCGACCTCGACTGGGTCGCCGCCGATCTCAACGACCGGCCCCGAAAGCGACTAGCCTTCCGCAAACCAGTCGAAGAGATTAAACCGCTCCTGTTTCTTTGACCGCTTGGATCCGCCGATCCGCTTGCGGTACTTGGGTATCAAGGGTCCGCCGTCATCTCTGCTCGCCTGCAGAGTGGAACGCGGGGGGGTCGGCGCCGAGGTCTGTGGTCGAGGTCCAGCGGGGCAGCAAGTCACCGATGCGTCCCGGTGGAGAGATGACGTGCACCGACCGCGAGGCGCCGGGCAAAGTGACCATGTGCCTTTCCGGGTTGGCCTCGCGGGGTGCGCTGCGTTCGCGGGTCCCCGCGGCCGTCAGCCAGTGCGCGGTCTGGGCGAGCGAGAGCCTGACATGCCGAGGTGGCTCGCCGCGCTGGATGCCTGCGATGGCGAGCATTGCGGCTGCGGCTGCTAGGTATCCGGTGGCGTGGTCGAGTGCCTGCGCCGGCAGCTCGCCCGGCTTGCCGTCGGCGCCCTCGGCGAGCGCGATGCCGGTGGGGCACTGGACCAGTGAGTCAAAGCCGCGCCGGGCCGCCCAAGGCCCGGTCGTGCCCCACGCAGACAGGGCTACCCCCGAGAGGTGCGGGTGTCGGTCAACGAGCTCTTCGGGCGCAAGGCCATAACGATCAAGGGCCCCTGGCCGGTAGCCCTGCACCAACACGTCGGCGTCGGCGAGCAGCTGATCGAGCCGCGCCCGTCCGGCTGGTTGGGAGATGTCGAGCTGGGCGCTGCGCTTGCCCGGGAGCGTATCCAGCGCCTGTGCGGGTAACTCCGGTAGGTTCGGAGAGTCCAGTCGCAGCACGTCGGCTCCCCATGCCGCGAGGGTCCGAGTGGCAACCGGTCCGGCGATGACGCGGGTGAGATCAAGCACGCGCAGGCCGACGGCGCCCCTGCCCGCACCGGCGCTCCTGCCCGGTCCCGGTCCCGGTCCCGCAGCCCGGCCCAGCAGTGGCAGCGCCGAGACGGCTCGACCCTGCGGGTGGGCCTGCCACTGCGAGCGGCTGCGAACGGCGTAGCCGACCGCGCCCGCCATGGCCAGTGCGTCCTCCAGGTCCGCACCAGCCCAGCTGGCAATGGCTTCCCCGACGGCCTCGGGCCGGTCTTGGCAGCCGAGCACCCGCAAGGCGCGTTCCCTGTGCCAGGGGTAGTTGGCGTGCAAACGGAGCCAACCGTCGGCGGTGCGCCAGAAACGAGACAGCGGAGCGAACGGGTTCACCCCTGATAGACCCTCCACGCGCGCATACCGCTGGCTGCGCGCAGCCACGGCAACGTGCTCCACGTCGATCAGGACCGACGCGTGTGAGCCACCCCGTCGGGCGCAGTCTAGAACCGAGGCCGCCAGGGTGGACGCGCAGACCGCGGCCACCATGGCCGGAAGCACCGCATACGTGGATGGCAGTAAGCCTGCGTCATCGTCCCCTGTCACTTCGACAACGTCGAGCAAATCCGCATCGCCGCCGAGCGCCGACCATGCGGCGCGCAACAACCTGTCAGTCACATCGGCCTCTGGCGTCACGACCATAACCCTATGAGAACCGCCACCACCGGGAATCCTCCGTAAACGATCAATACCACAAGATCGCTGAGGGGGCGCCCGTTCAACGAACGTCTGCCGATCGTCCCCGCGACGCGCGGTCTCCGGAAGAACCCGGGCGGGCCCAGTTCCCGTATGCCCCGCGCGCAGCGTTCACCGGGACAGGGGCGGGCTCGAACGGAGACGTCGCCCGTCTCACATCCTTGGTTCTCGGACGTTCTAAGGCAGAGTCCTCAGGCCTCGTCTTCACCACGGAGCGCGGGACTGCAGTCGACCCCAGGAACGCACTGCGGGCGATCAGCACCGCGGCCAAGGCTTTGGGCATGAGCGGTGTCGGGCTGCACACGCTGAGGCACTCATTTGCCACGCACATGCTCGCGGCCGGCGTGCCACTGCATACCGTCTCGGAGCTACTCGGGCACTCCTGCGTCGCGGTCACCGGCGACGTGCACGGTCCCGTCGCCAACCAGGGCGCGCGCTCTGCCGTCCAGCGGCTCTCAGCAGCAATGGGCTGGTGAGAACGTGTGCCGTGGCTACACCGATGGCTACACGGCAGCAAAGAGGCCGCCTCGGATTTTGTCCGAAACGGCCTCTGA
>ODAK010005416.1_pt1 | contig 12970 bp, 11 predicted proteins | sample 1539591 | NCBI WGS metagenome assembly ODAK01 (sample SAMEA3539303, study PRJEB22396) | soil metagenome | biome: tundra; feature: field; material: soil | place: USA | collected 2010-05 | depth 0.15 m | reverse complement strand
CGCACTCCGAATTTCAGAAGATAAAGATTGAGGTCGAAGCGTCGACGAGCCCGGAAGCTCGCATCGATGCCCGCAAATTAGAGCGCGCGATTTACAACCTGATCCTGAATGCTTGCCAGGCCGTGCAAGGGAAGGATGGTTCTGTGACTCTACGCATCACCGAAGCCGCCCACAAGGTCGAGATCCGCTTCTGCGATGACGGTCCCGGGGTGGATCCATCGATTCGCGAAAAATTGTTCCAACCGTTTGTCAGCATTGGCAAAGAAAACGGGAGCGGTTTGGGGCTTACTATCGCGCAAAAAATTGTGCAGGACCATGGCGGCAGCCTCGAATTGGAAAACTCCGTCGCGGGCAGTACCGTAATCCTCATGACTTTGCCCGCTGCGTCTACACCGACCGATGAGCCGGTTGTGAATACGGCGCGGGGATCGGCAGCCTCTTCGTCAGACGCTGCCACCTAGCCGATCGCCATTGATGAAGAGCGCAGCCCTTCCTAAAGATTCAGAATGCACGTGATCTCACAACGTCGTACAACTTCTAGGCAAGCCGGGGGCGATTCATGAAGCACATGGCCATCTTGTTGGTATTCAGCGCGAGTACGCTCTTAGCGCAACAAGGCGCTCAACCTGACGCCGGTCTGCAGGAGATGCGGCAAGAACTGCACGAGGTCGTCTCCAGTCTCCAGGAGACCCGCAGCGAACTGCGTGAGTCGCAGAGCCAGATTCATCAACTGCAAGCTGAGGTGGCTGCGCTTCGCGCCGGCAACACCCAACCTGCTCCCGCCACGCCTGCTCCCGACGCTGCCGATCAACTCGCATCCTTGCAGCAACAGCAGCAACTACTGTCCACCCGCGTGGATCAGCAGTATCAGACCAAGGTCGAGAGCGGATCGAAATACCGCGTACGTCTTTCGGGCCTCGTCCTCTTCAATGCTTCCTCGACCCGCGGCGCCGTCGATGAGCAGGATGTTCCCATGCTTGCGGAACCGCACACCCCTGGAACCGCTGCTGGCAACATCTCCGCCACCATGCGTCAAACCCTTCTTAACGTGGACGTCTTTGGACCTGACCTCGCGGGCGCCAAGACCTCAGCTTCGATGCAGTTCGATTTCTTCGGCGGATTTCCTAATACCCTGGATGGCGTAACCATGGGCATCGCTCGCATGCGCGTCGCCCGTGCGCAACTCGATTGGAACAAGTGGTCGCTCAGCTTCGGTCAGGATAAGCCATTCATCTCTCCCAACTCTCCTACGTCGCTCGCGGCCATTGGCACGCCTGAATTCGGCTATTCCGGAAACCTTTGGACGTGGACGCCGGAGATTGTCGCTGAACGCCGCTGGGAAGTATCCGAGAATCTCGTCGCGAAATTACAATTCGGTCTGCTCGATCCGCTCGGCGGCGAACCTTCCTCCGATCATTTTTCGCGTTACCCGGAGTCCGGCGAGAAGTCGAGAACGCCCGCCTTCGCCGGCCGTCAGAGCCTTCAGTTCGGGAATGGTACGCAGAAGTCGTCGGTAGGGATCGGCGGATATTTTGCTCGTCACGACTATGATTTTGGTCGGATCGTCGATAGCTGGGCTGGCACGCTGGATTGGAATGTTATCCTCGGTCGCCACTTCGAAACCGCGGGAGAGCTTTACCGCGGCCAGGCTTTAGGCGGATTCTGGGGCGGCATCGGAGCCAGCACTGTCTTCGACGGCGATCCCGCGTCCTCTCTTTCCCACGCCTTCCCCGTGAATTCCATCGGTGGCTGGTCGCAACTAAAATATAAGCCCGCCGCTAAGTGGGAAGTGAACAGCGCATTTGGCGAGGATAGTCCGTTCGCGTCCGACCTTTATCATTTCAATGGTGCAAGCCAGTACGAGCCGTATCTGAGAAACTGGACTACCATGTTCAACGTCATCCAGCGGCCGCGATCAAACTTGATGTTCTCGTTGGAGTACCGCCATCTCAACACCGTGCAGTTCAGCGGCAAACGCGCTACCGCAGAGCACGTCAATTTAGGAGTTGGAGTGAGCTTCTGATGCGGTTTGTCTCCTTACTCTCGCTGACCTTGTGTGCGGTCGCCATTGCCAGTGGGGCTCAGACCATCCACGCCACCGGCACAGTTCAAATCGTCGGGAAGAAAGGCCTCGCAAAAGATGCGTCAAACGTCGTGCTCTGGCTTACGCCGCGCAATGGCCCCGCTCCTCCTATGCCTCCCAAACAATATCGACTGGTGCAGCAGGACAAACATTTCGAACCACACCTTCTGATCGTCCCCGTGGGTGCAGTCGTCGAGTTCCCTAACAAGGATCCTTTTTTTCACAATGTCTTTTCCGTATATGAGGGAGCGCCTTTCGACTTAGGCTTGTACGAAAGCGGCTCATCTCGCCCCGCCCATTTCAATCGTCCCGGGCCCTCCTACATTTTCTGCAATATTCATCCCCAGATGAGTGCTGTGGTCCTGGCTCTGAAGACTCCGTATTACGCGATCACAAATGCCAAAGGCGAATTCAGCATCGACCTTCCCGCGGGCGACTACGAGTTGGGCGTCTGGTACGAACGCACGCTGCCCAACGACCTCGCGAGTCTCTCGCGCCGGGTGACCATCGGCGCCCCCCCCCTGGATCTTGGTCGTATCCAATTGAAGGAAGCCCCAAGCGTTGCGGAAGGTCACAAGAACAAATATGGCCAGACCTATGAAAAGGATCCCGACTATCCGTTGCATTGAGATGAAATAGAAAAACGCCGGAGACGGTAACCTCCGGCGCTCTTTTCACCACAACCCGACATTATTCCGTGTTGCCTCGCTGTTCGGTTGCCGCCGAATCTCCGAATGCAGACCACATTCTTTACGAGGTGCCTTTTGCGCCCGATCGCCGGGTCGCCAGAATCCAACGCTAAGCGCCTTCCCAAATCCCTTCCTTTCCCGGTTGCTTTCGACGACAATTCCTCTACGCTCCAGCGCCTCGGAGCGACCTCGCAGTTCTCTGGCGAACGTGAACATTCATTTCGCAGGTACTGAACTCGCCGCCCTCATCGTCGCCACCAGCTTCGCCGCTGGACTCAACACCTACGCCACCATCGCCACTCTCGGACTACTCTCCCGCGCCGGCGCATTGACGCTGCCCGGTTCCTTGCATCTTGTTTCCAGTTGGTGGGTCATCGGTGCTTGTCTCGCGCTCTTCACCATCGAGTTCTTCGCCGACAAAATTCCCGCCTTCGACCTCGTCTGGAACGCCTTGCATACTTTCGTGCGAGTTCCCATCGCCGCCCTGCTCGCGTTTAAAGCGACGTCCTCGCTTTCGCCCGAGATGCAACTCATCGGCGCGCTCGCCGGTGCGGCCATCGCCTTCGCTGCTCACGGCGGAAAAACTGCGGTCCGCGCCGCGATCACTCCGTCGCCCGAGCCCGTCTCCAACATCGCACTCAGCGCCGGGGAAGACGTTCTCGCCGTCGGGCTCACCTGGTTCGCCACCCGCCATCCTTACACCAGCGCTGGCATTGCGATCGTCTTGGTCGTGATCATCGTCATCCTCACCCGCTGGATCATCCGCGCCCTCCGCAAACTGTTTCGCGGTGCCGAAAATGTGATCGCCTCCTCACACTCCAGCGCCTGACAAATTTCGTTGCAATTTCCGCATTCCTCCCGCACAATGCCCGCCTTATTCATGACGACTACAAGCACGCCGGAACGCAAAAGGCTTTCCGGATCACTGATCGCAGTTCTCGTGTTGTTGGGAATTTCCGTCTTCATCAACTACATCGATCGCGGAAATCTCTCCATCGCCGCTCCCTTGCTGAAGGCCGAACTCAAGATCACCCCCGCGCAACTTGGATTGCTGCTCTCCGCGTTCTTCTGGACGTACGCCTGTCTCCAGCCCATCTACGGATGGCTCGTCGATCGCTTCAGCGTCTATTGGATGTTGGCTGCCGGCTACTGTCTGTGGTCACTCGCCACCGCAGTCACCGGATTCGTGCACGTCTTCGCAGTTCTCTTCGTATTTCGTCTCATTGTTGGAATGGGCGAAGCAGTTTCGTTTCCCGCCTATTCCAAGATCATCGCGCTCAATTATCCCGAGGAGCATCGCGGTCTAGCGAACGCAGTTGTTGCGGCCGGTCTCTCCATCGGACCCGGCTTCGGCATGCTGCTCGGTGGCACTCTCATGGCTCGCTTCGGATGGCGGCCCTTCTTCATCGTCCTCGGCTTCGCGAGCCTGGTTTGGCTTCCCGCCTGGATCAAGTGGATGCCACGCACTAACGTCGTCCCGCCCGCGAACTCCGCCTCGGCCCCCAGCCTCTGGGAGTTTCTCAGCCTGCGATCCGCGTGGGGAACGTGCATCGGAGTTTTTTGCGGTAACTACCTCAATTACTTCATGCTTACCTGGCTCCCTTATTACTTGGTCCGTGAGCAGCACTTCTCCATGCCAACCATGGCAAAAATCGGAGGTGCCGGATACCTGCTCAGCGCCGCATGCGCCACCATCTCCGGATCCCTCTCCGATCGCTGGATCCAGTCCGGCGCTACTCCCACTCGCGTGCGTAAGACTTTCTCCGGCGTAGGCATCGCCATGGCCGGAATTTTTCTTGGCCTTTGTTCGATCGCACCTCTGCACCAGCTTTGTGTTGCACTGCTCTGGCTTGGCATGGGATGTTTCGGCGTCTCATCCTCCAACGTCTGGGCGATTTCGCAAACCCTCGCCGGTCCGCAAGCCGCAGGGCGATGGGTCGGTTTTCAGAATTGCATTGCAAATATTGCTGGAGTCGTCGTGCCCGTCATCACCGGCTTCGTTCTCGCCCGTACCGGACACTTCTATTGGGCCTTCGCCATCGTCACCGCCGTCGCTCTCACCGGCTCCATGGCGTGGTTCTTCATCGTCGGTCGGGTAGAGCAGGTCGCGTGGGGCAAGTATCGTCCGCCTCTCCTCGCCAAGGCCGCAGCAGAATAAAGCCGATGTTTGAAAAGGAGGCACCCTCGCAGGCGCCCCCTTCCGTTCACGAGGAATGGCCTGGAGTGATGGCAAACTGCGTTGTGTGCGAAGCAACCAGTTTCGGCATCGCCGATTGGAAGCCCGCATGACCTCCAAACACCCCTCAGCCGCCGACCGTGTTCTTTACAAAGCCAAGGCAAACGGACGAAACTGCATCGCCGTCAACGGCTGAGTTCACTTCTCAAGCAAGCAGTATTCCCCAACCTTCTTGGCGTCGTCCGGATCCGACGCGCCTGGAAACAGGTCCACGTTCTGGCATTCATATACGCCATGATTCTTCGGCAGCGTCACCATCCAATATTCCCCGGGCTTCGGCGCCGCACATTCCGGGAACCCTTCATTGCAATTCAGCTCGGCCATCTTCTTTCCATCGTTCACCGCAACGATGATGACCCCGCTATTCTTTTCCGTACTCTTCACCGTGATTTTCATCTTCTCCTCGGCCAGCACTTGCACCGAGATCAACAGAATGAGGCAGACGATTAGCTTTTTCATAAGTACTTCCTGTCCGGAATAATTCGCGGACGTTCCGTTAGCCATCCCCACGGAATGCCGCTATGGAAATCATCCCGCTACCCGGCGTGCGTGTCTGTGACGTACGTCGCACCTCTTCGTCCACCTGCCTCTATAATTGCTCGACCTCATGAGCAGCCCTGCGCCATCACCGCTACCGCCGAAGCCAAATTTCGGTCGACGCCTCGACGAATTTTGGAAGCGCATAACCGAAGGCATGGAACTCAACCAGCTATGGGCGCAGTTCCGCTCGGATACTCGCGCCAGCTACCGCTTCTATTCCAAGGAGATCGATCCCAGCCGTACCGCCGGCATGAAGCCCGGCCGCCGCTTCCTCTTCATCACCGAACAGTTTTTCTGGGCAATCCTCGAGAAGCTCACGCCCGCACGCCGCGTGCTTCTTCTGCTCGCACTGGTCCTGCTCATCGTGGGTGATATCAGCTTTCACGGGGAGCACACCTCGGTCGACTTCAATACCCGCTTCTACGGCGGCGTGCTGATGTTCCTGTTGCTCATGCTCGAAATCGGCGACCGCGTCGTCATGAAACGCGATCTCCAGATCGCCAAGGAAATCCAGCAGTGGCTCCTGCCCGCAACTCCGCCTACCGTTCCCGGGATGGAGATCGCGTTCATCACTCGCCCCGCTAACACAGTGGCCGGGGATTTCTACGATGTCTTCGCACGCACCGGCACCGACAACAGTTGGCTCATGGCTGTCGCCGACGTCGCCGGCAAGAGCATGCCAGCCGCGCTGCTCATGGCCAGCTTTCAGGCCAGTCTTAAGACTCTTTCCACCACCAGCGTCTCGCTCAACGATCTCGTGCTGGGCATGAACCGTTACGCCTGCACCAATAGCCAGCAGGGACGCCGTTTCACCACCGCATTTCTCGGAGAATACATTCCCGACAACCGCACCCTGACCTATATCAATGCAGGCCACAATAATCCCATGCTGCGTCGCGCAGGAGGACAGCTCGAGCGTCTCGATGTCGGTGGAGTACCGCTAGGAATCTTGCCGGACGCAACCTATCAATCCGGCACAGTCGCTCTCAATCCCGGCGACTGGCTCGTTATCTTTACCGACGGCGTAATCGAAGCCGAGAACGAACAGGCGATGGAGTACGGAGAAGACCGCCTGCTCCTCATGATCAACTCCGGCCTCACGTTGACCCCAGCTCAAATGCTGCACCAGATCATGGCCGACCTCGACCGCTTCGTGGCTACCACCCCGCAACACGACGACATAACCTGCCTGCTGATTAAAGCGGTGTGAGCGAGGTTGTTTTCGGGGACTACAGGAGTGTGACAGATAGTTGTTCTGTTTTGCGGTAGCACGCGGCTTCACAGCTTGCTGAAAACTCTCCATTCGTCAACGCACGGAATTTAAGTACGCCTTGTAAATTTAAGCACGCCTTGTATCAGGGCACGGCTTCAGCCGTGCCATTCAGGTTCAGCAAAAGATGGGCTTTAGCCCCCTGAGGGAGGCGGCTATGGAGACGACCCTACCGATCGGCGGGACTCCAGCCTGAAAACGATCGAAGCCAATCGAGCCACCTCATTCTTCGCTCAACATCTTCCCCAACGTAGGTCGATGCTTCGCCGTCTTCTCTTTCTTCTTCACCGGCCCCGCCCGCGTCGTCGGTACGACCCCAATCACCTTGCGTGATAGTGCCTTCACCGCCGTCACTGCGCGAAACGGTTTCTTCTTCCCCTTCTTAGGAGCCATTGTTGAAACAGAATGTCAGAAAACAATCCGCTTGCAAAGATTATTACTTCTCTCTTTCGATACTCATCCCGCCAGGAGAATCAAGAGCTCTGCCCCCAAACCCCGGTCCCTACACCTGCCAGGATCCCCAACACCACCACCGTCCCATACATCTTCGCCGCACTCTGCCATGACAAGGTCTTCCCCAGGATCAACGCCGAATACACGCTGAACACGCCCAGCGTGCACAGTAAGGTGACCACGTACGGCAGCGGAACCCCTCGTGTCATCAACACAAATGCCACCGCCACATCGAACGCCATCGGCACCGGCAAGAATGTTCCTACGAGCGCCACCGCAACAATTCCCAGGATCGTGACGTGCACCGCCAAGCTGGTTGCCGGCAACAACTCCGCCGCAGTGGCGCCCAAGAGGGCCGCCACAATCATCAACGGCACCGTCACCAAAATCATCTTTCCCAGGTTCTTGAGAAACAGCGCAACCGCCGAGCTTGCAGTTCCCTCACCCGACGCGACCTCACATACCACGTCTACCACTGGCTTCGGCGCAAGCCACGGCACCAGTGCGATCAGCGCGACCACCGTCGCTAGCTTGGTCAGTGCTACCGGCAATGGAAATAGGCTGAAGCTCATCGCCACCACAACGATGTTCAGCGTCGGCGAACTGATCATCGTCGCCAGTACCGTATTCGGGCTCGCTCCTGCCTGCGCCAACCCTCGCCCGATCGGCGCCACGCAATTCGCGCACACCCCCAGCGGAGTTCCCACCGCCACGCCTAGCAATGTATTTCCCGCCGAACTCTTAAACCGCCGCCGCGTAAACATCGGAAGCAGCGTCAGCAGCGCCGCCCCGAAGCCAATTCCGAAGCTCATGCCAATCCGGTTCGCATACAGCCAGTTCCCGGTCGTACGTGCAATCCGAACCGGCAACGGCATACTCGGATTCACCGGCAGTACCGCATCAAATGTGATCGGCGCAGAGACCTTTACGGAATGTCCCGCATGCAGCTTCTTCAGCAGCGCCGGGTAGCGGGAATCTACCCAGAAGTACGAGGCCATAGCCAAAGCCAGCAACGTAACAACAAAAATTTGCGTGACCGGAATCACGCGTTCTGTCGTTTTTTGTGCAGACGACAATGCAGGCGCAGCAGAGGTGCTCGATGACATAGCCCTCTCCTTATTCGTTATCCAGGTTTGATTTGGAAGCCGTAGATTCCCCCACAGAATCCGCGGCCCAATCGGTGCGCAAGCGTACAGCGGCGGCTGTCTCTCCAGCCATAATAGGAATCTACTAGTCGTTCGGAAGACACAAAAAAGCGGCAGGCACGAAGCCCACCGCCGTCTTCAAACGGGAGAATTAATATGCGTAGCCGTCGGGCCCCGGAACAGCACCTACTCGTACCTGATTGTCCACAAACTCGCGTCCGGCGGTGAGTGCCTTCTTGTCGAGTTCCAGGATCTTCGGATTCTTTACCGTAGTTTCCAACACATTAATCGCGGTCTCGGCCGGGAGGCACTCCGTCTCTTCCAGCAGCGCCCCGAGCATCACCACGTTCGCGATCTTCGCTGAGCCGAGTGTGTCGGCGATTTCCGACGCCGGTACGCACAACACGCGCGCATGACTACAGGTGAAGTCCTCGGGCAATCTGCTGTTGTTGTAGAGAATGACTCCACCCGGCGCGACCTGTTCCGCGAACTTCCGTAATGAAGGCTCATTCATCGCGACCACCACTTCCGGCCGCGTAATCACCGGCGATCCAATGCGATCGTGCGCCAGGGTCACATGGCAATGCGCGCTTCCGCTCCGCATCTCCGGCCCATACGAAGGTAGCCAGCTCACTTCCATGTTCTCCCGCATACCCATCTCGGCGATCAGTTGCCCCAGCAGCAGGACGCCCTGCCCGCCAAAGCCCGCAACTTTGATTGTCGTCTCGCGCGTATGGTGATGCCGCTTCACCTCGCTCACGCCCCCACTCGCTCCAATCGCTTCCGCGACGGACTTGTGGGGCGCATGTTTGCATTCCGGCATCTCAATCTTCTTCTCCCGGAACACGCCCAGCGGGTATGTCTTCATCAGAACTTCGCTCACCCATTTGCGCGCCTCGATCGGATCTTTCTTCCAAATCGTCGGACACGGCGACAAAATTTCGACGAACGTAAATCCCGCTCCCTGGCTTTGCAGCGTCAGCGCCTTCTTCACTGCCTTTTGCGCCTTGATGATGGTCTTCGCATCCGCCAGCGCTACTCGCTCGATATACACCGGCGCCTCCAGGCTCGCGAGCAATTCGCAAACGTGAAGCGGAAACCCCTCATTCGCAGGATTACGTCCATAAGGCGACGTCGTGCTCGTCTGGTTCACCAGCGTGGTCGGAGCCATCTGCCCGCCGGTCATTCCGTAGATCGCGTTGTTAATAAAGATGACAGTAATGTTCTCGCCGCGATTCGCCGCGTGAATGATCTCCGCCGTGCCAATCGCAGCCAGGTCGCCATCGCCCTGGTAACTGATCACGATGCTCTCCGGATTCGATCTCCGCAGCGCCGTCGCGGCCGCCGGAGCACGCCCGTGCGCCACCTGCACGTTGCCCACATCGAAGTAGTAATAGGCGAACACCGAGCATCCCACCGGGCTGACGAGTGTCGTGCGATCCTGCAGCCCCAATTCGGTGAGTGCCTCGGCAATCAGCTTATGCGCCACGCCATGCCCGCAGCCAGGACAATAGTGCGTCTGCCCTTGCAGTTCGTCCTTCCGCTCGAAACGGTCGTAGAAGGCCGGAGACTTTTCTTTAACGATGTCAAACCCTTCCATGATTTCTCCTTTTCCTCTAGACCAAACTTGCTACGCGTGAGAACAGCTCTGCATTGATCTCTTCTGCAGAAGGCACGTTGCCGCCGTAACGTCCGTAAAACTCCACCGGAACCTTTCCGTTCACGGCCAGCTTCACGTCCTCCACCATCTGCCCCGTGCTCATCTCCACCGTCATCACGCATGCCGCGCGATCGGCCACCTTCGCCAGCGCCTTCGATGGGAACGGCCACAGCGTAATCGGACGGAACAGCCCGACCTTCATCCCTTGCGCACGCGCCATGTCCACCGTCGATCGCAGCACCCGCGAGATGATTCCATGACCCACGACCAGCACCTCGGCATCTTCCGCCATGTAGGTCTCGTAAAGCGCTTCGTTCTTTTCGATTTCCTTGTACTTCTGATCGAGATGTCGAATGTGTGCCTCGAGCAGATCGGGGGTCAGGTAAATCGAGCTAATGAGGTTCTTCCTCGTCTCGCGATTCCCCTTCACCGCCCACGGCTTCTCCGGCGTCACGATCTCGCGGTACTGAATGTCGAGCGGCTCCATCATCTGCCCCACGAATCCGTCCGTCATGATCACCGCCGGGTTCCGATACTTATCCGAAAGCTCGAATGCCTGGACCGTGTAATCGAACATCTCTTGCACCGACGCCGGTGCCAGCACGATGTTGCGATAGCATCCGTGGCCTCCGCCCTTGGTCATCGCGAAGTAATCGCTCTGTTCCGGCGCGATGTTCCCTAACCCCGGGCCTCCTCGCACGATATCGACAATCACGCACGGCAACTCCGATCCCGCCAGGTAGCTGATGCCTTCCTGCATCAAGCTCCCCCCCGGTCCAGACGAAGCCGTCATCGCCCGCACTCCCGCCGATGCCGCCCCGTACACCATGTTGATTGCTGAAACTTCGCTCTCCGCCTGCAGAAACGTTCCGCCAACCTGCGGGAACAGCAGCGCCGCATACTCCGCGATCTCGCTCGCCGGCGTAATCGGATACCCGTAATACCCGCGGCATCCGGCCATCAGCGCGCCCTTTACGATTGCAACATTGCCCTTACACAGTTGCCGCATGGGTTCCCTCCGGCGAATTAACGGGCGGCTTCATCGCCGCCTTCGTCTTGTAAACCGTAATTGCGCCCGGTTCCGGGCAGCAGTAGTAGCAAATCCCGCAGCCTGTACATCGTTCTCCGACATAGTGCGCCGGATGCACTCCCTGGTGACTCAACTCCGGCAACAACTCCAGTACCTTCGGAGGACACGACTCCACGCACAACCCGCAGCCCTTGCACTCGTCCACATCTACCGTTACGTAACCGCGTGCTTCCGCCATGATTGCCTCAATTAGCTTTCTTACACCGTGGCCGCGCCGACCAATTCTCCGGCGCGTGTCCACTTCATCTTTTCGCAATGCTCCTGCAACTCTTTGCGGAACTTCGGATGTGCAATCCCAATCAGCATCTCCGCCCGTTGCCGCACACTCTTGCCATGCAGATTTACGATCCCGAACTCCGTCGCGACGTAACGCACATCAGCGCGCGTCGTCACCACCCCAGCGCCCGGCTTCAACATCGGAACAATCTTCGACACCGCTCCATGTTTCGCAGTCGAAGGCAGCGCGATAATCGGCTTCCCATTCTTCGAACGTCCCGCGCCGCGGATGAAATCCAACTGCCCGCCAAATCCGCTGTAGAACGACTGTCCCACGGAATCCGAACAAACCTGCCCGGTAAGATCGATCTCCAACGCCGAGTTGATGGCGATCATGTTGTCGTGCCGCGCCACCACGTACGGATCGTTGGTATAGCTGTTCGGACGGAAATCGAAGATCTGGTTTCGGTTGACGTAGTCGTACATCTTCCTGCTGCCTAGCACGAACCCAACGGTCACCTTGTTGGGATTTAGCGTCTTCATCCGTCCGTTGATCACCCCCGACTCAATCAGCGGGATCGCGCCTTCGCTGATCGTCTCGGTATGTACGCCAAGATTCTTGCGGTCCGTCAAGTGCGGGAGAATGGCATCTGGAATTCCGCCAATGCCCGTCTGTAACGTGCAGCCGTCTTCGATCAAATCGACGATGTTTCGCGCAATCGCTCTCTGCTCGTCCGTGATCCCGTGCACCGGCAGTTCCACGAGCGATTCCGACACCTCGACAAAGGCGTCGATCTCATTCACATGCAAGAAGGTATTGCCGCAGGTCCGCGGCATTTGGTCGTTGGTCTGCGCAATCACATAGCGTGCCGCGCGCGCCGCCGATAGGGTCGTCTCAATCGACGTCCCCATGCTCACAAAGCCATGCTCATCCGGCCGCGATACATGAATGAGTGCGACGTCAATCGGCATCTCGCCGCTGGTGAACATCGCCTCGATTTCACTCAGGTGGATCGGCGTATAGTCCGCCCGGCCTTCGTTAACCGCCTGGCGAACATTCGAGCCGATAAACAGAGCGTTCGGCCGGAATGATGCCGCAAACTCCGGCTCCGCATACCTTGCATAACCCAATCCCAACAGGTGCGCTACTTCCACGTTCCGCAGTTCCGGAGCCCGGTCTGCCAGCGCGTTGGCCAGCACCTGCGGAAACCCGCTGTTTGCGTGCACCCACACCCGCATCCCTGACTCGACCACCCCCAGCGCTTCCCGCGCTGTCTTCTTCTTGCTTTCGTACTCTGCCAACCACGACATGCTCTTTCCCCTTAGCGAACGGCCTCTTGCGCCATCGCCACCCGCGCTTGCTCATGCCCCACTGCGGCATAAAAAATTGCGCGGTCAAAAAATTGGTCCAGTAACTCCAACATCTCCAATTCGCCAAAAATCTCCGCCGGCCGCTCAATTACCGACTCGAGCTTCAGGTAATCCCACAGGTTTTCCTTCACCAGGCAGATCGTCCATGTCACCTGGCTCGACGGCACTCCCTGCTGCGCCCGCTTTTTCCCGATCTCCAGGTATCGCTTCTCGATGT
>ODAK010005414.1_pt1 | contig 12979 bp, 7 predicted proteins | sample 1539591 | NCBI WGS metagenome assembly ODAK01 (sample SAMEA3539303, study PRJEB22396) | soil metagenome | biome: tundra; feature: field; material: soil | place: USA | collected 2010-05 | depth 0.15 m | reverse complement strand
CCGTCAAACTCAACGTGTTTCACTGGCACCTGACTGAGGATCAAGGCTTTCGCATCGAGATCCGCATTTTTCCCAAGCTCACTCAGAACGGGTCCGACGGCCTTTACTACTCGCAGCAAGATGCTAAAGATGTCGTCGCGTACGCGCGGGCGCGCGGCATTCGCGTCGTCCCCGAGTTTGAAATGCCGGGCCACAGCGCCGCATGGCTCGTTGCTTACCCGTCACTCGCCAGCGGAACCACGCCTCATGAAATTCGTCGCGAGTTTGGCATCAGCGACACCGCCATCGACCCCACGCGTGACGCGACCTATGCCTTCATCGATCGCTTCCTGACCGAGATGTCTTCAATCTTCCCCGATGCCTATGTTCACATCGGCGGAGATGAAACGCCGGCACCCGATTGGAAGAACAATCCGCGCATCATCGCTTTCATGAAGGCGCACAACCTCAAAGACAATGATGCCCTGCAGGCGTACTTCAACACGCGCGTTCTCAAAATCATCGCGCGTCTACACAAGCACATGATGGGCTGGGATGAAGTCCTCACACCCGGATTACCCAAGGATGTGGTCGTGCAATCCTGGCGCGGCGAAGAGTCTCTCGCCAAGGGCGCGCACCTTGGCTATGAGGGCGTGCTCTCCGCACCCTACTACCTCGATGCGATGAAGCCCGCCGGTGTTCACTACCTCGCCGACCCCATCCCCTCCTCTTCGAGCCTCACGCCCGACGAGCGCAAGCACATTCTCGGCGGCGAAGTCTGCATGTGGGCCGAGCAGCTCTACGAGCGCACCATCGACTCGCGCATCTGGCCCCGTACCGCTGCGATGGCTGAACGCTTCTGGTCGCCTGAAAGCGTGCGCGACGTCGATGACATGTACCGCCGCCTCATCCCGGTCTCTGTAGAACTCGAAGGCCTCGGCCTCAAGCATCTTGCGTCAGAAGATGCCGGCCTGCGCGCGCTTGCAGGCACACAGAACATCGATGCGCTTCGCACCTTTGCTTCTGCGCTCGAGCCGGTCAGCTTCAGCAACCGATACGAAGGCCAGCACACGGATCAGCTCACTGCGCTCGATAACCTCGTCGATGCGGTAGTTCCCGATCCTCCTTCGCGCCACTGGTTTGAACTTGCAGTCAAGCGACTCGTCGCCGACCCGAAGGGCGATTCCGCAGATCGCGACGCGCTGGCAGCCTGGTTCACGCAGCTCGCCGCCTCCATTCCCGCTGTGCATCAACAGGTGGCCACGTCTCCCCGCCTCGCCGCAGCCTTCACTCGCGCTGACCAGCTTCTTCAGCTCACCGCAATGGGGCAACAGGCCCTGCAATACTTCGCAGGCAACGAAAAAGCTCCCGCAGGCTGGAGGAAAACGCAGCTCGACACCATCAATGAAATCAACAAGCCGGCGTCCCTGGTTCGGTTCACTTTGTTGCCAGCAATGAGCGACCTCATCAAAGCCGTGCCCGAATAATATTTTCGCCTCCATTTTCCCTTTGAGCTTCACGTCAAGCATCCAGTTCAAAACCACTCTGTCGAAGCTGCAGGGGGGGTCTTTCTCGATTCACCGGGCCTTCTCTCCAAACCTTGCTCGTCCATCCAGCACCCTCCGGTGGTAGCCTTCCCATGGACTTCAAACCAGGGAGAAACCATGCGTATTTCCTTGCATCACTTTGCCGCAGTCACACTCGCAATCGGATCGTCACTCGTCATCTCGGCACAAACGCCTTTGCAGCAGGCCGCGGCACACCCTATCGAGACGCCGCAAACCCCTGCGCCTGCTCACCCCTTTGCGCCCGTCCAAACCACCCGCACAGAAAACATCACGAATCCAATCGCCGACCCCAAAGCAGTCGTTACGCTGGACAAGGCGCGCTTCACGGTGCTCACACCTCAGTTGATCCGCATGGAGTGGGCCGCCGACGGCAAGTTTGAAGATCACGCTTCCTTCGTCTTCATCAATCGCCGCCTGCCCGTTCCCAAATTCACGCAGCATGTGAATCAGACCGGCCCCGGGCAAAACCTCATCATCGACACCGGCGCATTGAAGCTGACCTACGAACCCAAATCGAACAAAGACGGCAAATTTACCGCCGACAGCCTGCACATCGCTTTCGAACTCGATGGCAAGCAAGTTTCGTGGAAGCCCGGCCAAGCCGACTCCGAAAACCTGCAAGGCACCACGCGTACTCTCGATGGCGCATTCGGCTCCAAGACCAAGGAACCCATCGAGCCCGGCCTCGTGTCGCGTGCCGGATGGACGGTCGTCGATGATTCCACGCGCCCACTCTTCGATTCCGCTGATTTCAATTTTGCGCAAGGCGAAAAGAGTCCCTGGCCCTGGGTCATGGAACGCCCCCCCGGCGAACGCCAGGACATGTACTTCTTCGGCTACGGCCATGACTACCGCAAAGCTCTCGGCGATTATGTGCGCGTTGCCGGCCGCATTCCGCTCCCGCCCCGCTTCGCGTTCGGTGCGTGGTGGTCGCGCTACTGGGATTACACCGACCAGGAACTCGATGAGCTGGTCAGCGGATTTCACGAGAACGATGTGCCCCTCGACGTCTTCGTCATCGACATGGGCTGGCACATCAGCAACAGCCAACTGCGCGCCACGGGCGAGACGGATCAATCCAACCACGGGCTCGGTTGGTCCGGCTATTCATGGAACAAAGTTCTCTTCCCTGATCCGGATGACTTTCTCGCCAAGCTTCATTCTGAGGGCCTCAAAGCCACACTCAATCTCCACCCTGCATCCGGAGTGCAACCGTGGGAAACTGCATATCCCGCGATGGCAAAAGCGATGGGTATCGACCCGGCGACAAAGAAATATGTGCCGTTCGATATCACCGACAAGAAATACGCAACCAATTACATGAACCTCCTCCACCATCCGCTTGAAAAGCAAGGCATCGACTTCTGGTGGCTCGATTGGCAACAGGAGCCGAACACCAAGATGGCCGGCGTGACGCCCACATGGTGGCTCAATTACGTGCATTTCACCGATCAGCAGCGCGAAGGCAAGCGCCCACTGCTCTTCCATCGCTGGGGCGGCCTCGGCAATCATCGTTATCAAATCGGCTTCTCAGGCGACTCATTTTCAGTGTGGGATTCGCTGGCCTTCCAGCCGTGGTTTACCGCCACTGCAGCCAATGTAGGCTACGCCTATTGGAGCCATGACATCGGCGGACACATGCCAGGCGCCGTCGATCCTGAACTCTACACACGTTGGGTAGAGTTTGGCGCCTTCAGCCCCATCCTGCGCACCCACACCACCAAAAATCCTGACTCCGAACGCCGCATCTGGGCTTATCCCGAACCCTATTCGGCGATCCTGCGCTCGACCTTCCAGTTGCGATATGCGCTTGAGCCTTACATCTACACCGAGGCTCGCCGAACCTACGACACCGGCGTCGCATTCTTCCGCCCGCTCTACTACGACTGGCCCGACGCCAACGAAGCATACGAGAGCAAAGGCGAATATCTCTTCGGCGATCAGATGGTCGTTGCACCAGTCGTCGCACCTGCTGACAAGACAACGCTGCTTACTGCCGAAAAAGTATGGCTACCCAAAGGCGAGTGGATCGAATGGCCCACCGGCAAACACTTCACCGGCCCGACCAGCATTGAGCGCAATTTCTCCATCGACCAGACGCCGGTGTACCTCAAAGCCGGAGCCATCGTGCCTATGCAACCGCCCATGCACTACACCGGAGAGAAGCCCGTCGACCCTTTAATCGTGAATGTCTGGCCGCTCGCGCCCGGCGGCAGCACCAGCTACTCGCTCTATGAGGATTCCGGCGCGGCAGTTGAATATCAGCACGGCGTCTTCGTTCGCACCCCCATCAATGCCACGCAAAATGGCGACACGCTGCGCGTCGAAATCGGACCCGCGCAAGGCAGTTATCCCGGCATGCTCAAGTCGCGCGGCTACAACCTGCGCTTCCCCGCCGATTGGCCGCCCACATCGGTCACCGTCAACGGCATCGCGGTAAAGCACGCGGCCTTCAACGGCAAACAAGGCTGGAGCTTTGAAGGCAACACGCTCACCACGGTGATTCCTGTGACGACCCAGAGCGTCGCAACCAAAGTCACTATCGAGGTCCATCGGGCTGCGGGCCTTACCGCGCATCGTGACGAACTCGACGGCTTCAACGGCGCGATGACGCGGCTACGCGGGGCCTACGATGCGATGAACCAGACCTTCCCCGCATCTGCGCCGCCCGACATTCTCGTCGATGCCATGCAGACCGGCGATCGTCTCGGCTACCATCCCGAACGCGCGCAGCAGGAACTGGAACGCTTCCACCAGATTCTTCCTGAAGCGCAGGCAGCCGTCGAAAAGTCCTCGCAGGAATTTGCGCAGCGCATGGAAGACTTTGCCAAGCGCATGAACCGCGATAACCCGCACGCTGCCGATTCAAGTGCTCAACGGCAGCGGCGCCTCGACGCAATGAGCAGGGCCCAGCGGCAGGCTGCAGAGGCCAGCAAGTAATCCGCGCACGATCAACCCTGGGGATGCGGTGCAATGCGTCGCATCCCCGTAAATCATGTAATCGTTTGCAGGCGGCGCCTGAATCGGTTTACGATTCGGGCGTATGAGAAATCCAGCTCGACTCCTGCCCGCAATTTTCCTGCTCGCTGCGCCACTTGCTTTTGCCCAGGCGCCCTCCGCAGCATCCGACCCTCTCGCTCCCACACTCGGCGTCAAATCTCCCGAGCAGATCGATCAGGAATGGCAGAAGTCCGTAGCCAAGTACGATGCTGAACGCAATCGCCTTCTCACTGAAGCCGACAGGCAGGCGAACGACGGCCCGATCCGTCCTGACTGGGGCTCGCTGATGAAGTACGAGCAGCCACAGTGGTACAAGGATGCCAAGTTTGGCATCTTCATCCACTGGGGCGTCTACTCCGTCCCCGCGGCACAAAATGAATGGTACCCACGCAACATGTATCATCCCGGCGATGGCGCGTACAAAAACTTCCATGAACATTTCGCCGAACAGAATTCCGCAGACGCAGAGGCCAAAGGCTACAAAGACCTCATTCCACTTTTTCGCGCCGAGCACTTCGATGCCACTGCGTGGGCTCAGCTCTTCAAAGACTCAGGCGCACAATATGTAGTTCCCGTTGCAGAACACCATGACGGCTTCTCGATGTACGATTCAGGCCTTTCCGATTGGACAGTCGTGAAGATGGGCCCTAAGCGGGACACGCTTGCTGAACTGTCAACGGCAATCCGCAAAGCAGGATTGCATTTCGGCCTCAGCTCCCATCGCGCCGAACACAATTTCTTTTACGACGGCGGTCGTGCCATTCGCTCCGACGTCAACGATCCGAAATACGCTTCGCTCTATGGTCCCGCTCATCAATGGTTCGAGGCGCCCGGCGACGCGCATGGCCTCGACAACGATTGGACGTGGGTGAGTGAAGCGTGGACACGCGATTGGCTGGCGCGCGACACCGAGCTCGTCGAGAAATACAAACCTGAAGTTGTGTACTTCGATTGGTGGATCGGCCATCCGGATTTTCGTCGCGCTGTCACGGAGTTTGCAGCGTTCTATTACAACTACGCCGCCGCGCACGGATACACAGGCGTCATCGACTTCAAGGATTATTCGCTTAATTGGAAATCTGGCACGCGCGATTTTGAGCGCGGACAACAGGATCACATCATCGCCGATCATTGGCAGACCGACACATCCATCAGCAATGCCTCGTGGGGTTATGTCGAACACGATACATTCAAGACTCCCGAATTTCTTATTCGCCAGCTCGTAGACATCGTAAGCAAAAATGGAAATCTCCTCCTGAACTTCGGTCCGCGTCCCGATGGCACAGTCCCCGACGAAGTGCGCGCGACTCTGCTTCAGATGGGCGCGTGGCTCAAGGTCAACGGCGAAGCCATCTATGCCACAACGCCGTGGAAGATTTACGGCGAAGGTCCAACCAAAGTCGCAGCGGGCGCATTTCACGATACCGACACCAAGCCTTACACCGCCGAAGATTTTCGCTTCACGCAGAAAGGTACGACGTTGTATGCCATCGGCATGGCCTGCCCTTCCGATTCGAAGGCCAGGATTCATACGCTCGGCACGCGCGACGGCTCTTCGATGCCGCTCGCCGCAGTCGAGTTGCTTGGCTCTCATTCGAAACTAGAGTGGACGCAGACAGCAGACGCACTCGAGGTCACCCTTCCCGCTGATGCAGCCTGCAAACACGCGTACGCTCTCAAGCTCACACCTTCCACAAAATAGTCCGTCCCATCACGCCCGGCACAACGACGTGAGAGATTTCGCGGTGCATTTGTGCGCCTGCGGATTTAGAGCGAAACCTTGCGCAACAAATTTTAGACAACAGTGTTGACAGCACTACGGCGGTGCTCACCTTCTGACGCCGCTCAAAAGATGCACGTGCAAATTCTTACCGCGCTCAGCTCGCATCGAGCGCAATGGGAATCTGTACGCCTCTTTTGCGCCTTGGACTTTAGTTCAAATATCCGGAGGTTATAAGTGGTTCGAAAAATCTTTCCCCTGCTTTTGCTAACAGCCGCGTTGGCGTTACCCGCCAGCATGCATGCACAAACAACAAACACTTCCGTTCGCGAACAGGTGCCACCCTTTGAGTTGTACGGCGGCTATTCGTACGTGTTCAGTGAAACAACCAATTCACTCAACCAGGTATCAACCAACGGATTGACGGGCTGGGACACATCGTTCAAAGTACCTCTGCCTATTCTTCCCGACTGGCTCGGAATCAAGGGTGATGTGTCTGGAAATTACTATAGGCACAACAGCATCGAACCCAACTTCACTCCCAAAGCGTACTACTTCATGCTCGGTCCGCAGGTCTCAGCACACCTTGGCCGATCGACTGTCTTCCTCCACGGGCTCGTAGGCAGTGCTCATGTTAGTCAAAACGCACTTCCCAACTTGAGAACTGCCAACACACTCGCAGTCGCAGTAGGCGGCGGACTCGACGCCGGCTTCTCGCGTCATTGGGCCTGGCGGGTAACGGGCGACTACTACAACACCCGCTACCGAGCAACCGACAATAACGTACAAGAGGTACTGAATTCGAACGGGCGCATTGCTACCGGTCCCCTTTTCCGTTTCTAGCTGCTCCGCTGCTCAAAAGTTTCGCGGCTCGTCATGATCGATACGCAAGCAATCCCCTGTACGCAGGGGATTGCTGCGAGCCCGATACTCACAACAGATTCGCATCCGTCCGCACACCACGACATCTTCGCGTGATCAATAAATCTTCGTTTCATCTCCAACGCCGTAGAACCCGCCAGATATTCAAAATCGACAAGCCCGCTTCCGGCGTATTTCACTGCTCGCTCCGCTATAGTGTCCGAAGGAACATTTCCTGTTCAAAGGACCTTCGCCAATGACTCTGGATCGTCGAGACTTTTTGAGCTTGTGCACACGAACCGGCATCACATCCGCGCTCTTGCCGGGCGTTCTTTACACGCTAGCCGCTCAGGCAGAGCAAGCAGCACCGTCATCCGACTCCGCAACCAAGCCTGCCGAATTACCCAAGATCACTGCGGAGATGATCGATCAGGCTGCGGCAATTGCAGGCGTAGGCTTATTCACCGCCGAGCAGAAAAAAATGATGCTCGAGGGATTAAATGACGAACGCAGTTCCTACGACCCGATTCGCGCGCTGAAAATTCCCAATTCCGTCGCGCCCGCATTTGTGTTCCATCCGCTTCCCCCAGCCGGAGCGGCGATCGACATGACGCCCGCAACCAAGCATCCCGACTCCGGCTGGACTCCCGACCCCAAGGTATTCGCACCGACCCACGTTGAAGATCTGGCTTTCGCAACCGTGAGCGAATTGGCCAGCCTCTTGCAAGCGCGCAAGGTTACATCACTGGCCCTCACGCAGATGTACATCGAACGACTCAAGCGCTTCGACCCCAAGCTTCATTTCGTCATCACCCTCACTGAAGATCGCGCGCTCGATCAGGCCAAGGCCGCCGACGCTGAGATCGCTTCCGGCAGACATCGCGGGCCGCTGCATGGAATTCCCTGGGGAGCAAAAGATCTGCTCGCTGTGAAAGGCTATCCGACGACTTGGGGTGCCGGTGGCTTCGAGCATCAGTCCTTCGATGAAGACGCAACCGTGGTGCAGCGGCTCGATGCTGCAGGCGCGGTCCTCGTCGCGAAGTTCACGCTGGGCGCATTGGCTATGGGCGACAAGTGGTACGGCGGTCGCACGCGTAATCCGTGGAACCCGGCGCAAGGTTCCAGCGGCTCGTCAGCAGGCTCCGCAAGCGCAGTGGCTGCGGGTTGCGTGGCCTTTGCAATCGGATCAGAAACGCTCGGCTCCATCAGCTCGCCTTCGACGCGCTGCGGCGACACCGGCTTGCGGCCTACATTCGGCTTCGTGCCGCGCACCGGCGCGATGGCGCTGAGTTGGACAATGGACAAGCTCGGTCCCATCGCTCGCTCTGCGGAAGACTGCGCATTGGTGCTCAACGTAATTCATGGCCCCGATGGCAAAGATGCTTCCGTCCATCCTGCATCGTTTCGTTGGCAGCCGGGCCTCGACATTAAGACGTTGCGCATTGGCTATCTCAAAAGTGAATTTGAAGGGAAGCCTCCAGCGAAGGCTGCTGAAGTGCCGAAATCTGAAACCGCCGAACAGAAGAAGGAACGTGAAAAGCGCGAGACCGAACAGACAGCTTCGCGTGCGCGCCGCGATTACGATCGACGCTATGATGTTGCCGCGCTCGACAAGCTGCGCGCCATGGATATCAATCTTCACCCCCTCGAACTGCCCAAATTGCCTTACGGTGCCATGGTTCCGCTGCTCACCGCTGAGGCGGCCGCAGCGTTCGACGACCTCACCATGACGGGCCGCGACCGTTTGCTCACCGAGCAAGGCAGCGAGGACTGGCCCAATGCATTTCGTGTTGCGCGCCTCTATCCGGCCGTCGAATACATTCAGGCCAATCGCGCGCGCACGCTTGCCATTCAGCAAGTGTCGGAATTATTCAACCAGGTCGACATCATCGTTACACCAACGAGCGGCGAACAGCTTGTGGCCACCAACCTCACTGGACACCCGGCTCTCATCCTTCCCAATGGCTTCCGCGGCAGCGATGCACCTGCGCCACCAAAATTAGATACCGGTGACAACGACGACATTGGAGGCCCGGGCACGCCAGTTTCACTCACGTTTCTCGCCGGCCACTACCAAGATGCAAAGCTCGCTGCCTTCGCTGCTGCATATCAGAAGGCCACAGACTTCCACAAGCAACATCCCAAACTCGATTAAGTGAAACAGAGGAACGTCGCGATTCGATCATGCGATCGATGTAACATTTGGGCATGGCGCTCGTGCAAGTCGACTCCGTCTCGAAGAGCTATCCCCGCCGCGAGGGATTGCGAACGGAGCACCGCACTGTCGTCGACAACGTATCGCTCTCTGTCGACGCCGGCGAAACACTGGGGCTCGTCGGGGAGTCCGGCTCAGGCAAGACAACCCTCGCGCGCATGATTCTGGGCCTGGTTGAGCCCACGCACGGCACCATCCTCATCGACGGCATCAACATTGCGCGCGCATCACGCGAGCAATTGCATCATCTTCGCCGCCAGATGCAGCCCGTCTTTCAGGACCCCTACGCAGCACTGAACCCGCGCATGCGAGTCTTCGACATCGTCACCGAGCCGTGGATCATTCACGGCCGCGACGCCGGTCCTGCTAGGTCTGACGGGGCTCAGAGCAACGTCGCAATTCCTAAAGGCCGCGCCGCCCTCCGTGCACGCGCCATTCAATTGCTCTCTGAAGTCGGTTTGGATGAGTCCGCGCTGGCTCGTCATCCCCATGAATTCTCCGGCGGTCAGCGGCAGCGCATCAACATTGCGCGGGCGCTGGCTCTTCGGCCTCACCTGTTGGTGCTCGACGAGCCGGTCTCAGCCCTAGATGTGAGCGTGGGTGCGCAAATCGTCAACCTGCTGCGCCGCTTGCAGCGCGAGCACCAACTCACCTACATATTTATTTCGCATTCGATGCCGCTGGTGCGCTATCTCAGCACACGCATCGCGGTCATGCAGCACGGTCGTCTCGTCGAGACAGGCGAGGCAGTAGCGCTCTGCTCCGCTCCGCAGCAGCCCTACACGCGCCAGTTGCTCGCTGCCACGCCGGAGTTGCCGGAACCTGCAACCAGCCCCTCCAGCGCGACCTGAATCCACAATCGCAACAGCCACTACTTCGACTGTGGCTTGTCCGAAGGCGGCGGAGTGGGTGGTGCTGTCGGTGTCGTTGAAGCAGGCGGGGCCGTAGGCGAAGTCGGCGTCCCCGGCGTCCCCGCAGGATGCCCCGACGGCATATTCATCATTCGTCCCGGCTGGCCCGCTCCCGGCGGCATGCCCGGATGATTCGGTGGCATCTGCAGGTCGCTCTGATCGACCAATTCAACATCGAAAATCAGGTCAGCCTTCGGGGGAATGCCTGGATGCGCCGCATCCGGGCCAGGGCGCCCGCGCGCTCCATAAGCCAGTTGCCACGGAATGAAAAGCCGGCGCTTGCCGCCAGTTCTCATCCCATAAAACCCCTGGTCAAAGCCTGGAATCACGCGCCCAAAGCCTTGCGGTACGCTGATCGGCTGCGCATCGCCCAGTTTCGGCTTGCCATCGCCGCCCACCACCGGCTTGCCGTCCTTGTCTTTTACCGGCACGCGATGATCGTTCGACGAGTCGAACTCGTGCCCATCCGCCGCCAGCCATCCCGTGTATAAAACCTTGTACATCTTGTTCGGCTCAGCGATCGCGCCCGTTCCGATCTTGATGTCCTGGTAGCGCAGCGTAAACGCCGACTTGACGATGCCCCGCCCAGGCGGCACCCCGGGCGGCAGTTTCACGCCTACTCCGGCGGTTGCTGGTCGCGCTGTGGTGGCCGGCTTGGCTGTCGTAGTTGTTGGCTTGGCGGGGGTCTGGGCGAAGGTGACGGCAGTGGTCGCGGTCAGAATAAAGATCAAGACAGATTGTTTCATTGCTTGGGTCAACTCCAGGTTGTTCTCAACGGGAGTGTATCAGGCACTCCGCGCTTCAACACAAACTCAGCCCTTCCGCGCTTTTATAGAATCTGCAAAGCCTTATGGGGGCTTTATGCCTTGCTCGTTACAGTGAGGTATGGAAGCATCGTTCCTTCATTTTCTACACATCATCTGGCTTCCGGTAGCTTCGTTTCTTGCCGGTATTCTGAACAGCATCGCCGGCGGCGGTTCCTTTTTATCGCTACCCGCCCTTTTCGCCAGCACCGCCCTTGTCATCGGCGCAGTTACCGTACAGGCCACCAACACTGTGGCCCTCTGGCCAGGCCAGCTCACTTCTCTCGTGGCTTTTCGCAAACAACTTCATTCCTATGGTTGGAAGCTGCTGCCGATCGGCATCGCTTCCGGCGTCGGCGGGGAAATCGGCGGCTGGATGCTGCTGCATACCGGCAACAAGCGGTTTCGCGAACTCCTGCCCTGGCTGCTGCTTTTCGCCGCCACCATGTTCGTTCTCAGTTTCCCGCTTGGCCGCTGGTTGCAGGACCTCTCCGGCGGACGCCGTTACAACAACTGGCTCATCTTCGGCATGGTGATCGTCAGCGTTTACGTTGGCTACTTCGGTGCCGGTGGTGGCTTCCTCACCATGGCACTTTTCGGTATCTGCGGCGTCCACGACATTCACGAGATGAACGCCCTCAAGGTTCTCACCGCAGCCGTATCGATCGGCATTCCGGCGATCACGTTCATCGTCGCAGGGCGCGTCGAATGGCGCTTCTGCCTTGAAATGGCCATCCTCGCCGCAATCGGAGGATACCTGGGCGCACATTACAGCCGCAGGCTGAATCAGAAAATGATGCGCTGGACCGTCGCTATGATCGGCTTCATGACCGCCGGCTACTTCTTCATGCAGAACTACTGGCTTCACCCGCTGAATAACTAATGCCGTCTGCCATCGCCGGGCCGCCAGCCCTTGATTTCGTGCTGGCGTTCGAATTCATCCCTGCGCCGCCAGCATTCCGGCAAGCAGTGCGGTGCGCGTCGCCAGGTGTCCAATCACCACCGACTCGTGCGCGGCATGCGCCCCTTCGCCGACCGCGCCCATGCCATCAAGCGTTGCAATGCCCAAAGCCGAGGTGAAGTTGCCATCGGAAGCGCCCCCGGTCGCAGCCTCTTCCAGTTGCAATCCCAGTTCCGCGGCCAGCACGCGCGCCTGCTGGTAGAGCCGAACAGTGCCCCGCGTGCGCTCCATAGGAGGCCGATTGATTCCTCCACTGACGCTCAGCGAACAGCGCTTATCGACTGCCTTCAATCCAGCGAATTTTCTCTCGATCCGCTTGCCGTCCGCCTTGCGTGCGATGCGTACATCCACTTCCGCCCACGCTTCTGCTGGAATCACGTTGGTCTTCGTCCCCCCGCCCGCTACACCGACGCTCACCGTCAGCCCGCGCTTGAGGTCGGTCCAGCCGCTCACCGTCTCCACCACCCGTGCCAGTTCGCGAATCGCGCTCGCCCCTTTCGCAAAATCCACCCCTGCATGCGCCGCAACACCTTTTACCTCGACCCGCCAATTGCCCGTGCCTTTGCGTGCGGTCTTGTAAGCCAATCCTTGGGCCGGTTCCAGCACCAGCACCGCCAAGCACTCCATGGCGAGTCTCTCCGTAATCGGCCGCGAAACCGGGCTTCCCACCTCTTCCTCGCTGTTCAGCAGCAGCACAATTTCCCGACTCAGCAGGCCCAATTCGCTCAGCATCTCAATCGCCGTAAAAGCCACGGCCACCCCAGCCTTCATGTCCAGCGTGCCCGGCCCCCACAGCTTTCCCTCGCCCACACGACACGGCATTCGCTTGAGCGTGCCTAGCGGCCAGACCGTGTCCAGATGCCCCAGCAGCAAGATCCGGCGCGCCCCACCGTCTTTCGACTTCGGCCCGAACCGTGCCTCTAGCACATTACCGAATTCCCGCTGCGAATGGACCTTTACC
>ODAK010005413.1_pt1 | contig 12979 bp, 6 predicted proteins | sample 1539591 | NCBI WGS metagenome assembly ODAK01 (sample SAMEA3539303, study PRJEB22396) | soil metagenome | biome: tundra; feature: field; material: soil | place: USA | collected 2010-05 | depth 0.15 m | reverse complement strand
GAGCAGCCATTCGGGCTCGATCTTGGCGGCGACCCTCGCGAAGAGCTGCGTCGTCTCGACGAGCTCGAAGGCCATGATCCAGGCGTGCGGCTTTCGGGCCAGCGCCGACGACGGATGGATCGCGAAGCGGGTCTGCTTGGCGCCCACGTAGACGCGGTGCTCGGCGTTCCACTGACCCACCTTCGAGAGCAGCCCCGTGAGGAGCGCGCGGTGCAGCGCGTCGGCGTCGCCCGCGCGAGGCGACGCTTCGAGGTCGAGCTCGCGCACGACGTCCTCGAGCTGCCGGTGGACCTCTCCCCACTCGCGAACGCGAAGGAACGAGAGGAAATTCTCTTTGCAGGCGCGCCGGAGCTGCGACGTCCCTTTGCTCTCGGCCTCGCGAACGAACTTCCACAGCCGGAGCAGGCCGACGAAGTCGGACCGCTCGTCACGGAACCGCCTGTGGAGGTCGTCGGCCTTCTGCTGGGCTTCGCGCGGTCGCTCGCGCGGATCCTGGACGTTGAGCGCCGCCGCGATCACGAGGACGTCGCCGAGACAGCCTTGCTCGGCTCCCGCCAGGATCATCCGGCCGATGCGTGGGTCGACCGGGAAGCGGGCCAGTCGCTCGCCGAGGGGGGTGAGCTCGCGGCGGGCTCCGAGCGCTCCCAGCTCTTCGAGGACCCGGTACCCCTCCGTGATCGCGCGCGAATGCGGAGGGTCGAGGAACGGAAAATCTTCCACGTCGCCCAGCCCGAGGGACTTCATGCGGAGGATGACGCCGGCCAGCCCCGTCCGTTTGATCTCGGGATCGGTGAACTCCGGCCGGCTCGCGAACGTGGCCTCGTCGTAGAGGCGCACGCAGATGCCGTCACGCACGCGCCCGCAGCGGCCCTTTCTCTGGTCCGCGCTCGCCTGGGAGATGCCCTCGATCTGCAGCCGGGTCGTTCCCGATCGAGGGTCGTACCGGGACAGGCGGGCGAGGCCCGTGTCGATGATATAGAAGATGCCCGGGATCGTCAGCGACGTCTCGGCGACGTTCGTCGCCAGGATGACGCGCCGCTGGGGGATGCTCGCGAAGACCCGGGCCTGGTCGGCGGCGGAGAGGCGAGCGTAGAGAGGTTGGACCACCGTGTGCCGCAGGTCGCGGCCCCGGAGCTCGGCCTCCGTCTCCCGGATCTCACGCTCCCCCGGCAGAAAGACCAGGATGTCACCGCGCGGATCCAGCTCGGTGACGTTGACGACCGCCGCGGCAACCGCTTCGGGGAGATCGGCGTCGCTCGGGGGCGGCTCGTAGAGGACGTCGACCGGGTACGTTCGCCCCTCGACCTCGAGGATTGGCGCTCCGCCGAAGAACGCGGCGAGCCGATCGGTCTCGAGCGTCGCCGAGCTCACGACCACCCGGAGGTCCGGCCGCTCCGGCAGGATGCGCTTCAGCCAGCCGAGCAGAAAATCGATCGTCAGGCTGCGCTCGTGGGCCTCGTCGATGACGATGGTGTCGTAGCGGCGGAGGAGGCGATCGCCCTGGATCTCCGCGAGGAGGATGCCGTCCGTCATGAATTTGACGTACGTCGCCGGCGACGTCCGGTCTTGAAAACGGATCTGGTAACCCACCTCCGTGCCCAGGACGGTTCCGATCTCGCTCGCCACGCGCGCGGCGACGCTGGTCGCGGCGATCCGGCGGGGCTGGGTGACGCCGATCATCTTCTCGACCCCGCGGCCCATCGCGAGCGCGATCTTCGGGAGCTGCGTCGTCTTCCCGGACCCTGTCGCCCCCGCGACAATCACCACCGGGTTCTCGTCGATGGCCCTGGCGATGTCCCGGACCCGCGCGGAAATCGGCAGATCCGGCGAGAACCGGATCGGCGAGCGCGGGTCTTGAGGGGGGGCCGACGGGCCGGTCATCGCGCCGCTGCGATAGCACGCCGCTCGTCGTGCCGGTCATGACCGGCTCCCTCCGATGGCGAAAGCCGGACAGGAAGATCGGGGTCGGTCCCTCTGGCGATGTTCGGAGCCCTGATCTTCACGTTCCTCAAGTTCGCGGGGCCGCCAGGGATGCACTTCAAGCTCACCGAGGGGTGGACGACCACGCTCAACATCTACTCGCAGGTCGGGCTCGTGACGCTCGTGACGCTCGTGGGGCTCGTCTCCAAGAACGGGATCCTCATCGTCGAGTTCGCGAATGTCCAGCAGGCGCTCGGCATGAGCAAGCTCGACGCGATCCGCGAGGCGGCGAGCACGCGGCTTCGCCCCATCCTGATGACGACCGTGGCCACCGTCGCCGGGCACTTTCCGCTGACGCTGGTCACGGGCGCGGTCGCGGTCGCTCGAAACTCGATCGGCGTCGTTCTCGTGGGCGGCATGACGATCGGCACCCTGTTCACGCTCTTCGTCGTGCCCTCGCTCTACGTGCTCATCTCGAAGGACCACCGCGAGAAGGCCGTCAGCGCCGGCAACGACGCCGGCGCCGGCTTCGACGCGGGCAAGAGCGGCGAGCGCGAGAGCGCCTTCGCGCACGCGAGGCCCGAGGTCGCCGCCCCATGGTCGAGACGTGAGTCGCGGGAGCACAATCGCGCACGTCCACTCGTCGCGCAGGCGACGCCCGTCACGTACGATGACTCGATGCGCCTGCAACGCTCCGGGAGGATCCCGCCGCTACTCGCGGTGATCGCGCTCGTCGGGTGCGGCTCGGCGGACGCGGTTTCGGGGGCGGGCGCAGGCGCGGGCGCGGGCGCGGACTCGAGCGCGGACTCGAGCGCGGACTCGGGCGCGGGCACCGAGTCGGGCGCGGCGACCTCCGACGACGCGTCGGCAGGCTCGGACGCCGGCGGGGTTCTCCCCAGCGGGCGGACCTTTCCGGACTCGAGCGCGACGATCGCGATCCTGGCCGATCAGCTCCCGACGATGAACGCGGCGCAGACGCAGTTCGCGGCGACCCACTACGTGGGCACCGAAAAGCAACTCCTGCCGGCGACGCACGCGCTCCGCGCCATCAATCCGAACTTTCTCGTTCTTCACTATCACCTCTCGATGTGGCAATCGGCGCCCGGCGTCGACTTCATCGTCCCCGCCGTCGCCGATGGCGGCGCTGACGGCGTCACGTGGGGTAACGACTACCCGACCGTCACGACGAACGAAGACTGGTTCTGGCATGACGCGCAGAACACGCGCGTCGCGAGCAGCGCGGACGGCAAGCTCTTGATGAACGTCTCGGTTGCCGCCTTCCAGAGCTACTGGGCTCGCTCGCTCGCCGACCAGGTGACGGCAGGCGAATACGACGCAATCTTCTTCGACTCCGCGTCGCCCGCGCTCCTCCAGGGCGAATGCGGCACGGCCGATCCGCGCCTCGCGGGCGCGGCCGCGAGGGACACGTCGTTCTCGGCCCTCGGGAACGCGACCTGGATTCACGCCTGGGAGGCCTGGATGGGCGCGCTGAACACGACCCTGGCGGCCGAGGGGATCCCGCTGATTCCGAACACGAGCGCCTTCGTCACGGGCTGGGACAACACGAACTACGGCCTGACGGCGGGGATCTTCGCCGAGGGCTTCGCGAGCAGGTCGTTCGCCCCGAGCGACTGGCAGGCGTCCACGAATGCCCTCCTGACGCTCGCCGCCGCCGACAAGATCATGATCCTGCAGAACTACCTGTCGACGCCGACCGACGTGGCGACGAGGCTCTACTATCTGGCCAACTACCTGCTCGTCAAAGGGAGGCACACGTATCTCGACTACTTCGCGGCCGGGCCGATGGAGTGGTACCCGGAGTGGACGGTGGATCTGGGCGCGCCGACCACGGCCGTCCCGGTGAACGTGGCCTCGCTCGCCAACGGCGGCGTCTACCGCCGCGACTTCGCGAGGGGGAGCGTCCTCGTGAACCCCTCGTCGTCGCCGGTCACCGTCATGCTCGGCGCGACGTTCCACCGCGTCGTTCCCGCCGGCGGCGGCGCCGTCGACGGGTCGGGGACGGCGCCCGGCACCCTCGGCAGCGCCGACGTCACCGCGATCACCGTCGCTCCGACCACGGGCGAGATCCTTCTCCGCTAGCGTGGGCCAGGCGTGGGGTACCGTGCATTCATGAGGCCCTCCCGGCGCGCCTGGCGCTACGCCTGCGCGGCCGGGGCGCTGTCGCTCGCGATGTGCAGCGCGGCGCGCGAGCGCGCGCCGTCGGCCGTCGCCGCGTCCTCGCCGCCCGCTCCGGCCGACGCCGCGAGGGTCGTCGCACCGCCGCCCGACGCTTCCGCCTCCGCAGAGGGACCATCGCTGCCCGAGGCGGCGATCGGCTCCGCCGTGGCGGACGCCATCGCGAGCCAGAGCCTGCCCGGAGCCGTCGTGGTGATCGGGAGGCACGACCGCGTCGTCTTTCGTCGCGCGTATGGCTTTCGCGAGGTCGTGCCGGATCGGGTCGCGATGACCCTCGACACCGTGTTCGATCTCGCGTCGCTCACGAAGCCGATCGCGACGGCCACGAGCATCATGGCGCTCGTCGAGCGCGGCGCCCTCGGCCTCGACGACCTGCTCGTGAAGTACGTTCCCGAGTGCAACCGGGCAGGGGAGCGGGCGATCACGCTGCGCCACCTCCTCCTGCACGTCTCGGGGTTGCCCGCCGACACCCCGAAGGACGACTTCGCGCACGGGCGCACCGAGGCGCTGCGCCGCATCTGCAGCGTCACGCTGCGCGGGACCCCGGGCACGGTCTCGATGTACAGCGACCTCGGCTTCATCTTGCTCGAAGAGGTGGTGCGCCGCGTGACGTCGCGCGAGCTCCCGGCGTTCGCGGCGGACACGATCTTCGCACCTCTCGGGATGCGCGACACCGGCTTCATGCCCTCCGACGCGCTCAAGCAGCGCGCGGCGTGGACCGAGTTCGTCGATGGCGTCTGGCGCGCCGGCGTCGTGCACGATCCTCGTGCGTATCTGCTCGGCGGCGTCGCCGGCCACGCGGGGCTCTTCTCGACGGGCGACGATCTCGCGCTCTACGCGCGCGCCCTCCTCGGCGAAGGCGAGGTCGACGGAAAGCGCATCCTCTCGGCGGAGAGCGTGCGTTCGATGATCGCCCCCTACGACCTGCCGGGAAGCATCCGCGCGCTCGGCTGGAACGTCACGAGCTCGTGGCGCGGGCAAGGTCTCTCGCCGACCGCGATCGGTCACTTCGGGTTCACCGGGACCTCGATGTGGATCGATCCCGACAAGGACCTGTTCGTCGTCGTGCTCACGAACCGGGTGCACCCCGACGGCAAGGGAGATTCGAAGCCCCTCGTCGCGCGGATCAACACGCTGGCGGCCCAGGCGCTCGGACCCCCGGCCGGCCGGGTCGACGTGTGCTCCGCCACCGCGGCGGCCGGCGGCGACGTTCGCAGCGGCATCGACGTCCTGCGCGACGAGGGCTTCGAGCGCCTCCGCGGGAGGCGGATCGGGCTGCTCACGAACGCGAGCGGCAGGGCGCGCGACGGGGTGTCGACGGCCGACCTGCTCACGAGCGCTCCCGGGGTCACGCTCGTCGCCCTCTTCACCCCGGAGCACGGCCTCGACGCCGCGGGCACCGGCACGATCTCCGACGGCCGCGACTCGCGCACGGGCCTGCCCGTCTACAGCCTCTACCGCGAGACCGACGCGGGCAGCGCGTTCGCTCCGAGTCGCGAGAGCCTCTCGGGCATCGACACGCTGGTGTTCGACGTCCAGGACGTGGGGACTCGCTTCTTCACGTACGCGTCGACCATGCGCCGCGCGATGGTGGCCGCCCGGAGCCGCGGGCTTCGCTTCATGGTGCTCGACCGGCCGAACCCCATCGACGGGATCGACGTGGCCGGTCCCGTGCTCGTGCCGGCCGGCGGTTCGTTCGTGAACTACCACTCGCTGCCCGTCCGCCACGGGCTGACCATGGGGGAGCTCGCCACGCTGCTCAACGCGGACGACCACCTCGGCGTCGCGCTCTCGATTGTGACGATGCGCGGCTGGCGCCGCCAGAGCTACGGAGACGAGACGGGCCTCCCCTGGGTGAACCCGTCGCCCAACCTGCGCAGCGTCGCGGAGGCGTTGCTCTATCCGTCGACCGGGCTGCTCGAGGCCAGCAACCTGTCGGTGGGCCGCGGAACCGACGCGCCCTTCGAGCGCGTCGGGGCGCCGTGGATCGACGGCCCTTCGCTCGTGGCGGCGCTCGTGGCGGATGCCCTCCCCGGCGTGAGTTTCGCGCCCGACGTCTTCACGCCCCAGACCGACCGCTACGCCGGGCAGAGCTGCAGCGGCGTCCGCGTGGTCGTGGGAGATCGCGCCCGGTTCGAGCCGGTGCGAACGGGCCTGGCGATCGCTCGAGAGCTCCGTCGCCTCTATCCACGCGCGTGGGAGTTCGCGAAGGTCGATCGCCTGCTCGTCCACGCCGACACGATGAAGGCGCTCGATGGCGGCCTTCCCCTCGACGCGGTCGTCGACACATATCGCGCCGAGCTCGCGGCCTTCATGACGAAGCGGGAGAAGTACCTGCTCTACGGGACCGCACCGTGTCCGACTCTCACGCCCTAAATCGACGAGCGTGTTGCGGCACTGACGGCCGGCTCTCAGACGTACCGCGCGATCCCCGCGGGGTGAGCGACCCTGTATCCGCCGTACCATCGGCAGGCCGGATAGAGCACGAGCGCGGCGAGCGCGGCGAACCCGTAGGCCGCGCCGAGGCCGAGGGTGCCCTGAACGCCCAGCGCCTCCGCGATGAGCGCGAGCAGCGGAATATGAAGGAGGTAAAAGAACATCGGCGTTCGCCCGAAGACGATCAAGAACCGGGCGACCGCGGAAGACTCGGGCCGCTCGAGCGCGAAGAGACATGAGAGCGCGAAGGCGGCTATTCCGAGCTCGAGCGCCACGAACGACAGACTCGGCGGGTACTTGCTCACATGGAGCCACTGCACGACCGCCGGTCCGTCGCGCAGGACGGCCATGTTGCCGTAGCCATTCGCGCCGCGGACGACCGCGAAGAGCGCGAGCAGGAGGCCGGCCGAGGCGAGGAGCAGCCGGCGCACGTGCGCCGTGTCCGGGCGCCGGTCGAGCCATCGACCGAAGACGAATCCGAGGAGCATGAGCGCGAGCCAGTAGAGGGTCGGATATGCGACGAAGAAACGGCCGTGCGAGCCCGGGACGAGCAAGAGCGAAGCGAACACCGGCGTCGCGTCCGGCGGGCCCCACCCCGCGGAGTGCACCACCCCCTCGGCGAAGACGAGGACGATCACGGCGAACGCGGCGAGGAGCGCGCTCGGAAGCCGTCGCAGCGGAATCATGAAAAGGTAACTCGACCCGATCGCATAGAGCACTTGAAGCAAGTACCTTCCCCGCGGCATCCAGAAGAGCGACGGCACGAGCTCGGCGCTCACGATGAAGGCTCCGCGAAGCAAGAGGTGCCTGTCGATCGAGGCGTGACTCTCGCCTCTTCGCAGGCGACGCGCCGTGCTCAGCGCCAGCGACGTCCCGGCCAGGAACACGAACGTCGGCGCGCACAGGTGCGTCATCCATCGTGTCAGAAATTGAGCGGCCGGAAGCGGCGTGCCCGCGTGCCAGCTGAACGCGCCGTCGAGCATCATGCGACCTCGGTTGAACTCTCCGGAGCTGTGGTCCACGGCCATCAGCACCATGACGAGCCCGCGCAGCAGATCGACGGCGACGAGGCGCTTGGGCCGCGGCTCGTTCGTGGTCGAGCGAGCGCTCGAACGTTCGCTCCCGTCGCCTTTTGCAATCATGCCCGTCACGGGGTACTGCCGATCCATGCCGAAGGCGAGTGCCCGACTCTCGATTTTCCTGTTCGTGACGGCCACGGGCTGCGCGGCGGGTCCGGCTCCGTCGCCCCTGGCGGCGACGCCCGCGGCTCCGTCGGCGCCATCCCCGCCCACCGCCAGCGCGCCGACGGCGCCGTCTCCGGCGACGCTCGCCGCCGACGCGCTCCATCGCTCGGCGATCGTCGTCGATACCCACGACGACGTGACGCAGAGGCTCGCGCTCGAAGACGCGGACCTGTCGCACCCGTTCCCCGACGCGCAGACCGATCTGCCGCGGATGCAGGCGGGCGGACTCGACGCCGAGTTCCTGTCGGTCTGGGTCCCGCCGGAGCTCTATCCCGGTGACAAGGCATATACCTATTCGATCGCGCAGTTCGATGCGATCGACCGGCTGGTCTCGAGGAGCGCCGGAGTCGCCGTCCTGGCCCGCTCGGTCGCCGAGGTGCGGAGCGCGGCGGCGGCGAACAAGATCGCGTTCTTGATCGGCGTCGAGGGGGCGCACGGCCTGGGAGACGCGCCGGACGAGCGCCTCATGGCGCGGCTGCGAGAGTTCTACGATCGTGGCGCGCGCTACATGACCCTCACGTGGTCGAACTCGAACCGGCTCGGCGGCAGCTCCGGCGACGCCGGGAAGACGCGCGGCCTCACGCCCTTCGGCGTGCGCATGGTCAAGGCGATGAACGAGCTCGGGATGATGGTCGACGTCTCCCACGTGTCCGACGCCACGTTCTTCGACGCGGTCAAGGCATCCGCGAAGCCGGTGCTCGCTTCGCACTCGTCGTCGCGCGCGCTCTGCGACCATCCGAGAAACATGACCGACGACATGTTGCGCGCCGTTCGCGACAACGGCGGCGCCGTGTGCGTGAACTTCGGTCAAGAGTTCCTCGACGCCGGATGGCACGAGCAGTGGGGAGTCCTCCAGAAGTCGCTCGGAGGCGAGATCGCCAGCATCGTCAAGGAGCACCCCGGCGATCCGAAGGCCGTGCAGCTGGCCTTCTTGCCCAGGTACCGGGCCCTCGCGGCGCAGCTCCCGCGCGTCCCCGCTTCGCGCGCCGTCGATCACATCGAGCACATCGCCAGCGTCGCAGGCGTCGATCACGTGTGCCTCGGGAGCGACTTCGACGGCATTCCCTTCGGCCCCGCGGGGCTCGATGACGTATCGAAGTTTCCGTTCATCACCGAGGAGCTGTCGCGTCGAGGCTTCAGCCCCGACGATATCCGCAAGATCCTCGGCGAGAACGTCCTCCGGGTGCTGGCGGCGAACGAGGTCAAGCCGAAGGAGCCGTGAGCCGAGCTCGCCGCGCCGCACCCCGTGACGGCGCGGGCTACGGCGCGGCCTCGACCACGGCGCCGCCCGCGTACCGCCACCCGCCGGACTCCTTCTCGAACGCCGACGGAGTCTCGGCCGCGCGCGCGCCGTCGTGAAGGGGCCCACAACAGGCCACGTAGCGAAGACCCGAGTGGCACGGGCAGTCCCGAGGTCTGGAGGACGGCACCTTCACTCGACGACGATCGTACCTCGGTGAAGGAGGGCCTGCCACGCGTCTGCCTCGCGCCGGATCGCGGAGCCGTCGACGCGGGGAAAGGAAGGATACCCTTCATGGCATGCATGGCATGCATGGCATGAGACCTTCGATGCGTCCGCCCTTCGCCTCGCTCGTCGTTGCATGTTGCGCCGTCGCGTGCGGCGGCGGAGGCAAGTCGACCGCAGAGAGCCCGTCGGCCGATGCCGCCGCGGACGGCGACCTGGGGCCTCCGCTCGGAGGCGGATCGAGCAGCGGTGGCGCCGGCGAGAACGACGCGACCGCGTCGAGCAGCGGCGGCGGCGACGCCAGCGCCTCGAGCGGCGGCGGAAGAGACGGCGCCTCGGTGGACTCGGGCTCGGCTTCTGCGTGCAGCGTCGCTCAGGTTGGCCCTGACGGCGACTTCAAGGGCTATCGCATGTTCCCGGCCGACCACCCGATCAATACGCCCATCGACACGCTGCCCGTGAGCTCGCATTCCGCCGACTGGCTCGCGAACTGCTCGCCCAGCCATCCGTATCTGCAGCTCGATCTCAGCATGCCGTACAACATCGTGGCCGCGAGCACGCCGCCCGTGACCGCGACGCACTTCGCCTACAACGCGACGCCCTACCCCAATCCCTGGCCGTTCCCGTCGAGTGCCGTCATCGAAGGCGGCGATCCGACCACCGGCGGCGACCACCATTGCCTCGCGTTCGACGTGGGCAACTGCAAGCTCTACGAGGTCTACAATATCCTCTGGCGATCTGGCATGACCACGTTCACAGCGGCGTCCGGCACCGTCTGGGACACGACGATCGACGACCCCGGCAACGGAAGCGGATCGGACGCGGCTGGCTTGCCCATCGCGCCCCTGCTCCTTCGCGGCGACGAGCTCGTCGCCGCGGGCGTCATCGACCACGCCCTCCGGTTCACGTGCACGTCGAGCGAGCAAGGGCACATCGCGCCCGCGCGCGCGTCGGCGTCGAGCTCCGCGGGCAGCGGGACGCCGGCCGACCCGCACGATCCCAAGTTCCCCCCGATGGGCATGCGCGTGAGGCTCAAGGCGAGCTACGACCCGACGGCTCACTCGTTCCCCGCGCCCATCGTCGCGATCCTCAGGGCCGTGCAGAAGTACGGGCTCTTGCTCGCCGACAACGGCGGCGGCGGTTCGCCCATGTTCATCACCGGATCGACGGACACGGCGCTCGGCAACGCGCTCAGCGGCCCGGCGTACCTCATCAAGCAGATCACGACGGCGGATCTCGAGGTCGTCGAGACCGGATCCGTCACGCAGGACTGACGCGCATCGGCGGTCTGAAAGCGGAAGAGAGCGTGGCCGCGCCGGGTCAATCGTTGGCCGCCCGCATCGCGCCCGCGCTGGTAGACCGACGCTGTGTTCGTCCGGAGCGGTTCGGCGCGGCTGACGCTGCGCGCCATCCCCATTTGGCGGCGTGAGCGGCGGTTTGGGGGTAAAGGTCACGCTCGGATGCAGAGGGGCACGACCGCGACTCGCCGCCTTGCGAAGACCGTGAAGGCCGCGGCCCTGCTCGCGTTCAACCTCGCCGCCGCCGCGTGCGTTCCCGATTCCGTGGCGCCCGGCTACTACGCGGCCGACGACGCGGGGGCGGACGCGCTGGTGGCGACGGCGATGGTCGACGCCCTCGACGCCGCGCCTCCCGTGACGGCGGACGGGGGTGACGACTCCGCCGCGCGCCCCATCGACGCGAGCGCCGCGGGACCTTGCGATCTGACGGGCCGCTGGCTGCTCACGACGCGCGAAGTCGCGACGGCGATCGGCGCAGTCGAGGCCGCGCACACCTGGCGGTACTACGAGCTGACGCAGTCCGGGTCCCAGGTCACCGTCGGCAAAGGCCTCGACTGCGGCGCCGACGTCCGCGGCGTTTCTTCCGTGGCCGCGAACGTCGATTATCCCAAGGCGTGGCCGGCCCTCCTCCTGCACAACACCGACACGGGGCGAAGAGGGACGAGCGCCGAGATGCCGTCGGGCTGCGCCGTCACCTTCGAGAAGCGGTATCAGGTGTCGGGCGCCTCGGCGTCGTACGCCGACCCGAGCCAGACGTTGCCGACGAGCGCGCAGCAGGCCACGTCGAGCAGCCCCGGCTGGGAAGACTGGGACCAGGACGGGAATCCCGGCTTCACCATGAACGTCACCGGACTCGTCACCGGACAGATCTACATCGTGACCCGCGCGTGGTCGGCCTGGAGCGGGTCGATCGCTGCGCGGGCGACGACGTTCACGCTGGCCGACGACTGGAACACGGAGCAAGACCTCCTCGGGTACAACGGCCCGCCCCTGCTGGCGCAGGCGACGGCCGGCGTGAAAGACGGCGACGCCTCGCAGCACTTCACCGTGTTCGCGCGCCTCGGCGCGGCCGAGGCCACGGGCGACGACACCGCCATCTGCGCCTCGATCCGCTCTCTCGCACCGACTCTCGCGCCGAGCGCGTCGAACTGAGTGGGGGCAGCCACGTGACGCGGCACCTGGCGCTCGCCGGCGCTCTCCTCGGGCTCTCGAGCATCGCGCTCGATGCCGAGGCGTCGCCGCTGCTCGACCTCGCCGGAGGATCGGACGGGTTGGGGGCGATGCAGGCGGGCACGGTCGAGGGGGGCGCGTCGGCGGCCTACTTCAACCCCGCGCTCCTCGTCGAAGCGCCGTCGGGATTGACGATCGGGATTCTCACCCTCAGCGAGCAAATGGGGATTTCGCTCGACGGGCGACCCGGCACCCAGTACGCGGTGCCCGACGGCGTCGCCAACGCGACGCACGCGAACGGCTCGGCGCTGGGCAACGTGCCTCTCCCGACGGGCCTCCTCCAGAATGGTCGGGCCGCCACCGCGCTCAGCTCGGCGGTCGCGGCCCACCCTCGGCAAGGTGCGGGCACCGGGCACCAGACCTTCGTTTATGAGACGGTCGGCTTCGTCGCCCGTCTCTTCGACGATCGGCTGGCGCTCGGCTTTCACGGGATCGTTCCGGACGGCGACTTCACCAACCTCAACGCGTTTTACAGCGACGAGCGCGAGCAATACTTCTCGAACAGCCTCCACCCGGAGCTCTATGCCGATCGCATGACGTCGCTGTCGATCGCGTTCGGCGCGGGTTGGCGCGTGTCGGACACGTTCTCGATCGGACTCGGCGCGAGCCTCAGCCTGAAGGCCGGCGTCGGCGCGCCGACGTTCGTCGCGAACGCCGGCGCGCTCCAGGATTTACTGATCGACACGAGCGCGAAGGTCAACACGTCTCTGGCGCCGAACCTCGGCATCTCGTGGAAGCCGACCTCGCGGTGGCGCGTGTCGGGGACGGTGCACGCGCCCGAGAAGGTGGAGCTCGGCGTGAACTTCACGTTTCTCCTGCCGACGGGGCTCGAGCAGGGGTCCGCGTTCACGCTCGTCTACGACTACATGCCGTGGCAGTTCGGGGCGGGCACCGAATACGATCTCGTCAAGACGGAGAACGACACGCTGACCGTCGCTGGGACCGCCGTCTACGGACGATGGTCGGACTACCTCGACCGGCACGGGCAGGCCCCCGTGGCCGCCTACGGCTGGTACGACACGATCACGCCGACGGCGGGACTCCGCTACAGGCATCATCGCGTCGGAACGCTGCTCGACGTCCAGTACAAGCCCTCGCCCGTACCCGCGCAGACGGGCCGGACGAACTACGTCGACAACGGCCGGGCCGGCCTGACGGCCGGGGTCGACTACGCGTTCGAGGTCCTGCAC
>ODAK010005411.1_pt1 | contig 12982 bp, 18 predicted proteins | sample 1539591 | NCBI WGS metagenome assembly ODAK01 (sample SAMEA3539303, study PRJEB22396) | soil metagenome | biome: tundra; feature: field; material: soil | place: USA | collected 2010-05 | depth 0.15 m | reverse complement strand
CACATCAACGAACTGTGTCAGGAGATGGCGTAAGTAATTGAAACAGAATTGGTAGCGCTACCGGGAATCGAACCCGGGTTTGAAGATTGAGAATCTTCCGTCCTAACCCCTAGACGATAGCGCCACACCAGCATGTCTACTGGAGATTTACGCTTTTGCCAACCAACGCTGGGATCGAGTTTACCCTATCTTTACCCAAACCGAGGCTTGCGGTCTCCCACGTCTGCATCGCCGCAGTCAGATCGGCGGTTGACGCGACCGCGTACCTGTCGAATACGCTGCGCGTTTTCCAGCCGCCGATTTTCATGATGACCGTTTCGGGCACGCCCGCCTGCAGCAGGTTGCGTGCCGCGCTCCGCCGCAGGTCGTGGAGATTAAGTCCCGCGTACTGGGGATCATAAGGCTTACCGTTTACCGATTCAAGCGAACCTAGTTTACAGGATGTGCAAGCCTTCATCCATTCCTTCCGTAGATTCGTTGTGTCGAACACCAACCCTTTCTTAGGTTCGACTTCTTGGAGCATCATGACCAGTCGTGCGGGCAGCGGCACTTCGCGGGCGACACCGCCCTTGGTCTGGTCGTCCTCCAGGCGAATCAGCCGCTTCTGCAAGTCCACCTGCGACCATTCGATTAGCTTTGCCTCACCGCTGCGCCCGCCGCAGTGATACAGGAAGGTTACGTACGCCCGCAGGTGTGTGGGCAGCATGCGGACTAGACACTCGAACTTATTCAGTTCGACGAAGCCCTTCCTGGCGGGCGGTTCCTTCAGGAGATTGATCTTCGGCATCGTGGGGATTTTGTTTTCATCGAAGGCGACACGCAACATCCGCCGCAGACATGCGAGAGACCGATTGATGACGGCATTGCCCACGCCCTCACCCTGGCGCTTGCGGACGAATGCGCGAGCGGTGTCGGTGCCAATCTTTAGAACTGACGGCCCTGGGTTGTCTGCACTGAAGCCGAAGAAGGCATCGAGTTGCGGCAGCCCCATGACAGACTCTTCGCCGTCTGCTCGGGTAAGCAGCGACTTGTTGCCGCGCTCCGTGTAACTCCCCAACAATCCAGCCCGCAGATCGGCGTATCGAATCTTGCGAACTTCACTAATTGGAGTTTGGTTGTTGTCACGGACGGAAGACAGTTGCCGCCGCAGGAACGCTTCGGCTTCCATCTTCGATGCGGTGCCTGTGGTCATTGAAATCTTGCGACCGTTGCCGTCGTAAAATCTCGCGTGCCAATTCGGACTGTTGGATAATTTGATGAGTGACCCCTGGCCTTTTGAGCGCCGCATACCGCCTCCTGTTTACTAGGACAATCTTACGTCTTAGGGTATACCGATGTCAAACGGCTTGTTGTTCGCCTTCCGTTCGCCCACAAAAGATAGTGCTTGACAAATGAAGAAAAGGCGAATAAGATTCAGTCAGGCTTGAGACTGTTCGCATTCAGCGAGAGTTAGAGAGCCTTTGTACAGAATTAGAAAGTGGCAAGGGGTTGAGTAACCTGGGTGCCCCGCAGTTCTCCTGAACTGATTGCCCGTATACCCGCAACAATCCAAACAACACTGCAGAGAGAATGGTTTTGCTGGACGGCAAACCAGACATTTCGATTGACCTTGCCAAACGACTCGTCCGTCCAGCCGAGTGTTGGCTCTCTCTGCGGCGGCTGCCTTTAATCAGGTGGCCGCCGTTGCTGTGTAAGGGGGAGAATGCCAAAATCAAAACCAGCGCCAACAGTCGATGCCCGCCTGCTCACAATAAAAGATGCAGCGCGATATCTTTCCGCCCACGTCTGGGCGATCCGCTCCCTGGTGTGGGAGCACCACATTCCTTTTTTGAAGATCGGCAACCGCTTGCTATTCGACCGCCGCGACCTGGATGCGTTTGTCGAGCAGCGGAAGACGGCGGCGCGGTGAGGGGGATGCTACAGGTCGTCTGACATCCCAGCAACACAGCCACGGGCTGTGTTGGCCGCGCTTCACGCGCCGCTGTTACCAGTACCGTGGCTACTCGCACTCATAGTCGGGGGACTCGGGCTCTGGGTAATAGGAGACAAGTTATCGTAAGGATGAAGGCCGAATTGCCAATCGAGCGGCAACGGAACTCTGCAAGATGATGAAGCCCGTAAGGGCAGGAGGCAACATGACGATGAACAACCAGTGGCTTGAAATCGACAAGAACGGTCTTCGCAAACTGCTTGAACAGAAGGACAAGGTCTTTCTGCTTACCGAGATGGTCAGTAATGCATGGGATGAAGCTGTCACCCAGGTCGAGGTCACACTGACCTGTCCTGACGCGAACGGTCACTCGTGGCTGAAGGTTGTAGACAACTCGCCTACGGGATGGGCCGATTTAAGTCACGCCCACACGATGTTCGCCGAGTCCTCGAAGAAAGACAACTCGAACAAGCGTGGCCGTTTTAACGCTGGCGGGAAGGACGTTCTCGCGCTCGCACTCGAAGCCAAGCTAACAACGGTCAAGGGTCAGGTGCTATTCAACGAGGACGGCACGAGGACTGAAGGCTCCGTAACCAGAGAGGTAGGTAGCGAGTTCGTCGCCAAGTTTCAGTTGACGCTCGCGGAGTATGCACACGTCTGCAGTCAGGCGCGATTACTCATCCCGCCGAAGGGGATTACCACCTTGTTCAACGGTGAGCCCATCCAGCACCGCAAGTCGTGCGGAAGTTTCGTCGAATTGTTACAGACTCCGCTGGCCGACAAAGAGGGTGTACTACGGAACGTAGAGCGTAAGGCAACCGTCCATCTATACGAACGGCTCCCTGGCGAGACCGCGATGATTTACGAAATGGGCATCCCCATCGTTGAACTTGACGACGATAGGTGGCACGTCAACGTCCAGCAGAAAGTTCCGCTGTCCCGCGACCGCGATAATGTCAATCCCTCGTATCTCCGCAGGATTCGACAAGCTACACTCAACGCGAAGTTCGAAGAGTTGAAAACGGTTGACGACGTATCGGCGGTGTGGGTACGTGAAGCCGTCAGTTCGCCGAAGTCGTCGGATGGCGCCGTACGCGATGTCATGAATACCCGCTTCGGCGACAAGCATGTTTCCCGCGACGTACGAGACAAGGGAAGCGCCAACGAAGCCGTATCGCAGGGCAACAGGATTGTTGAGGGTGGTGCGTTAACCTCTGGGGAGTGGACGAGATACAAAGAGGTCAAGGACGAAAAAGGCAAGCCCGTGCTCAAGACCTCGGCTCAGGTTGCGCCGACCGATACTGTAGGCCCGCTGGCGGTGCATCTGATTATTCCACGAGAGAGATGGACGCCTGCGATGCAGGACTACGCCGCCCTGGTCGCGATGACCAGTCCGAAGCTCATCGGCAAGCCTGTTGTCGTGCAGTATATCGACAACGAGAACGTCCACATCGAGGGCTGTTTCGTAAAGGGATACCGTGGTGAACGGGCGAAGAAAGGATTCATCCGCGACTTCGGAGTCATGACGGTAAATCTCGCCTATCACGACCCAGCGCCGCCTGTGCTAACTACTCACTGCTCTTGCATGAACTGGCGCACGACGTAGTCGAATCCAATGACCATCTTCATCATGACTTCTACGACACGGTCAACGAAGTGGGCGCGAAACTGGCCGTTCTGATTCAGAACGAGCCCACGCTGTTCGAAGACAATCCATCTTTTGACGAACTGGACGAAAGAATCATCGGGCCGAATCACCTACAGGCGACGGTCAACTAGGAGGACAACAATGAAGATAAAAAGTTTCGACCTACCGACAACGAAGGCGATAACACCGCAACTCAGGAAATAGTTTCGCACGAACGGCGTTTCATTGGCGAATATCTATATTGAGCCCAGATCGATCGGTTCGCGGCGGCCAGACGGCGCAGTGACCTCGATCAATGGCTGTCGGCTTGTGCAGGGACGGGGGTGTAACTGCCAGTGACTCCCGAGCCACAGCGGCATGAAAAGGTTGCGCACGAACGCGCCCATCCTGGCAGTTATAGGTGTACGGGAAGATCGCGGCCAGACAGCGCGGCCAGCGGCGGCAGAGAAGACTCTAAAGCCCTGGATGATCTGTCTTTTACGCGGGACACGGTCATCACCCTCTCTATAGAGAGAGAGGGATGAATGTCCCGTTTGTCAAAACATCGACGGGACATGAGAGAACAAACCCAGAACCCTATATTCCGTAGGGGTTTAAGAGCAAACGGGACAACGGGACATTGACGGGACATGGGGCAAATGTCCCGTTTATTTCGACAATTGTCGAAATAAGAAAGTGTATTAGTACCGTACGACACGACAATTCCCCCCCGTAGTTTGGGGTGAGAAAGTGGGTTCAAATGTATGCCGAACAGACCGCACCAGAAGTACCAGAAGTTCTTCATGTACAACCAGAAGTTCTCCCAGAGGTTCAATCCGCTCCAACTTCCGCTCCAACCCACCAACAGATCGTAGACAGCATACGCGTATGCGCCGAGGCCGCGCTCGCCCGTGGCTTCAAGATCATCGCCTGTCTCCCACACAAGAAAGACGCGAAGTACAGCCCACATGCATGCAACTCGGGTACTAATGACCCGAAGATCGCGCTCCGTCCGTGGCTCAACGGTGAAGAGGCGAACTACGGCGTGTCCTGCGGTCTGAGCGGGCTTACGGTCGTAGACTGCGACCACGGGATTCATTCGGTTGAAGAGTTCGAGTTGTGGAAGAAAACGCACAACCTGCCCGACACGTACACCGTACTCTCGGGTCGGGACGGCGAGGAACTTGGATTCCATCTCTATTACACAGGCGTCATTCCAACGACGGGATTCAGTTTCGGCGGCGTCTCTGGAGAACTAAAGAGCGCGGGTGGCTACGTCGTCGGCGCTGGGAGCATCCATCCGAGCGGCAAGCGATACGTCGAGTACAGCGATATCGATCTCGTGCCTCTTCCCGAGGGATTGAAGTTGCTCGCAAAGAATAAGGTCCCCGTCGAGTTCAAGCCAACGGCTGAGGGCGGCACACTGATCCCTGCGGGTCAACGCTGGATTCACATGCAGTCCGCCGCAGGAAAGTTCCGCAACGCAGGACTTGACTACGACGGCATCTATGCCGCGCTCAAGAACTTCCTCAAGAACAACTGCGAAGACGGCGAGAACTATCCTGAAGACAAAGTTCAAACGATGGCGAAGGACGCTATCAAGAAGTTCGACGCGATACCGTTGAATCCACCGACGCTTGTAATCGGGCCGCCGAAGGTTGCGTCGAAACCTGAACAGAAGGCTAAAGTACAGATTGACCCGACTCCGACGCCAACTCCGACTGACCAACCCCAACCCGAGCCTACGCCTGAGCCAACTAAGATCATTCCCTCTGGGCACTACAGCATGCCTGCGGAAGATTGGGCTGTGTACGACTTCTCAAAGGAAGAGTCCGAACCCCTGATTGGGACGCCCGCGAACGCCCACATACCAAGAACCTAATCGTCGGTCCCGATAAGAGTTTCAAGACTTCGTTTCTCATGCGCGAGATGGCGGGCCTTGCATCGGGCGAGACGATATTCCCCGAACTGCCGACCTTCCGTGAAGAGGGTCTGAAGGTCTTGTACATTCACGCCGAACTGAATCCACCTGAGATTAAGCAGCGCGTAACAGCCAGCATTGCCGACATCACCACCAACGGGAAGTTCATCAACACTCGCGATATCGGAGTTCACCTAATCGACGCCGAAGGCCAACAGATCATCATCGACGAGATGAACAAGTACATGCCTGACATACTCTGTCTCGACCCATGGGCTGATCTCATTTTCGGTTACGACGAGAATAGTGGTAAAGACACCTCGCTCGCCCGTAAGTTCATCGACAAGGTGTTAGATGGCTACGCCTGTACAGCGTTTTTGACTCAACACACGGGCCAGGATGAGAGCAAGGGTGGTCGAGGACACACGGGCATAAAAGGTTGGCGAGATACACAGTTCGTCATGAAACGCTTAGGTTCGGGCGTGACTGTGACCGTTGATCCGAGATGGGGGAGTCCCGTAACTCTATTCTTGAAGTGGGAACACGGGACGTTGCAACCAGTCAGCATAGTCCTTACCCAAAAGCAGCAGGACTTCATCGCCTTCTTGAAAGACCATCCTGAGGGTTCGTTATCGCAGGATATTGCGAAAGCCCTCAAGATGGAACAGGACACTGCCAAGAAGTTTCTCCAGAGGTCGAAGAACCTTTTCACCAAGCAGGGTGCGCTGTACTTGCCGAAGGATTCGCATACGCCTGAAGGTGAGGCCGCCAATGGATAGGACTGCGTACACCCAAAGCAAAGAGCGTGGTTTACTTTTACGTCTTGACTATCTGAAAAAGGTATTCGTGACGGTGTTCCCAGAATATTCCGAGCCTTCACGTGAATCTCTTCTACGCTGGAGTCTGTTCGACACGAGCATTGTTGAACGGGCGATGGCAGCGGTCGCCGTACGGTTTGCGAAGCGTGCGCCAGTGGACATTTACAAGACGATCACACAAGAGGCACGCGATCAGTTATATGTCCGCCGACGAAAGGAGCGATATCCCCGCAGTGAGAACGGGAAACTCTGAGACAAGGAAGCGCTAGAAGGACTCGGGATAGAGAAGTTGACCGAAATCCGAGTAGCCCAGGGACTGCCGCAACCAGACCCTGTTACTGGCGGCGATTTACCTGTGCAGAGCACGCCGTCGCGCAAACGACCCACAGCGGCAGACGATATCGATCTCGCCGTCCGTTTCCGCTTGCAGACTGCGTCGATTCAGAACGACCGCGTCGAACTTCTCAATAACGGCACCCTCGATAGGAAGGCTTTCGTAAATCTACCTCCATCCGAACATCAAGCGGTGTTGAACCTCGCCCAGCGCGAAGAGTGTCAGAAGACGTGGAGTAAACAACTCGGAGTGAAGATTCAAAATTCGGACGAGTTTTATCTTGAAGACGGCGTGCATAAGGTGCGGGTGAAGCCATGATCGCCCAAACCGAACTGACACCCGCAGAAGTTGATCGCATCAATTCGTGGGTCGACAAGGGCATTCTGAAACATCTGCCGCCAGAGCAGAACGACGTGGGTGAAACTTTTGTCAATTGGGAAGTCGTAAACGATTTGCGCCAGGACGTGTGGGTGCGCCTGCTTCCCGTAATCCGTTTGCCCGACGGTTGTCTTAATACACGACAAGCCTGTGGCTTCGGCCAATCCGCAGCGCGGGACTACGTGCGAGATCGCGCAAAGACCCAACAGTTCCCGCTGTTGAAACTCCCTAACGGTGAGATTAGCGACGAACCGTTCGAGAACACGATCATCGACGACAGCGGGGACAGGAACATCGAACAACTCATCGACGGGTGCATCGACGACGAGAGAGCCGTCGCCCTCGAAGACCTTAAGGAAGACCACCCCAATGACTACGGTTTTCTCATCAAGACCGCGCTAAAGGCAAACGCCCGTCTGGGGCCGACGCCTGCCGAGCGTTATCGGATGCGCGACATCCGCCTGCGGATGGCGAAGAAAAACCCTGGTGTCTTCGGCAGAATCAAGGGTGCGCCACGGAAGAGGTTCAAGAAAGTTACGCACGAACCAAAACTTCTGGCGGAGTCTATATAGGAGCAAGTCATGACAGAATCGACCAACACGAAATCTGAACTTGTAGCGAGCGCGTTCGCGGCGCTGTTTGGGTTAGCCCACAACGAGCCTCCTCTGGACTCGGGACTTCACAATCGATTCTTGCATCGGGTGATAGCCCATGTCGTTCGCACTGCGCTGCAGGAACAGAGTCACTTCGAGGAAACTTTGCTTGCACGCGTGCTGTGGAGTTTTCCCGACGTGCCGCTGCGATATGACGATTTCGAATACGTACTGGGGCATCTCATCAAGCGCGGTGAAGTTCAGTTCCGCGACGGCGAGTATTCGTTGACGCCGACCGAAGTGAAGGTGACTCATGAGTGATATCCAGGCCGCACTTCGAGCCGCAGTTCCGATTGCAGTCAGATGGGGCGTAAGATGCGGCATCTTCAGTCCAACTTTATCTACAATAGAATGAATGATATAGAGATTGGTGTACCCTAAGTTTACCCTCCGTAACCATTCGTGGCCCCCAGGCTGACCGCGTCGGTCTTAGGCGAAAGTTAAGCGAAAGTGTACGGCGGTCAGCAGGATGTTTTCGCTCCCTCGATAACGTAGATAAGTGCTTTAGATTCAGCACACTTTTGATACGGGCGGGATGCCCCCGCGTGGAGCCAGCGCGCTCTGGCCAAGGTCAGTTTTCTGGGAAACGTAAGCGTACACGTAAGCGGAGCCCCCGAGTAGCCCCAAATGATCCCCCGATAGGAGCCCTATGCGCAAGTACAAGTCGGTTGAGGTACGGGCGCAGGAAGCCGCGCAGAAGGCCGCCAAAGCCGCCGCACAAGCCAAAGTAATCCGTCGCGCCCTCCTGGTTAAAAAGATGGAGCAGGCCAACGCCGCAGGCGATGACAAAGCCTTTTTCAAGGCGAATGCCGCCCTTGAGAAGTTGGACGTTGTTCCCCGAGTCGTGGGAAGCCAGCGGGATCGAGATCGTGCCGCCAGGGAGAAGGCCGACCTGGAGAAACGGAAGGCCGCCCGTACGCCGTTCGCGTACAGCCGCCCCTTGCCGATCCCTATAGTCGAAGTTCCTGTGGTGCCCCCATGCCCCTCCTCTGCAGCACTTCAGCAGATGCGTACGGACGCGCCATCTGTCGATGAATTTGGTCTTATGCAAAACGCTCGCGCTGATGCAAAAGCCGATGCAAAGGCCGATGCAAAGGCCGATGCAAAAACCGACATCCTTACGGATGAACTAAAGGCGATGCGAGCGAAGATCGCCGAGCGTGACGCCGAACGTGACGCCGAGCGTGACGCCGAACGTGCACAAGAGTCCAAAATCTACACCCCCTTGAACCCAGTGTCGGAGACACACCCAACACATAACTTCAACGGGAAGGACATTCTGGATGAGCGTAGTCAGGCGATCATCGACCGAGTACAGGCGAGGCTGAAGGAAGATTTGAACGCAGGCGATTGCGATTACAACACCGACCGCGTCTGCTCGATCACCTCTCTACATGAGGCTTCGGCAGAGGGTCACTTTGAAGGCGGGCCGAATCCGAGTCTGTGGCAGCGGAGATTTTAGATTTTAGATTTACAAGAGAGGACAACATGAAAACTGAAATCATGAATTTGGCTGTGAACAATCTTACTGGCGACACCACCTGGAAAGAGATCGTCGCCATCGCCCGCGAGATTCTGCAAGAGACCGAACGTCAGGCGCTCGAATGCGAAGACGAGAAAGAGACAGTACGGTTGATGGGCGAATGTAGAGGAGCGAAAAGATTTCTCTCGCAGTGGCTCAATGCCATCGAGCAGATGAAGCAAGGTGAATCGAAAGATAGTCACGTGCACGAGGTGTCGGCAACGCCGACCAAGGAGAACTAATTATGGCAGTCATCGATCCAGAAACTCTCGGCAGCGCCGAGGCAGTAAAGGCAGCCTATCTTGCTCAGGTGAACACTCCACCGCCTGCAGATGAGCCGACGACCTTCCGCAGGGTGGTTGACACAAGCGCAGGCCCTGTTACGGTCGAGGGGGACTCTATGGAAGAGTTACTTGACAACGTCGCAGCGCTGGCAAGTCACGTAGAGACCACGGAAGTCGCCGCTGTGAAAACTGCACAGACTGAAGCGGAAAGACGCGCCGCTGAGCAAGCCACAGCGGATTCGGAATTTGTGCTTGCTCAAAAGTTTATGTCGAATCCCTCCCAGGCGACGGCAGAGGCCCTTGGCTTTTCCGACATCGCATCGGCAAGGGCGGCGCTCGCAAAATTACGACAGTCTGAAGGCGAGGCTTCGGCCAATCAGCAGGCTGAGGAATACGTCGCAGCCCACAGCGATGAATCCAAACCTGACTTCTACTGGCCGACCCCTGTCAATGGCCAGCGGGTTCAGGCTCTGATGCGTACCTACGGTTTATCCTGCGATGCAAAAAACATCTCCCGTTGCGTGGAAGAGTTGCGGTCTCAGGGGCTGTTGCTATCAAAACCCGCCGCTGAAGTCAGCGAGGCCGATTTGTACAAGATGCCTCTCGAAGATTTGCGTAAGGCCGCTGGCGGCGCACCGAAGGCCGACGTGCCCAACACGGGTTGGGATTTCTAATGGAAACATCCAACACAACGGACGCAAGACTCGATGACATCTACCGAGACCCGCCCCCACCACCTGCACCCCCATCTACATCTACGCTTGTTCCTAGCGGAACGTCTGCTCCTGGCGGAACGTCTACGCCGTCGAAGGTTCGCAGCGGGAGCGGTCTGTCTACACGGATATCATCGATGTCTGTGTCGCAGACGGAAGGTGAAGACCCGACGACATTGTCTCTCGCCGAAATCAAGCGGCGGTTCAATGAAAGCATGAAAGAAAAGGAGCAATAATGAACAACCAACCAGATTACAAAGCGATGAGAGAAGAGGCATTGCGTAACCCACCCGCAACGGTGCAGTCTTTGAAGGACGACATCGCTCGACTGAATAACGCCGAGCGTGCTCGCCTCGCTGCGATGGGGCCTGACGCCCCTGCGATTCTCGCTGCCGAACGTTCGCAGGATGCGGCGAACTTCAGAGCCAGAGAGGAAGAGGCGGGCCGTGTAAGACAGGCCGCCGAGAGCAAGCAAATCACTGACGCTATCGCGGCAAAGAAGGAAGAGGCGGCTTCGAATCCAACGCCCATCCTTACCGCACAGGAGGAGGCCAAGAAAAGGTACGACGAATCTATGCGGCTTCTCGCTGAGAAAGCGGCTGCCCCGATGACCGGGAAAGATATGCAGGACGCCGCGAACATCGCAGAGATGCGAATCGAGCAACGCCAGCGTTTCGATGCCGCCAAAGCGGAACACGAGCGTCTGCAATCTGGTCTGCCTACAGGGAAGTTTTAGTGTACGAGTCTGTTATCTTCGCCGCCATAGGGTTGCTGCTCATCTGGCTGCTGCTGACCAGTTAGTGCAGGGCACAAGTTAGGCGGGCTCTCTTCATTCCTTCTTTCTCCACCCGCCTTGGGGGGAATGCTTACGCTTACGCATGCTTCCCGATATCATCTTCGTGTTTTGTGCGACGATTGTCCTCGTGCTCATCTTCGTTCCGCCCTATTAGTCGGCGGGTACGGTTTGGTCCGCCAAAATCGAAAAGCAATCCCCGTCAGTCCTTGGCATTTTGGGGGGTGCCCCAGGTATCACCGATCTCCATACCGCACCCTATGTGTGGAATTGGCAGAACCGAATCGGTGCGAATTCAAATTCGCCACAGACTTCATCTCTGTACATTGCTTGTACGAACCTATCGGGTGGTCCCGCAGCAATTACTGTGAACATTCTTTTGCTGCCGCTGGGAATCCGTATAACGAGTATAGAAAATGCGCCTTATGTGCACGCTCACACTTACCTTATTCCCACGAGCAGTGCTGGCAAGGCGCGTTACCTCCGATATTTCACAGATAACCCTCTGGCACGGATTACGTCGGCTTTATACGTGATATCTACACCAGCCATCCGTGCCTTCACAATCAATGGCTGATACTTTTGCCGAGCATCAGCTACCGCTCCGAGCAATGCCTCTAGCGACGGCATACGACCCGTCGAAATCAGGCGTTGAGCCTCTGCTCTCAGATCAGACGGTTTGATTAGCTTTTCCATTTCTGAGTTCATTTGCGATTCCTCGCCGCATCGCCCTCGTCGGGCTGACCACCGGCTGCCGCTTTTCGGCACGGTTGGTGTCTGGCTCGTTCGAACCAGCGCTCTTGATACTGACTACATTTTATCGCCGCCCTGCCCTACAGTCAAGCGGATAATGCCATTTCTTGCCCCTAGGAAGCCCGCGCAGGAGTTGGGCAGCACACCCGGATCCAAAGTTCTTGACGCAGTTCAGGCGGCATCTTGCGTGACCATTTCTTCAACAGACCCACGGCTCAAGCGTGTTGGAACTCCAGCAATACCAGATGCAGATCAGTCTTTCTGCTGACCACGCTGGAGTCCACCTTCGCCAGCAGTTCCCGATTGATTCAAAGTAGTGAGTCTCTTCTACAGGGATCTTTACAGGAGTGCCGTCATACGATTTTCAGGAATTCAAAGCTGTCGATAGTACTGTTAATCCACTTAAAGAACGCTAGGTCATCGCCCGAAATGGTGTACTCTATCACGTTGGCGTACTCTATCTCGTTCGTAGTCGGGCAGGTACCTGGAGAGATCGGCGCTGTGATCTGCACAAATCTGCCCCCTTCGTCCTCGATAGTTCGGATCGCGCTGACAATGCCGTTTGAAACTGTCGATTCGAGCGAAACTGGATTGCCTATCGCCACAACTTCCTGTCCGACCTGAAGCCGATCAGAATCCCCGAGAGTTAAAGTCCGAAAGTTGTTCCCACGCGCCTTGATGATAGCAACGTCGCGAGTTTTATCGGACGCAAGCACACCATCTACAGCAAAGAAAGCACCGTCAGGGAATTTAATGACAGCAGAGCTGCCGTTCTTGATGACGTGGTAGTTGGTCACGACTTGGCCATCTTTGCTTATGAAGAAGCCGCTGCCTTGGACGATAGGGTGCCCTTTCTTGTCCGACATGACTATTGAGACAACGGAGCCCTTTGCTTCTCGCGATATCGCCGGGATATCTAAATGGCCCCCCTTGTTCGTGCTCGGTACGTTCTGTGCCGACATCGCCGCCACCAGCAACAGAACGGCTGCTATGTACTGCATGAATGAAATTCCTTCCGACCGGGATCGTCCGCAAGCGGTTGGGGCTGGAAGCCAGTCTTTACCAGATTCTACAGATTCTCAGTGTTACTCTTTTCGAGAAAACGCCCATTTTACGGGCACTTCGCGCATCCGACTCCTGTCCCGACTTACCCGATCCCGGCAACCAATTGATTCTGTTCGACTTTTAACCGGACAGCAGTGATAATTCCTAATTGCAGATGTCTCGCTCAAGCCTTTACCAATAAGCGACTGAAT
>ODAK010005409.1_pt1 | contig 12986 bp, 8 predicted proteins | sample 1539591 | NCBI WGS metagenome assembly ODAK01 (sample SAMEA3539303, study PRJEB22396) | soil metagenome | biome: tundra; feature: field; material: soil | place: USA | collected 2010-05 | depth 0.15 m | reverse complement strand
TAATTTCCCTCGGCAAATGAAGCCGCCGTCGCCTGATCCAGCCACCGACGACAAAACGCCCGGCGTGCCGGGCTTCCGCACCTGGCGCGGGGTTTACGTTTTTGTGTTCGCCTTTTTCGTGCTGGTCGTGGTGTTGCTTGCACTTTTCTCGCGCTTTTTCTCATGAGCCATCACACCTTTGTCGAATCAACCAAGGCAAGGCAAACTGGCAGCCAAGATATTTTGGTTCTCAACGATTTCAAACGGATGGAATGGAGGAAAGACGTTCGCGCCGTCTTCCCTCTCCCCTTGGAGGGGAGAGGGATTGAGGGTGAGGGGTGGGAAGGTTCAGAGCGACTGAGTAATTTTACCGGGCGGAATTTCAACAACAACCCGTCTGGTCTCATCACGCATCGGTTAGCATTTGCACCCCTCACCCCGGCCCTCTCCCCTCAGAGGGGAGAGGGCGCAGCTTCGGTCCACGTCACGCCAAAATGAACACCTTCGACTGGATTGTGCTGCTTGTGACCATGATCGGCATCGCCGCCTACGGAGCCTGGCACACGCGCCACACCGACCACCTCGACACTTATCTCAAAGGCAGCAAGACCACGCGCTGGGGCACCATTGGCATTTCAGTAATGGCCACACAGGCGAGCGCGATTACGTTTCTTTCCATCCCCGGCCAGGGATTTGAAAGCGGAATCGGTTTCGTGCAAAATTATTTCGGTCTGCCGCTCGCGCTCATCATCGTTTGCGCGGTGTTCCTGCCGATTTATCGCAAACTCGGCGTTTACACCGCCTACGAATTTCTCGGCCAGCGTTTCGATCAAAAAACTCGTCTGCTCGGCGCAGGACTTTTTCTCCTGCAACGCGGCCTCGCCGCTGGCGTCACGATTTACGCGCCAGCGATCATCCTCGCGACCGTGCTCGGCTGGCGGCTCGACTTAACAATCGTCGCCACGGGCCTGCTCGTGATTATCTACACCGTCACCGGCGGCAGCGAAGCGGTGAGCCTCACGCAAAAATGGCAGATGGGAATTATTTTCGGCGGCATGGTCACGGCGTTTTTTATTCTGGTCGCGCGGCTTCCCGATGGCCTTGGGTTCGGCGGCGCGGCGCACATCGCCGGCGCGATGGGCAAACTTCAGGCCGTGGATTTTTCGCTCAATCCCGATAAACGCTACACGCTCTGGACGGGTTTGTTTGGCGGACTATTTCTTTCACTCTCCTACTTCGGCACCGATCAATCGCAGGTGCAACGCTACATCGGTGGTGCGGCGCTTCGCGAAGGACGGCTGGGGCTGATGTTCAATGCGCTGCTGAAAATTCCCATGCAGTTTTCCATCCTGCTGCTCGGCGCGCTGTTGTTTGTTTTCTACCAATTCCAACCTGCGCCGGTCTTTTACAACCGCGTCGAGTGGCAACATCATGCCAGCGGCACGAATGCTGTCGCCTTCCGAGCGTTGGAGGAAAAGCACGCCGCACTTCACGCCGTGAAGCAGGAAAAAATCCGTGCATGGCTGGACGCCCGGAACCACGCTGACGCCGTCAACGAACCCGCCGCGCGCGCTGCCATGCTGGAGGCCCAAGCCGCGACCGAGGCCGTGCGCACCGAGGCCAAGGCTGCGCTCACCGCCGCCGATCCGCTGGCCAAGACCAAGGATTCCGACTACGTGTTCATCGGCTTCATCCTCGATCAATTGCCGCACGGCGTCATCGGTCTGCTCATCGCCGTGATGATCGCCGCCGCGCTCGGCTCGAAGGCGGGCGAACTCAACGCGCTCGGCACCACAACGACCATTGATCTGTGGCGACACTTTCGCCCGCTTGCTGCGCATGATGAGGCGCGAAACGTCCGCGCTGCGAAATGGTTCACCGCACTTTGGGGACTGGTTGCCATCGCCTTCGCGCTGTTCGCGGGCTTTGCGGAAAATCTCATTGAAGCCATCAACATCATCGGCTCAATTTTCTATGGCGTGGTGCTGGGGATTTTTCTGGTGGCATTCTTCCTGAAACACGTCGGCGGCACGGCGGTGTTTTGGGCGGCGGTCATCGCGCAGACACTCATATTCGCGCTCTATTTTTTGCGCCACCGCTTCCCGGCGCTCGATATTTCCTATCTCTGGTATAACCTCATCGGTTGCGCCGCGTGCGTGATCTTGAGCCTCATGTTGCAAGCGCTCATGCCTGCACGAAACAGAATTCAAAAAATTTAACCACGGATGAAAACGGATAAACACGGATTGGGAAAAACGCGGAGGCGCGGAGAAGCGCAGAGCGGAAAAATCTTTGCGCCTCTTTGCGGCCTCTGCAGTGCTATCTCCCAACATCGTCGCGTGCGGCGAAGATTTTCGCGGAGCGCGGACAGCCTTGTCCGCGAGTCCCGACCCGCACGCCAGAAACCCGCGGACAAGGCTGTCCGCGCTCCTTTGGTTGCGGCTCCACCGCGCTGCGCCTCTGCGTTTGCCTTTGTTATCCGTGCCCATCCGTGTCCATCCGTGGTTAAAAATCCAGCCCGCGCGGCAAACCTATGAGCAACCCACCCGTCATCTGTTTCGGCCAGCAGCCGTGCGGGTTTTTCCCGAAGCGATTTTTGTTTGCAAAAATCCTGACGGCCCGGCGGCTGCGGAGTGAAATTGGCGGAGAGATTGTTTTTTTCTATCACGACAGCGATCACGATCCACGCGAAACGAGAACCATTCTGCGCCATCGCAAGACCAACGAGCCGGCGCAATTGAACTTTGCCGTGGAAAATAAAATCCAGCGGAAATTCTCGCCGCTCCATCTAAAAAGAATTTCCGCCGACTGGCAGAACACGACCGCGCTGCAATTGCCTAATTACGTCGGCCATCCGCTGATTGAAATTTTCAAAAACATTGCCGCCGGAAATGTCGCGGATTTCTGCCTGGAGATGTATCACCGCCTGGGTTTGCTCGACGGCATCCGGGTGGCGCGTTCGAGCGACCCGGATTTTCGCCGAGCGGCCTGTGACATTTCAGAATTTTTTGTGGACGTGCCGCACGCCGGTGAAATCGTCCGGGCGCGTTTCATTGACGGCGCTTTGAAGCTGCACGAAGGCGGCGACTCGTTCGTGACGCTGCCGCTGACCGCCTTCACCAAGGAACAAATCAGTCCGACGCGTGATTCGCGGCTGCGCTGGATGCAGTCTGTGTTGCATTGCACTCATTACATTGCCGGCGCGGGCGAGAAAGATTATCTTCGCCCCGAAGACGCGCCTGAAATCATTATTGTCAACCGTGACGCCATTGACCGATCCGATGAAGCCTACACCGAACTCTCCTGAACTTGCGCCGCTGCTGGCGTTTGGCGCGCATCCTGACGACATTGAATTTGGCTGCGGCACCGTCATCGCACAAGAAACATTGGCCGGCCGCAAGGCCCATTTTATTGTCTGCTCTCGCGGCGAAGCTGGAACGCATGGCACAACGAAACAGAGGACTGCCGAGGCGAAGAAATCCGCCGCGCTGCTCGGTGCCACGATTGAATTTCTTGAACTTGACGGCGATGCGCATTTGGAAGTTCGCGCCGCTCACGCCATCAAGCTGGCAAAAATCATTCGGCGTCTCCGTCCCAGCGTCGTGCTGGCACCGAGTCTGGTTGAGAATCAGCATCCCGATCACGCGCGGCTCGGAAGGATCGTATGCGATGCCGCACGGCTTGCGCGTTATGGCGGCCTGAAGGAACTGCGTGGCAAAACGCCGCACGCGATTGCCCAATTATTTTTTTATGCGGTGACACCGGAAGCAGAGCCGCGTGACATCACGCCAGCGGTGATTGACGTTTCCGCGCCGGAAATTATTTCTGCATGGAAAGCGGCGATGGAAGCGCACTCCTCGCAAACTTCCGCCCGCAACTACGTCGAGTTGCAACTCACCCGCGCGCGACTGCTTGGTGCGCGGGCAGGTGTTGGTTATGCCATCGCGCTTTTTCCCAACGAGCCGCTCGTGTTTGAATCACTCGCACAGGCCGGCCGGGGCGCGCGACACTTTTGATATGGATTCAGATCGGCGATTGAAAATTGGCATCACCTGTTATCCCTCCGTGGGCGGGAGCGGGATTCTCGCGTCGGCCCTTGGGGAAGAACTGGCACGGCGCGGGCACGAAGTGCATTTCATCAGCTACGAAAGACCGTTCCGAATGCCGGCGGATGCGCCACGGCTTTTTTTTCATCCGGTGGTGATCAACGATTATGGATTATTTAAATATCCCGATTACACGTTGCCGCTCTCGGTGAAAATGGCGGAAGTCAGCCGCGACCATCAGCTCGACATTCTCCATGTGCATTACGCGGTGCCCCATGCCACGGCGGCGATTCTCGCGCGCTCGATGCTGCCGCCGGCGCAACAGCCGCGCGTTGTCACCACGCTGCATGGCACGGACACCACTTTGCTGGGCGCCGATCCGGGTTATGGTCCCGCCATTCATCACGCCTTGACGCACTCTGACGCCGTCACGACGGTTTCCAATTTTTTGAAACAGGAAACGCAGCGGGTGCTCGGTTTTGACGGGCCGATGGAAGTCATCCACAATTTTTTTGAACCGCGTCCGCCCCGGCGTTCGCGCGAGGAAATGCGGCGTGAACTGGGTTTGCGCGACGAGGCAATGATTCTTCACGCATCCAATCTGCGGCCGGTGAAACGGATTGATTTGCTCCTCGAAACCGCAGCGCGCATCCAGCCGCGCGACAGTTTCAAACTGCTTGTTCTTGCCGGCGGAAGTTTTGCGCCGTTTACCGCTGAAGTGCGCCGGCTCGGATTGGAAGACCGCGTCATCGTCCGCGAGAACGTCATGGACATTGAGGACTATCTACAGGCGGCGGATCTGGGATTGTTCACGTCCGAATCTGAAAGTTTTTGTTTGAGCCTTCTCGAAGCGATGTGTTTTGGCTGCCCCAGCGTCGCGCCGCAAATCGGCGGCATTCCCGAAGTGATGCAGGACCAAATCAGCGGTCGGCTCTTGCCCTTTGGCAGAAACGACGAAATGGCCAGGGCGGTTGAAAATTTGATTCAAAATCCCGATCGGCGCGCGAGCCTGGGCCGCGCCGCCCAGACGCGTGCCCGCGAACATTTTTCCGCCGCCATCATCGTGCCGCGCTACGAGGCGCTCTACCGCCGCGTCTGTGCATGAGGTTCGGGCCTTGTCCAAAATGGACTTTGGAGCGCGGGCTTCAGCCCGCTTCAACACGCCAATGGCATTGGACACTGAAGCGGCATAAATGCCGCGCTCCGAAGTAAGGACACTACCGAGATCCGCTGAAGTTTGCCGCGCGTTAGCGCTTGTAGTAACAGAGGTAGGCCACAGCACCCGCCGCCTCGACCTCAAACTTCACATGCGGCGGCACGATGAAGAACTGGCCTTTGCCAAAACTCTTCCATTCGCCGCCGGGCAGTTTGGCCTTGAGCGTGCCGGCCACGACGTGCATGTGCTCTTCGCAATCCGTGCCAAAACTGTATTTGCCGGGCTCGATCACGCCGACCGTCGCCGGACCGTCCGGCGTGGTCACGGCGAGGCTTTGAACTTTTCCTTCAAAATATGAATTGTGTTTCACGCCCGTTTGAATGCCGGTTTCCGGCACGGTTGACAATATAAACCGCATGGCTCACCGCCCCAAACCAAAGGCCTTATTTGCGGACACCAGCCACGCCCAGCGGGCAGAATTACGACCGCAGGCGATGACGCAAAGCGCGCGAAAATTTTTCGCTTATGCAACCACGTCAAAAAAACCCGCGGCTAATGGTGAATACATCGCAATTTTTGAAAACATTTATTGCACATGGATTAAAATTGAGTAAAAAATAAAGGAACGCAGGCTTACAGCCGAACGATGACCAGCAATCCAACGAACAAAACCATTGACCGGGAGGCGCCAATACAAATTTCCGCCCCCCCTAAACAAGGTCTTTACGACCCGCAATTCGAGCACGACGCCTGCGGGCTGGGCTTTGTCGTCAACATCAAGGGCCGGAAATCCCATCAGTTGGTGAGCGATGCGCTGAAGATTCTGGTGAACCTCGACCATCGCGGCGCGTGCGGCTGCGAGGCCAACACCGGCGACGGCGCAGGCATCCTCATCCAGGTGCCGCATGAATTCCTCGCCGCCGAGGCGGAGAAGCTCGGCTTCCAACTGCCCGCGCCCGGACAGTATGGCGTGGGCATGATGTTCCTGCCGAAAAATCCCGTGGAGCGCGACGGCGTCAAGACGGAACTGGCCCAGATCATCGCCGCCGAGGGGCAGACGGTGCTCGGCTGGCGCGACGTGCCGACGGATAATTCCTCGCTCGGCAAAACCGCTGTGGCGGCGGAGCCGTTCATGGCGCAGGTGTTTGTGGGACGCAGCCCTGCCATCAAGAACGACGAGGCGTTTGAAAGAAAACTTTACGTCATCCGCAAAGTCGCGGAGCAAAAAATCCGCTACGGCAGTTCCGTGGACGGCGGGCGCTGGTTCTACGTTTCCAGCCTGTCGGCGCGCACGCTGATCTACAAGGGCATGCTGATGTCCGAGCAGGTCGAGAAATATTATCCCGATTTGCGCGAGCCGTCCGTGGTGACCGCGATGGCGCTCGTTCACTCGCGTTTTTCCACGAACACGTTCCCCAGCTGGGATCGCGCGCATCCGAACCGATACATCGCGCACAACGGCGAAATCAACACGCTGCGCGGCAATGTAAACTGGATGCACGGCGCGCAGGCCAATTTCAAATCGCCGGTCTTCGGCAAGGAGATCAAAAAAGTGGTCCCGGTCATCAACCCCGACGGCAGCGATTCGGCGCAGTTTGACAACTGCCTCGAACTGCTGGTCATGGCGGGCCGCGAGCTGCCGCACGCGATGATGATGATGATTCCCGAACCGTGGGAAAATCACGAGAGCATGGACGCCGAACGCCGCGCTTTTTACGAATATCATTCGTGCCTCATTGAACCGTGGGACGGCCCGGCCTCGATGGCGTTCACGGACGGCATCCGCATTGGCGCGTGCCTGGATCGAAATGGTCTGCGCCCGTCGCGTTATTACGTCACCAAAGATGACGTGGTCATCATGGCGTCGGAAGCCGGCGTGCTGCCGGTCGCGCCCGAACGCATCGCCGTCAAAGGCCGTTTGCAGCCGGGCCGGATGTTCCTCGTGGACACCGAGCAAGGCCGGATCATTGCGGACGAGGAGTTGAAGAAGAAATACGCCAGCGAACATCCGTATCAAAAATGGCTGGACGAGCATCATTGCCTGCTCGACGACTTGCCGGCCGCCGACCTGGAAACCGAAGTGTCGCACCGCAAACTTTTGCAGTCACAACAGGCGTTTGGCTATACGTTCGAGGATTTGCGTTTTCTCGTCGGCCCGATGGCGCGCGACGGCCAGCAGCCGCTCGGCTCGATGGGCACGGACACGCCGCTGGCGGTGCTCTCGGAAAAGCCGCAGTTGCTTTACAATTATTTCAAACAACTCTTCGCGCAGGTCACGAATCCGCCGATTGATCCAATCCGCGAGGAGATTGTAACTTCCACGCACACGATGGCCGGTGCGCGCGGCAACATGCTGAACCCCGGTCCGGAAAGCTGCGCGCTCATCCGGCTCGATCAGCCGATCCTCACCAACGAGGAACTCGACAAGCTGCGCTTCATCAAACGTCCCGGCTTCAAGTCCGAGACGCTGCCGATTTTGTTCACCGCCGCCCACGGCGCGGAGGGACTGGAAGCCGCGCTGGAAAAAGTTTTTGACGACGCCGACCGCGCCATCAAAAACGGCGCGAACATTTTGATCCTGTCCGACCGCGGCGTCTCGTCGGAGATGTCGCCCATCCCGGCCCTGCTCGCCACGGCGGGACTGCATCATCATCTCATCCGCAGCGGCACGCGCGGCAAGATCGGCCTCGTCCTCGAATCCGGCGAACCGCGCGAGGTGCATCATTTCGCGCTGCTCATCGGCTACGGTTGCAGCGCCATCAATCCGTATCTCGCCTACGAGACGATTGAGGATTTGATCCACGAAGGTTTTTTGACAGGCATGGATTACAAAACCGCGATCAAAAAATACATCAAGGCCACCATCAAGGGCGTGGTCAAAACGATGGCCAAGATGGGCATCTCCACGGTGCAAAGCTATCGCGGCGCGCAAATTTTTGAGGCTGTCGGTCTCAACAGCGCGGTCGTGGAAAAGTATTTCACCTGGACGCCCACGCGCATCCAGGGCATCGGTCTCGAAGTCATCGCCCAGGAAGCACTCTCACGGCATCGCCGCGCGTTCCCGCCGGTTTCCGTCAACACGGAACTCGACGCGGGTGGACAATATCAGTGGCGCGACGGCGGCGAACAGCACTTGTTCAATCCGCAGACGATTCACAAGCTCCAAACCGCCTGCCGCCTCAACAGCGCGAAGATTTATGGTGAATATGCCGACCTCCTCAACGACCGCGCAAAATCTCTTTGCACGTTGCGCGGGTTGCTGGATTTCAAATTCGTCGAGAAGCCGCTGCCGATTGAGGAAGTGGAATCGGTCGAAAATATCGTCACGCGTTTCAAAACCGGCGCGATGAGCTACGGCTCGATTTCCAAAGAAGCGCACGAGACGCTCGCCATCGCGATGAACCGCCTCGGCGGACGCAGCAACACCGGCGAAGGCGGCGAAGACCCGATCCGCTACACTTGGACGAATGAAAAAGGCGACTCGAAAAATTCCGCGATCAAGCAGGTCGCCAGCGGGCGCTTCGGCGTGACGAGCCATTACCTCGTCAACGCGAAGGAACTGCAAATCAAGATGGCGCAGGGCGCGAAGCCCGGCGAAGGCGGCGAACTGCCCGGCAAAAAAGTTTTCCCGGAAATCGCCAAGACACGCGGCACCACGGCGGGCGTCGGTTTGATTTCGCCGCCGCCGCATCACGACATTTACTCCATCGAAGATTTGGCGGAGTTGATTCACGATTTGAAAAATTCAAATCGCAACGCGCGCATCAGCGTCAAGCTTGTCGCCGAAGTCGGCGTGGGCACCATCGCGGCGGGCGTCGCCAAGGCGCACGCGGATGTGGTTTTGATTTCCGGCCACGACGGCGGGACGGGCGCGTCGCCACTATCGTCCATCAAACACGCGGGCGGCCCGTGGGAACTCGGCCTGGCCGAAACGCACCAGACGCTCGTGCTGAACAATCTGCGCAGCCGCATTTACGTCGAGACCGACGGCCAGTTGAAGACCGGCCGCGACGTGGCCGTGGCCGCGCTGCTCGGCGCGGAAGAATTTGGTTTTGCCACCGCGCCGCTCGTCGTGATGGGCTGCATCATGATGCGCGTTTGTCATTTGAACACCTGTCCCGTCGGTGTTGCCACGCAAGACCCGAAACTGCGCGCACGCTTCACCGGCGATCCCGAACACGTCGTGAACTTCATGCGTTTCATCGCGCAGGAACTTCGCGAAATCATGGCGAAGCTCGGCTTCCGCACGGTCAATGAGATGATTGGCCGCACGGATAAATTGATTCCTTGGAAGGCCATCGCGCACTGGAAGGCGCACGGCCTCGACCTCACGCCGATTCTGCACCAGCCCGCAGCGGGGCCGGAAGTGGGCCGCTATCGCCAGCAGGACCAGGATCACGGCCTGGAAAAATCGCTCGACGTGACCACGCTGCTCGACCTTTGCAAGCCGGCGATTGAGCGCGGCGAAAAAGTCAGCGCCGAACTGGAGATTCACAACGTGAACCGTGTCGTGGGCACGATTGTCGGCAGCGAGATCACGAAGAAGCACGGCCCGGACGGGCTGCCCGAAGACACCGTGCATTTGAAATTCAACGGCAGCGCCGGCCAGAGTTTTGGCGCGTTTGTGCCGCGGGGCATGACGCTCGAACTGGAAGGCGACGCCAACGATTATTTCGGCAAGGGCTTGAGCGGCGGCAAACTGATCGTTTATCCGCCGAAGGCTTCGACGTTTGTGCCGGAGGAAAACATCCTCATCGGCAATGTGGCGCTTTACGGCGCGACGGGCGGCGAGATTTTCGTGCGCGGCATGGCAGGCGAACGCTTTGCCGTCCGCAACTCCGGCGTCAACGCGGTCGTCGAGGCGGTGGGCGACCACGGCTGCGAATACATGACCGGCGGACGCGTCGTGATTCTCGGCAAGACCGGCCGCAATTTCGCCGCCGGCATGAGCGGCGGGGTCGCCTACGTTCTGGACGAGGCCGGCGATTTTGCCACGCGCTGCAACATGGAACTCGTCGCCCTCGAAAAACTCGTGGACGCAGACGAGATTGAACAGGTCTGGAAACTAATCCAGCGCCATCAGGCTTACACGAAGAGCGAACGCGCCGCGAAAATTCTCGGCGACTGGAAAAACTTTGTGCCGAAGTTCGTCAAAATCATGCCGCAGGATTACAAGCGCGTGCTGCTGTCGCTCAAAAGAATGGAGTCGCAGGGTTTGAGCGGCGACGACGCCATCATGGCCGCGTTTGAGGAAAACGTGAAGGGCGGACATTGATCAAAACCGCAATGAAGGAACTTGCCACCATCAAACTTCCGGCCACGCGGCGTCATCATCCCGGCGCGCTGTGGACCGACGCGGAGTTGTTGTCGCTCGACGGCGACGGGCAGAAGCATGAACTCTGGGATGGAAAGGTGGTCACGATGTGTCCGGCAGGCTATGAACACGGCGATGTGATTTCAGTCTTGAGCCACGCGCTCGCCAGAGTGGTTTATGAAAACAAACTGGGCCGCGTTTACGACGGACAGACGGGATATCGGCTGAACTTGGACAACTGTTATTGCCCGGACATTTCGTTCGTAAGCCGCCGGCGGTTCAAGCTCATCACGCTGTCGAAAGAAAAACTTTTTCATGGTTCGCCCGATCTCGCGGTGGAAGTTTTGTCGCCGTCCGACTCCATCACGAAGACCGAGCAGAAAATATTGAACTATCTTGCACACGGCACCCGGCTGGTGTGGATGGTGGACACAAAACATCGCTCGGTGCGCGCGTATCATGCTGACGGCAGCATGGAATTGCTCCGCGGCGACCGTTACCTGACAGGCAATTCCGTCCTGCCGGGCTTCCGGCTGTCGTTGGGAAAACTTTTTGAAGGAATTTAACCTGCATTAAATCATGGGAAAACCAACCGGATTTTTAGAGTTCCAGCGTGAAGTGCCGAAGGATCGTTCGCCGCTCGGGCGCGTGGCCGACTGGCAGGAATTTCATATTCACATGCCGGAGGCGGACCTGAAGAAGCAGGGCGCGCGCTGCATGGATTGCGGCATTCCCTTCTGCCACACCGGCCAGCTTGTCAGCGGCATGGCCAGCGGCTGCCCGATCCACAATCTCATTCCTGAATGGAACGACCTCGTCTATCGCGGCCTCTGGAAGGAGGCGCTCGAACGTCTGCACAAGACGAATAATTTCCCCGAGTTCACCGGGCGCGTCTGCCCTGCCCCGTGCGAAGGTTCGTGCGTGCTCGGCATCAACGATCCGGCCGTCACGATCAAGAATATTGAGGTCAGCATCATTGATCGCGGCTGGGAAAATGGCTGGGTTGTCCCTGAAACGCCAAAAAAGCGCACCGGAAAAAAAGTTGCCGTCATTGGCAGCGGCCCGGCGGGGATTTCGGCGGCAGCTCAATTGAACAAGGCCGGCCATGAAGTCACCGTGTTTGAACGCGCCGACCGTCCCGGCGGCCTGCTCATGTATGGCATCCCCAACATGAAGCTCGATAAAAAAGAAGTCGTGCTGCGCCGTCTCGCATTGCTGGAGAAGGAAGGCGTGAAGTTCGTCTGCAACACGGAAGTCGGTGACGTAGTGGCACGGGCGTCCCGCCCGTGTGATGCAGATCAACCAAAAGCAGGAACTCACGAGCGGGACGCTCGTGCCACTAAAAATTATCCGGCGGAAAAGCTGTTGAAGGAATTTGACGCCGTCGTGCTCGCCACCGGCGCGACTAAGCCGCGCGATCTGCCAATCGGAGGCCGCAATTTGAAAGGCATCCACTTCGCGATGGATTTTCTCACCGCGAATACGAAGGCGGTTTTGGATCAGCACAAGAACGGCAGTTTCATTGACGCGACCGGCAAGGATATTGTCGTCATCGGCGGCGGCGACACTGGCACGGACTGCGTTGGCACCTCGATGCGCCACGGCTGCACATCACTGGTGCAGGTGGAAATTCTGCCCAAGCCGCCGCTCGACCGCGCCAAGGACAATCCGTGGCCCGAATGGCCGAAGACCTACAAGATGGATTACGGCCAGGAAGAAGCCGCCGCGAAATTCGGCGCTGACCCGCGCGTCTATCTTACGACCGCGACAAAATTTGAAGGTGATGCCCACGGCCACGTCAAAGCCGTCCATACCGTGCAGGTGGAATGGACGAAGAATGACAAGGGCCAGTTCATTCCAAAAAACATTCCCGGCACGGAAAAAGTTCTGCCCGCGCAACTCGTCCTGCTCGCAATGGGTTTTCTCGGACCGGAGCAGCCGTTGCTTGAATCGCTTGGCCTCGAACGCGACCCGCGCTCCAACGCCAAAGCCGACTTCGAGAAATACACCACAAACATCAAAGGCGTTTTCGCCGCTGGCGATTGCCGGCGCGGCCAGAGCCTCGTGGTGTGGGCGTTCAACGAAGGCCGCGGCGCGGCGCGCGAATGCGACCGCTTTTTGATGGGTGCTACGGATTTGCCGTAATCTTTTATCGGCACTGGGGAAGGTGGCCGCAGATGCCCGAGCTGACGCTGATTGACGCCCGGAAGCTTCCTGTGCATATTTCAGTCCATGCCAGTTGCCGGGAATGAAGCGGAATGGCTCACGCGCAAAAAGCGGATTGACGCCAAATTAATTTCGCTCAATCCGCCATGGGAAATCATTCCCTGGCACGCTGGCCTCGATACCTCCAAGCTCACCTGCCACGCGGTCACAGAATTTCCCACCGAGAATGGTCCCGCTGACTACGCATTGTTCGTGGATGGGATTTTGATTGGCATCATCGAAGCCAAGAAGGTCACAGTCAATCCGCAAAACGTGCTGGAACAGG
>ODAK010005408.1_pt1 | contig 12987 bp, 6 predicted proteins | sample 1539591 | NCBI WGS metagenome assembly ODAK01 (sample SAMEA3539303, study PRJEB22396) | soil metagenome | biome: tundra; feature: field; material: soil | place: USA | collected 2010-05 | depth 0.15 m | reverse complement strand
ATGGCGTAGGTGAGGTTGGAGACGTTCACGCCGGCGATGACGTTGCCATACGGGTCCACGCTGCCGCGCATCTTGAAGGGAAAAAGCGGATTGTAGTTCGGGTCGCCGTTGACGCCGTCATGGCGATAAACCGTGATGTGCGGCACTTCGGCGCCGCCCTGGCGGAAGATGATGGCGTTGGTCGAAGGATTCGCCTGGCTGGCTTGCGGCCATTGGTAGCCATATTCGACCCACGCGCCGCTGGGAATGGTGAGTTCCACTGCTCCACCACCGGACGCCAAGGTCTGGGTGCCAACGTAAATCAACCGGTTCGCGGGATTCGGATCATTGGCCGTTGTCTGGGCCAGGTTGTGGTCTTGGGTTGCACCATGAACCAGCAGTTTTTGACAGGCGCGATTGCCACCCCAACCCTGGCCGGAACTGGACAGTTGCACCAGAACCGAACCCGGTGGGAAACCCACCACCACTCCCTGGCCGCGTGAATTGGAAATGGCGGTGGAACCGTTGGTGGGATTCAGGTAATAGCCATCGCTGGTCCGGCTGACCGCGTCGTCGAAGCTGATGTCGGCGGGAAAGCCGTATTTGTCATTCATGCCGAACAAGCACACGTCCTGGTTCGACGCACTGGTGGCTTCGCGGTAATCGTACCGTTCAAACACCACGGTATTGTAGTCGCTCCAGCGGGACCAGGTGCCGCCGCGCGAAAGCTGATTGTGGGTGTACATGGTGTCGGGCATGGTGTTGTCGCCAAATTCACCGAGGTAATCGGCATAGGAAACAATGGGGAAATAATTCGGCGGCCCGGAGTGGTTGAACCCGTCGGAATAAACCATCGGCAGGCCCTCGTGCATGAAGTAATAGGCATCCTGCAATTCCTGGTGGACCGGGCAGCAACTGCCGCCGTCCTGGGTCTGGGGAAACATGACGCTTTGCGCCGCGCTGTAGGACGGATACGGATTGCCGTTACAGTAATCGGAGGGCGGCGTATAGTCGCGGCTGTCCATGCCGTTCAAGCCGGCGTTGCCGGACAGCGCCGAATTCATTTGATTATAGAGCGGCTGGTTGCAAAGGCGCATTCCCACGGCCAGATATTGCTGGAAATCCGGCACCGGCGACACGAGCTCGCCGAACAACATTGCATCATTGCGCGGCGATTCGGTATTGAACAGGCTGTTCCGGTTGCCGTCGGTTTCCACGTACCCGTTGCCGGTGACGTTGTTGCCGTAACCGTGCACCCAGTCATACATCGCCTGGATCCCGCCTGTGTAACCGGCAAAAGAGGGGTCGTTCGTGAAAGTGTTTGCCCCGGTGTTGTTGCCGAAGAAGTTCGACGGCACGTGTTTGACGGCGTCCAGGCGGAAGCCGTCGCCCTTGGTCGTGTAAAGCGTCCACATCACCGCCCGGTCGAGATAGGCGGTCACGTCCTCCGGCACGGGCTCGCCGTTGGTGCTGTTAAAGGGATGCCAGAGACCGCCCAGCGACGGGCCGTTGGTGTCCATGTAATACGAGGTGTTGGTGGGCTGGCGGACAAACACCGGTTTGGTGATCGTGTTGCCGGATGAAGCGCCGAAGTTGAGATTGACCGTGCCCGGTTCGTTGGCGAGGTCAATCAGCCCCAGCAACGACTGGTTTTGAACGTCCCACTGGTTGCAATAATCCTGGATTTGCGGCCAGTTCTGGTAGTAACCGCCGGTGACGGTTTGCAGATGAAAATCCTGCGGGATCAAGCTGGGATAATAATTGGTCGGCGTGCTGGAATTGAAACCGGGCACGCCGAATCCGCGGTGGTTCATCACGTTGTCGAAATATACCCGGATGCCAAACCGATGGGCGGTTTGCACCATCTGAATGAGCTGGGCCTCGGTGCCCCATTGCGTGGCGATGGTGCCGCGTTGATTGAGGTTGCCCAGATCGAACGGGTCAAACAGGTCGTAGCCCACCGAATAAGCGCCGCTTTCCGCCTTGGCGGGATTGGGGACCCAGAGGCTATCATAACCCGCTTCGGCAATCTCCGGCATCTTCCGGGTCAGGTCCGTCCACTTGACATTGAACAATTCCAGCATCGCCTCGGCCCGCGCCAGGCTGACGCCCGCCAGGCCCAGGCCGAGCAACAAGCCCGCGCAGGCCAGCCGGCGAAGCGAAGATTTTGAAACAACCGGACGGCGGAAAGAATTTAAATTCACAACGAGCAGGGAGTTGCAACGCTTATGTGCGATAGTTTTTTGGTTAATATGACAAGATAAAGTTGATGCCGGGATCCGTCAATTTTTGTGTTTGTGCTTTCCCAGACAATATCAGCTTAAAAAACTTCCGTTCCACCACATATTTGTGCGGTAGGTGGACGGGGGATATTCCTGTATAATACCGAAAGAAAATGAAGTTCCTCCCTCGCCTGGCCTGGTGTTGCTTTTTCCTGTTGCTGTTGCCGACGCCGGCGCCGGGCGGCACAAGCAGTGTCCACACCACCTGGCTCTGGCACCTGCACCAGCCCATTTACTGGCCCGACCGCCGGAATTGGGGCGGCGACCACTACGAAGCCGCGTGGGACACCATCCAGCAACAGAATGCCGGCCGGTCGCATCCGTCGCCAGAAGTATTGACCACCATCTTCGGGGAAGCGGACCGGGTGGCCGACTACCAACACCAGCCACATGATGCGCTCAATTCGATTCTCAGTTATGCAAATGCCGGCGCGCAGATGAGTTTTTCCGGCGCTTTGATGGAAAACGTCCAGAGCCTCGGCGCGAACGGCCAGCTCGGTTACGGTGCGAACTGGAATTCGTACAACCAGCAGGCCCGCAGTTGGACGACCAGCGGCGGCAAACCCCGGCTGGACCTCGTCAACTTCACCTACCACCACGCGCTCGCGCCGCTGATCAGCGACGAAACGCTGGAAATGGAACTGCGCATCCAGCAGCGGCAGATGCAGATTTTCTGGGGCACCAGCATGCCGTTGTCGCGCGGCTATTTTCCCGCCGAGACGTGTTTCTCCGAACACATGATTCCGATTCTCAACAAAGTCGGCATCGCGTGGACGGTGGTGGCGAATAATCATCTCGCGCGCGCCTGTCCGGACATGCCCATCGCCACCGGCAGTGGCGGCGAGATGTGCGATCTGCCCAATCCCGCCGATGAATTGAATCCGCCGCAGGGGGCAGGCAATTACCAGCGCACGAGCATTGACCGCGGTTGCTCACCAACTCAAGTGATGCCGTTCGGATTTCAACTGCATCACGCCCGCTACGTTGACCCGAACACCGGCGCGGCCAGCGAAATCATTCTTGCGCCGAGCGACCAGGTGTTCGGCTGGAAGGACAGTTACAGCACCTGGGATTTGGGACTCATCGCGCCCCTGGCCGCGCGCAACAACCCGGCCAAGCCGTCGCTCGTGCTTTGCGCGCACGACGGCGACAATGCCTGGAGCGGCGGCTCGTCTTATTACAACGAGTGGGTCGGCCAGATGGCCAGCACCGCCGTTTCGGATGGCTACGAACCGACAACGATTGAGCAATTTATTTCCGATTTTCCGCCGGACACGAATGACGTCGTCCACGTCGAGAACGGTGGCTGGGTTTTTGCCGACGGCGATTTCGGCTCGCCAATGTTCATCAACTGGCACTGGCCGCCGAGTTACACCGACGGTAGCGGGAACAACGTCGTTGACCCCAGCACCGGCGTGAGCGACAAGGCCGATAACTGGCGCGTCATCATCGCCTCGGAAAATCGCGTGAAAACCGCGCAACAGATTTCCGGCATCACGCCGAACATTGACCAGGTGCGCGATCCTGGAAGTTTTTCCGGCACGCCCAACGGCATCGAACTTGGCTGGCATTATTATCTGGGGAGCCTCGACAGCGGCTTCGTTTATTACGGCTGCAATGGCGATGAATGTCTCCGCGCCGTCGTCGCGCAATCGAATGCCGTTCGCAACGTGAATTCATATTTGTCGAACCTCGCGAGCGACACCACGCCGCCGACGGTTTTTATCCCGCAGCGCCATCCGTGGAATCCCGGCGGCACGAACTTCGGCGTGCAATATGGCTACAAAGTCACCGTCGCCACGAACTCCGATTTCTGGATTTGGACTTACGCCTACGACGTTTCGGGAATCACGAACGTCAGTTTGCTTTTGCGCGTCAACGGCACGAATCCGCCGACGAGCGACCAGTTCAAAACTTACGCCGGCGGTCCGCTCGCGGGCGCGTGGCAGACCTCGAACATGACGCAGCGCGTCACCGCGCCGGTGAGTGGCGAGACGCCGCAATACATCGCGGATTATTATTACGCCAAGGTCAGCGCCATCTCGAATGCGTTCGTGGACTACTACGTCAGCGCGACCGACGCGCGCGGCAACACTTACAAATCACCCATCCAGCACGTTTATGTTGGTGCCGGTTCGGGCAGTGGTAGCGGTTCCGGCGGTGGCGGCAACAGCGGCCCGGTCACCGTCTCCCCAGTTCCACCGGTCGCCGGAAATTCCGTGACGATTCAATACGTCGCCAGCGGACGCGCTATTGCTTCGGCCAATCCGGTTTATCTTCACCTCGGCTGGAACAACTGGAACCCCGTCGTCTCGCCCGACCCGGCGATGACTTTTAACTCCGCCTCGAACTGGTGGCGATACACCGTCACGGTTCCCAATAACGCGACGAATTTGAACTGTGTCTTCAACAACGGCTCCGGCACGTGGGACAACAACGGCGGCGCGAATTGGAACTTCACCGTGAGCGCCAATGGCAATCCACAGCCGCCGTCACCACCGCAAAATCTCACCGTGATTCCGGTGCAGACGAATCAAATTAATTTAAGCTGGTCAGCTTCGTCGGGCGCGAGCGGCTATCAAGTGAGCCGCGGCAGTTCGCTGGTTGCCACGACGACCGCCACAACTTTCTCCGACACCGGGCTCGCGGCAAATTCTTCCCATTGCTATTCCGTCATCGCGTCGAACAGCGTGGGATTTTCCGCCGCGAGCGCGACGGTTTGCGCGAACACGTTCAGCAACGCGCCGGTGGTTTTGCCCGCGTTTGTGATGGACGGCGCTTTTGATTCTGCCGGCTATCTCCTCGCGTCCAACGGCATGGTGCTTTATGGCGCGGTGCGCGGCGCGACGCTTTACGTTGCCACCTGGTCAACCGGCACCGGCGGGACGAACGATCATTTTATTTTTGTCAGCGACCGGCTTTTGCCTGCCACGACCGCCGCTGCGCCTTGGGCGAAAGCGGGAACAGTCGCCGTCAGCGCGAACAAGCCGTTTCTTGCCAGTGAAAGCCAGAACAGCTACGTCCGTTGGTTCGTCAACAACACCGCGACCAACTGGCCGTGCGCAAAATCTCCGGCGAATTCCGGCGCGCTCGAAGGCACGCTCGACCTCGCCGCCGCGTTCGGTTCGGTGCCTACGAACCTTTACCTTTGCGCCGCGGCCTATCAGACCGCCGACGGCGGCGCGCTCGTCGCGCAATGTCCCCCTGGCTCCGGCCCGAACATTGACACGAATGAATTTTTGGTGATCCCGGTTGTAGCGTTGCGCGATTCGCTGGGCAACGGCACATTCGATTTGTGCGATCCGGCGCGCGGGTTCAAGATTTTGTCGGCCAATTCATCGACCAATGGCTGCATGTTGAATTGGGCGGCGATGCCGGGCCGCGCGTATCAGGTTCAATTCGCCAGCCGCCTTGGTGGAACGTGGAGCAATCTGCCCGCCGGCTCGAATTATGCCGGGTCGTTGCAAATGCAGTTGAATTACACTGAGTCGCCATCAATGACAGCGACACAACGCTTTTATCGCATTGAACTTTTACCCTGACATTCCTGCCAACAAAAACTATAGATATCGAGGGCCGCACACTGGCTTAAGCATAACTAAAAAAACATGAAAAGCACATTCAAAGCCCGCCGGATTTTTACCTTGCCAGCAGTTGGACTATTGCTCGCCGCGATGCTGGTTCAGGCCGCCGACGTCTCAAAGCAGCCGGCGCGCACCCCGCCAGCCTGGCTGCGCGACGGGGTGATTTACGAAATTTTTCCGCGCGATTTTTCCTCCGCCGGCGACCTCAACGGCGTCACCGCGCAACTCGACCGGTTAAAGGATTTGGGCGTGACGATCCTTTGGACGATGCCGATTCAACCCATCGGCGAAAAATTTCGCAAGGGCAGTTTTGGCAGCCCGTATTCAATCAAGGATTATTACGCCGTTGATCCCAATTATGGCACGCTGGACGATTACAAACGGCTGGTGTCCGAGGCGCACAAACGCGGCCTGAAAGTCATCATGGATGTGGTTCCCAACCACACCGCGTGGGACAGCGTGTTGATGAAGCACCCGGAATTTTACAAGCAGGATGCGAATGGAAAAATCATCCCGCCCCTGCCGGAATGGACCGACGTGGCCGGTTTGAATTATGCCAGCCCGCAGTTGCGCGAATACATGATCGCGATGTTCAAATACTGGATTCAAACCTGTGATGTGGACGGCTTCCGTTGCGACGTGGCCTCCATGGTGCCGATGGATTTTTGGGAGCAGGCGCGAACCGAGCTGGAAAAAACCAAGCCGGACATCATGATGCTGGCCGAGGCCAGCAAGCCGGAACTGCTGACCAACGCATTTGACATTGATTATTCCTGGCCGTTAATGGCCGCGATGAATGACGTGTTGCTGCGCGGTGCGCCTGCCTTGAAACTGCGTGCCTCCTGGGAGGAAAGTCTCCGGCAATTTCCCCAGAATTCCTTGCACATGCGGATCACGGATGACCACGACGAATCCCGGGCGGTATCACGCTATGGCGTTCGCGGCGCACTGGCGGCATCCGCGCTGACGTTTTCACTCGACGGCGTGCCGCTGATTTACAATGGCATGGAAGTCGGCGACGCGACCGAATCCGGCGATCCGGCTCTGTTCGACAAGCTGCCGATTTTTTGGAGCCCAAAGGAACGTCCGCCCCTGCGCGAGATCTATCACGGACTCATCCAGCTTCGCAAACAATATGCCGCCTTTCGCAACAGCCGCGTCATCTGGCTGCATAATTCAGACGAAGTCAACCTCGTGACCCTCATGCGCCTCGACGAAAACGACGAGTTCGTGGTCGTGATCAATTTTTCCAACCGGCCGGTCAGCGGCCGTGTCGAAGTCAAAAACAGCGAGGAGTTTAAGCCCGTTCAAATTTCGGGGATGCCAAAAATACCCGGTGACGATTTCCCGCTCTTTCATCTGGGGGGGTTTGAATGGCGGATTTACCATCGCGTGGTGCCGAAATAGAACCGCAATCATTTTGTGCGAAAAATCGAACGTTGTCGTTGCTCTCACCGGTGGCGTTGTGAATCCAATGCCGGTTCGCCCCGGCGTACATTTCTTTTGAATCGAACTTTTTTATGAATAAACCACGTCTTTCTTTCTGGCAAATCTGGAACATGAGCTTCGGCTTTCTCGGCATCCAGTTTGGCTGGGGTTTGCAGATGGCGAACATGAGCGCCATTTACGGCTACCTCGGGGCGAACGCCGATTCCCTGGCCATCTTGTGGCTGGCCGCGCCCGTCACCGGCGTGCTCGTCCAACCATTGATTGGGCAATCCAGCGACCGCATTTGGACGCGGCTGGGCCGGCGGCGTCCGTTTATTCTGGGCGGCGCGATTCTCGCGTCGTTTGCTCTGGTCTTGATGCCTAATTGCCCGTCGGTTTGGATGGCGGCGGGACTGCTTTGGGTGCTGGACGGAACCATCAATGCCAGCATGCAGCCTTTCCGGGCCTTGGTGGCGGACAATCTTCCCGAAGAACAGAACGCCCAGGGTTTCGCCATTCAATCCCTGTTCATTGGTCTGGGCGGAACCGTCGCTTCGGCTTTGCCTTGGATGATGACCAACTGGTTCGGCGTCACCTCCGAAGGCGCCGGGCAGGGACATATACCCAATTCCGTCCGGCTCTCGTTTTACATCGGCGCAGCGGCGTTCATGGGCGCAGTGCTCTGGACGGTTTTTAGCACCAAGGAATACCCGCCATCTGATTCCGAACTGGCCGCCATCCGTGCGCGGAAGTTTGATTGGACGCTCGGCTTGGGCGACATCTTCGCGCTGGTATTTCATCTACCCCGGCGGATGTGGGAACTTGGCCTTGTTCAATTCTTCACTTGGATCGGGATGTTCGCGATGTGGGTCTATTTTCCCCCGGCGGTGGCCAGGAATATTTTCCATGCCGCGCCTGGCTCGGTGGAAATGGAAGCCTCCGGTTCCTGGTCGGGCTTCTGTTTTGCCGCGTATAATGCCGTGTGCTTCATTTTTTCATTCGTGCTGCTGTGGGGTACAAAATACACCGGCCCCAAGCTGATGCACATTCTCTGTCTGGCGGTGGGGGCGCTGGGACTGGCATTCGTTCCTCTGGCTTCAGACAAACATCACCTGTTGATCGCCATGACCGCGGTCGGCATCGCGTGGGCGAGCATCCTCTCCATGCCCTACGCCATGCTCGCACCCTCACTGCCGAAGGAAAAAGTTGGCGTCATGATGGGGATGTTCAATCTGTTCATCGTGGTGCCACAGATTGCCGCTTCCAGCCTGCTGGGATACATCCTGAAAAATTATCTCCACAGCGAACCCATGAATGCGCTCGTCCTGGGCGGCGTGAGCATGGGACTGGCCGCCCTGCTGACGCTGTTGGTGGTGACCTTTAAGCAAACCGGCGGGGAAGCTGCTGCGCGCGGCATGGCCAGCACGCATTGATGACTGTGGAGAATACCAATTCGATGATGCTCAAAGCCTGCCTGTTTGATCTAGATGGCGTGATAGTGGATACCGCCAGGTATCACTTTGTCGCGTGGCGGGAAATTGCCGAAGAACTGGGATTTGTTTTCACGGAAGAAGACAACGAGAAACTCAAAGGTGTTTCCAGAATACGATCCCTGGAAATACTGCTCGAAATCGGAGGGATTTCTCTGGATGACGAATCAAAAACACTTTTGGCTCAGAAAAAGAATTCGCTTTATCTGCAGTACGTTTTGAAAATGCGTCCCGACGAAGTGCTGCCGGGAGCAAAGGAATTTCTGACCGATTGCAGGAATAACAACCTGGGAATTGGATTAGGGTCCGCAAGCAAGAATGCAACAACCATCTTGAACCTTTTGCAAATAACGCATTTATTCGATGTGATCATCGACGGCAATAAAGTGACAAAAGCCAAACCCGACCCGGAAGTGTTTCTAACCGGCGCCAGGGAACTTGGCGCCCTTCCGCAGAATTGCGTTGTCTTTGAAGACGCTGAAGCCGGAATTGAAGCCGCCATCGCCGCCAACATGTTCAGCGTTGGCATTGGGGACCCGGTTACTTTGGGAAAAGCGAATTTCGTTACTTCGGGCTTGAAGAATCTTTCCGTAAAAACATTGATCGCAAAGCTGGAGCGTCAATCCAACCGAAATGCACCTGCTTAAACGCCAATTCTGAATTGCCTTGCCATGAATAAATATCTAACTAGCGACGAATGGTCCGTGATTGAAGAGAGATTTGATCCAGGCAGACAGGAAGTTTCCGAGAGCATTTTCAGCATTGGAAGTGGACACATGGGGCAACGCGCAAACTTTGAGGAAAAATATTCCGGCGAAACTTTCCAAGGCAGTTATGTGGCAGGAATTTATTTTCCAGATAAAACACGCGTTGGATGGTGGAAAAACGGGTATCCCGAATATTTCGCAAAAGTGCTGAATTCGCCAAACTGGATCGGCATCGATATACAGGTGAACGGAAACCATCTGGATTTGGCGGGATGCAAGACGGAAAGCTTCAGACGTGTTTTGAACATGAAGGAGGGCGTCCTTTCGCGAAGCTTCGTCGCAACGATGCCCGCAGGGGAACAAATCCGGGTTGATGCGCTGCGGTTTGTCAGCATGGCCAATCCTGAAATTGGCGTCATCAAATATTCTGTCACGGCGTTAAAAAACCTCAGGTTGACTCTTTCTCCTTACATTGACGGCGATGTGAAGAACAAGGATTCCAATTACAACGAACAGTTTTGGAATATCCTGGAGACAGAATCAGGCCAGCATGACGGATTCCTGCTGGCACAAACCCGGAAGCTCGATTTCCGCGTTGGATTTGCGATGAAGTATCGATGTGAAAGGAACGGCGGGATGATCGCGACGGAACCCACCTGTGTAAAAACTCCGAAATATACCGGTAATGTGATCGAGACGGAGCTTAAGAAGGGTGAGGTGGCCACTGTTTACAAGTACGTGGCGGTGGCAACCTCGTTGGATTATGACAAAAATGAATTGAAAGCCAAAGCCTGCGAAAGAGTATCGGCTGCTTGTCAAGTTGGCTTCGACGCATTGCTGGAGGCTCATAAAGCGAAATGGGCGGATATCTGGAGCCACAGTGATATCGTGATTCGGGGTGACGTTGAAGCCCAGCAGGGAATCCGGTTTAATATATTCCACCTGAACCAAACCTACACTGGCCAGGACGAACGGTTCAATATTGGCCCGAAAGGATTCACCGGCGAAAAATATGGCGGGAGCACGTACTGGGATACGGAAGCCTATTGCATACCTTTTTTTATTTCCACGGCGCCAAGCCGGGTGACGCGCAATCTGTTGATCTACCGGTACAAACATCTTCAGAAAGCGATAGAAAATGCCGGCAAATTGGGTTTCACCAACGGCGCCGCGTTATATCCCATGGTGACCATGAATGGCGAGGAATGTCACAATGAATGGGAGATAACCTTCGAGGAGATTCACCGGAACGGCGCCATTGCGTTTGCGATCTTTAACTACATTCGGCACACGGAAGATGAGAAATATCTGGCGGACTATGGACTCGAAGTCTTGATCGGAATTGCCCGTTTCTGGAGTCAACGAGCCACTTTCTCCCATGATAAAGGGAAATATGTGGTGTTGGGCGTGACCGGACCCAACGAATACGAAAACAACGTCAACAACAACTGGTACACCAATACGATCGCTTGTTGGTGCATGGACTACGCCAGAGAAGCGCTGGCAAAGGTCAGGAGCGCCTGGCCAAAGAGGTATGCCGAGATTGTGGCGAAAACAAATTTTGCTTGCGAAGCTGAAACCAGCCGATGGCTGGAAATATGCGCAAACATGCATTTCCCTTACGACGAAAACCTGAAGCTCTTCTTGCAACAAGAGGGCTACATGGACAAAGAACAGACGCTCGCCAAAGATTTGGACGTTTCACAGCGCCCGATCAACCAGCATTGGAGTTGGGATCGCATTCTGCGTTCTCCCTTCATCAAACAGGCGGACACACTTCAGGGGATTTACCTGTTCGAGGAAAAATATGATACGGAGTTCATAAAACGGCATTTCGAATTTTATGAAGCTCGCACGGTGCATGAATCATCATTGTCGCCGTGCATACATTCCATACTGGCGGCAAGAATCGGAAAGATAGATAAAGCCTACGAGCTCTACCTGCGTACGTCGCGTCTGGACCTCGACGATTATAATCATGAAGTGGACGAGGGCCTTCACATCACCAGCATGGCCGGGGCGTGGATGGCGATAGTCGAAGGGTTTGGTGGAAAGCGGGTTCGCAATGGCAAGCTCTTTCTCAATCCGCTTATTCACGAGAAATGGCAGAAATATTCGTTTCGCATCCTTCTAAAAGATCATTCCCTGCAGGTGACTGTTACCAAGGAATATGTGAGCCTTTTGTATAAAGGCCCCGAATGGATAGTCGTCAACGTGTATGGCGATGACAAAAAGGTGTTCCCCAATGAAACCTTGAAAATCGAGCGCGTGGCTGCTCCGCCACCGCGTTGATTGGCAGCAGGCGCGACGGATTTTTTATGTTGAATGGTTTCATTTCACGGAGCTGGCAGCAAATCGCAAAACCAAAATCCTTTGGCGCGGCGCGCGCCCGGCAACGGACATACAGCTGACGTTGCGCCTGGGTGCGTTTCTTCGACCGGGCGATAGACTTTTTCGCCGACCTTGATTCGCAACGGCTGTTTGAAGATCGGCCCGGCGAAAGCAAACGAATGAAATTCGCCATTTTCGCCGCAAGGACCCACATCGGCGGGCAGCGAATGGATGAAATCCGAATCAATGTTCCGACCCAAGGCCGCTTCATTCAGATAGACGTCGTTGACGCAGCAGATGATCGAATCAAAGCCGGGCGCGATAAATTTACGGATCAAGTCGCGTGAATCCACCTTCTAAATTGGGAAAACGCCGCGCCGGCCGAGTTGTGCCAGGTTTTCCTCGCGCCAGCGCTTGAGGTCTTCGAGGAAAATATCGCCAAAGGCGAAGCGGGTGCGTCTAAGCCGGAACGATTCAGCTTGAAAAGAGGAGCACCGTTTGGCGGCCTTGGGTTTATGCAAATACATCCAGCGCCCGAGCCTCAACCGGAGGCGCACCAAACGGTGCGCCTGAACCTTGACACCAAAAACACCACTTCGTCCATCCGGATTTCGTTCACCGACCAGCGCCTCACCGCCCACGGCGGCCGGATCGTCTGGTCGCACTTCCTCCACCAAAAACGTTTCCGCCATCAGTTACGCCAGGTCTTGCCGCACGATCCCACCAGTCCCAACGCTTACGATCCGACCGATGTGGCCCTGGGCTATGTGGGCGGCATTCTTTGTGGCGCGGACAAGCTGAAGCTGGCGCGCGCGTGGTCGGATTACTATGGCCGTCCGGTGCATGTGAGCGAGTTTGGCTGCTACACCACCGCCGATCCGCAATCGCGCGCCCGGTTCCTCGCCGCGTTCCGACACGCGCTCGACGGGCAAAAACTCGGCTGGGCGATGTGGGACTGGAGTGCGGCCTTCCGTTACTGGGACAAGAAAAACAACCAGCCCATGCCCGGTCTGCACGAGGCGTTGTTCGGAAACTCAACCCGGTGAATTCCCGGGATTTTCACGCAAAGACGCAGGGCGCATTGAAAGCGGACGCTGGCCCGAAGGCTACCCGACCCTCAACCACACTGTCTTCAAATACGCCGGTTCGGCGCGGCTGATGGGAAAATCCGGCGGTTGCGGGACAT
>ODAK010005407.1_pt1 | contig 12987 bp, 7 predicted proteins | sample 1539591 | NCBI WGS metagenome assembly ODAK01 (sample SAMEA3539303, study PRJEB22396) | soil metagenome | biome: tundra; feature: field; material: soil | place: USA | collected 2010-05 | depth 0.15 m | reverse complement strand
AGGCAGCGGATCGCGCTCAAACTTGGCGCGATCGGCGCTTAAGCGATCGGGCATGGGTGCGGGCCAGGTGGTCAATGTTTGCTGCCCACCCCTGGTCATCAATTAATGACCACCGGGGCCGCCTTCGGTCGCTCCGGAGACTTGTTTCCGCGCCCATTCGCAGGTCCGCACGCGTTGCGGTCTTCGGGGCCGCGCGGCATCGCGCTTGCGGACGGGCTCTCTATGGACGAACGGAACGTTCGCGGGCAGCAGCAGGAGGGTGGGACGGCATCCAAGCCAGAGGCGAGCCACGCGGCGGCGAGCCGACGGGAGAGAGGCAGTCCTGTCGGCACACCAAATCGCCCTTGGGCCACCCCGGAGGGGTGGCCGCTGTCCGTATCTCGATCGCACCAGCGAGAGGACGCTCATCATGCGGCGGCTCGACCGGCTCGGTCGAGACTACGCCCGCAGAACGGAGGAGAGCCGCTTCGGGCAATTCCAGCAGCGCCTTATCGAGCACGTCCAGGGCGGCCACCGCCTCGTCGACGATCTGCCGCGCGAAGAGATCGCGGACGAGGCCGAGCTCGCCAACCTCGCCAGTCACGCCTCCGCGCCTCTCACACGCGCCGACCGGCCCTCGGGGACCGATGAACACTAGCCGTCGCGCGCCAGGTTTGACGGCCAGAGCGGTCCGGGGTCGCGGAGCCGCCGCATCGGCGACGGCGATGACGTCGTTCCACATGACGCCTCAAGGGGTAGCCGCGGCCTCTGACGCCGGACCTTCTCCGTACCTGACGACGGCAGAGGCGGCTGTCTATCTGCGCTACCGGTCGGCCTCTGCGATCCGGACGCTCAAAATGAAAGGCCTTCTCCGTCCGGCGGGTCGTCGAGGCGGCGTCCATCTGTACCGCCGCGAGGATCTCGACCGCTTCGTCGCTGAGGGCGCCTCGGGTAACCTGCGAGCAGGACGACCCGAGGCATCCAGGAAGGACCATGCTGAACATGACCTGGATGCAGGGATGCACGAAGACCCGATACGCGGGGATCTTCAAAACAAAGAGCGGCTATCGCGTACGCGTGCGCGCGATGGATCCGAGGACCGGCACGCTCAAGGAGGCGAACCGCGAGTACGACGGCGTCGATCTGCACCAAGCGCTTCTCAACCAGACGCAGTTGCGGGACGAGATCCGAAGCGGTTCGATCGCCGCCGAAAGGCTTCGCGTTGGGGAATACGCGAAGCACTGGATCGAGTCCAAGGCGCCGACGGTGGATCCCGGAACCGCTGAACGCTACGCAGCGGCTCTCGACGATCACATCCTCCCCGCGCTCGGCCTTTTTTTCTTCGACCAGCTCACGGCCCTGGACGTACAGAAGTGGGTCAACGCCGAGCGACGGAACGGGTACCGAGCCGAGACGCTCAAGGGATGGTTCCGCGTCCTGCGGACCATGACGCGCGACGCGATGGAGCCTCTCGACCTTCCGAGGGACCCGACACTTCGCATCGCTTTCCCCGAGGACGAGGAGAAGGACGACAACGCCCTTACGCCCGAACTCTTGGGGACGTTCCTGGTGAACATGGAGCGGCTCTCGCCGCAGCACTTCGCGTTGGTGGCGGTGCTCGCCTTCACGGGCCTGCGCTTCTGCCACGCGTCGGCGTTGCGTTGGGAGGACGTGGATGTCGATGGCGGCGTGCTTCACGTCGTCCGGAAGAACATCCGCGGGCGGGTGGGACCCGTGTCTCGAAAGAAGCGGGCGCCGCGCGACTACCCGCTCCATCCGAGACTGGCGGAGATTCTCCGCGACCAGCGGCGTCGACTTCTGGAGCACCAAGCTCCCGGCGTCGAATCCGGCTGGGTCTTTCCTTCCGAAGCCGGCGGTCTCCGCACCCCCGGAGGGCTTTGGAAGGCGTGGCGGGCTTGCCTGAAGGCGTCGCACATCGGGGACCGCTTCACGGTCCACGGGCTCCGACGGACCTTCAACGACCTCACGCGTCGCGCTGGCGTCGACGGGGTCGTCATCCGCAGCCTCACCGGCCACGTCACGGAGAAGATGCGGACCCACTACTCGACGGTCGGCCTCGACGAGAAGCTCGTCGCCGTCTCGAGTGTCCATCGCCTCGTTCCGCTCGGAAGTGGTGATGGAGGTGGTGATGCAAACGGAGCGCACAAAAAAGCCGGCGAGAAGTAGCGTCTCTAACCGGCCGCAGCGACTTAGCTTTTCTTCGAGCGGGAGAAGAGATTCGAACTCTCGACGTCCACCTTGGCAAGGTGGCACTCTACCACTGAGTTACTCCCGCAACTTGAATCGGCGGCGGGATGTAGCCCGGCCGCCCGGGGGTGTCAACGATACCTCGCGCCGCGCTCTCGAAAGGTGCTGCCGAGACCTCGGCCGTTCGCTGCCGAGACCTACCGAGCCTTCGCTCGAGCCCTCGCAACGAGGCGATGAGCGCACGCCCGAAGCTGTTCGCGATCGGGGCGCGACTTCATCGCGATCACCCCCACCCTGATCGCGAGCACGCCCTCGCCGTTCAACGGGTCAGCCTCGCTCCCGCTCGAGAGCAACCCCCACAGTGATCGAGAGCAACCCCGGCCATGATCGAGAGGCGCCCCTACCTTCCTCGCGATCCACCAGGGCCATGATCGCGAACGTGCCGGCCGGTGATTGCCGCCACCTTCCGGGGTCGTCGCGACCATCCCACGTCATGACGGCGATCACCACGCGCACGGCTCACGACCCACGCAGCCACGCTCGCGATCACGAGCCGCGACCGTCGCCACCATCCCCAGCACTGCACGCGATCATCCCCGGCAGTACCGACCACCATCCCCGGATCATGCCCCGGCATTCCCGCGTCCCCGTGACCACCAGCACGCCGGGTCACGACAACGAGCACCGGCCCTGTTCACGATGAACCTCCGCGACTGCAAGCGATCACCCCGGGCCTGCTCGCCATGCACTCCGGCGATGGTGGCGATCAACCTCCGTCATGCACGCGATCCATCTCACCCCGCCCCCGTCGCCAACCGCGGCCGGCGCGATGACACGGCGTAACGCCGAAGATCACCCGTAGAATCCCACCGCCGCGTGGCTGACGATGGACCCGTCTTCCCCGTCGACCGTCTGCTCGTAGTGGAGCACCCGGCCGGTTCCGCCTCCCGGGCCTAGGGCCCGCAAGAGCGACCAGATCGGCGCCAGCCCGCACACGCGACGCTCCTCGAGATCCGCGATCACGTGCGACCAGAACCCGCCGGCGTCGAGCGACACGGCGTGCTCGAGGGACGCGCGGTCGGCCTTCTCGAGGGCCGCGCGCTCCTCTTCGCCGTAGGGCTGCGCGTCTCCGAAGCGCGGACCGACGTGGGCCAGGTCGGCCCCGGCGACCACGACGACGCGGCCCGGCCGGGAGTCGACGAGGTCGCGCACGCCGTCCATGAACGTGGCGATGCGCGGGTCGCCGTCGGGGTTCTCGCCGCTGCTCTGCTGCGCGCCGAGCCCCGCGAGCACGGGGACGATGCGAAACGGGCGGTCCTTCAGCAAGTGCTTCAGGAAGACGACCTGGAACTCGAGCGAGTGCTCTCTCTTGTGGTTGAACTGATCGGCGAAGGGATCGAACGCCGAGGCGCGCGCGGCGAGGGCGTCGATGGCCCCGCCGTCGGCCTGAACGACGCCGAGGGGCGTGTCGAAGGCCTTCCGGCACAGCGCGAAGGGCTCGCGCATCGCCGCGTGGGACGTGCCGAGGAGCACGAACGTGTCGACCTCGTCGGGGATCGCCGCGGCCATGGCGGCGTACGCGTGGCCGTACCCCACGGCCCCGCGCCACGGATCGATGTGCGGCGCGACGAGGCCGCGCATCGTGCCCGGGGGCTTGCCGTTGCCGCCGTGGCTCCCGTTGCCGCCGCTGGTGCCGCCAGCGCCGCTGGCTCCGTTCGCGCGCTTGCTCTCGCTGCTCCCCTGACCCGCCCTGCCTTCGGCACCGCCGCCCTTGCCGGCGTGGCCGTTGGCCTTCGCGAGGCACGCGTCGTCGATGTACCTCTCGAGGGCGCCGCGCTCTCCGTAGTACGCGCCGCCCGCGTGCGTGGCGGCCCGGGTCGGCGCGTCTGCGAACTCTTTCTCGACGCGGGCGCGGGCCGCTCGGTACACGGGCCCCTCGAGGAACAGGCCCTGCTCGAGCTCGGACGCGAGGCGGACGACGACGTCTACGGGAATCACCGTCCCGACCTCGGCCGAGGCCTCGACGGCGATCTCTTCGCAGGTCTGGCGGCCGGCGAACCGGACCACCACCGACGCGAGCGCGGGCTGGATGACGGCGTGTGAGTCGGTCACCCCCTGCGTGTCGCGAAGGACGAGCACGCGGCCATGCTCCTTGTCTGGTACGACGATCGACTCGACGGGACGCAAAGCGGGACGCGATTGACGATCCATATCCCCCGAGTGTAGCGCCAAGTTCGCTTGCGCCAGACGGGTCGGTAGCGGCGTGCGCGACGGCATCGCAGGGTACGGCGCGCGCCCCGTCGGGTGCTAAACTCGCGCGCCGATATGGGAACGCGTCGTCGTGGGCCGGTGTCGTCCAGCTGGCGACGTTCGCCGATGCGCGCCGAGCTCCTCGGGCTCTACGCCGAGGCCGACGCGGTCCTCAACGGGTGGACGTGCGCGTGCACCGCGGCTCCCGCGCCGGGCGGCGTCGCGGAGACGCCTTGCTGCCACTTCGGGGTGACGGGCCGCGAGCCCTACCCGACCGCCGTGGAGCTCGAAGAAGTGCGGCACGCCGTGCGGGCCGCGGGCCTCACGGTGGCCTCGCCTCCTTCGCCTCCGTCGCGGCGTCTGCCGATGGCGCGAGACGAGCGGCGCCCCTGTCCCCTGCTCTCCGACTCGGGCCGCTGCCGCATCTATGCGTCGCGCCCGCTCGGGTGCCGCACCTTCTTCTGCCAGGGGGCCGAGGCTCCCTTCGGCGCGCGGACGAAGTCGCCGCGCGACGCCGCCAGCGCGCTCGGGCGGCGGATCGCGGATCTGTCGGCGCGCTTTGCCCCCCTTGACCCGCTGCCGCGCCCCCTGACGCGTTCGCTCGCCGGGTGACCTTCGCGGTAACCTGCACGGGGTGACCGCCGATCGGATCTGGCTCCGCTTGCGAGCGGTGGCCCGCGCGTCCGCGGCCGCCGCGAAGCCGGCCGCGAAGAGCGTCGCCTTCGCGGTCGGCCGGCCTCCGCTCGTCGGCGCAGCCTACGTCTCGGTACTCGCGCTCTGGGCCGTCAGGACGCCGCCCGAGGATCCGCAGCAGCTCGGGGCACAGGCGCACCAGATCGAGGCCGTGGTCGAGGGGCGCTTCGGCGGCGAGATCGGCCGCATCGCGATCGCGCTGGTGGCCGCGGCGGTCGTTTACGGGCTCCTCCTCGGCTTCGTCGCCGACGGGCTGGTCGCGCTTCGCGAGTGGCTCCATCCGGCGTACCCGATGCGCATGCGCCGGTGGCTCCGCGTCTTCTTCGGCGTGGTGGTCCTTCACGCGTTCGTCGAGCTCCGGGCGATGGCGAGCGATCCCCCGCTCTACGCCGCGGTCTGGTACGCGCGCGGCGGCTGGCGGCGCACGGTGCAGGTGCTCGCGTCCGACGTCTTGCACCCGGCGGGCGTCGTGGTCCTGGCCCTCGTCGCGCTGGCCTTCTGGCTCGCCGGGCCGCGCAGGCAATGGCACCGATGGCCCGACCGGATCCGGCGCGCCCTCGGTCGCGCCTCGCGCCGACTGCGCGGACACGCGCACCGGGCGCTGGCGATCGGCGCTGCGGCGCTGGCCGTCGTGCTCCTCGCGTTCGTGGTGGGCCGGCTGCCGTCGGCGCACGCCCGGGTCGATGCCGGCGACGCGCGCCCCAACGTGCTCGTGCTCGCGGCCGACTCGCTCCGCGCCGATCGCCTCGAGCGCCGCGTGGCCCCGAACCTCTCGTCGCTGGCCGACCGGGGCACGCGCTTCGAACGCACGTACGTGTCGCTGCCGCGCACGTTCCCGTCGTGGGTCACGTGGCTGACGGGCCGCCACCCGCACCACCACGGCATCCGTTCGATGTTCCCCCGGTGGGAAGAGCGGGCGAAGGACTTCGACTCCTTGCCCGAGCGGCTCGGCCGCGCCGGGTGGGCCACGGGCGTGGTCAGCGACTACGCCGGCGACATTTTCTCGCGCATCGATCTCGGGTTCGGCACCGTCGACGTGCCCGAGTTCGACTTCCGGCAGCTGGTGCGCCAGCACGTGCTCGAGCGCGAGACGCCCCTTCTTCCGGTGCTGCACTCGCGCCTCGGTCGGGGCGCGTTCCCCGTGCTGCGCGAGATGAACGACGCGGCCGACCCGCAGATGCTCGCGCGCGACGCCGTGGCCACGATGCGCTCGCTCGAGGGGCGCGGGCCCTTCTATCTGGTCGTCTTCTTCTCGACGGCGCACTTTCCGTATGCCGCGCCCGCTCCGTTCTACGGGCGGTTCACCGACGCGAGCTATCGCGGACGCTTCAAGTACGACAAGCCCGTCGGCCTCGGCCAGGACGCGCCGGCCGACGCGCGCGACGAGGCGCAGGTTCGCGGCCTCTACGACGGCGCCGTCGCGTCGATCGACGACGCCGCGCAGCGCGTGCTCGACGCGCTCGAGTCCGACGGATTGACCAAGAAGACGATCGTCGTCGTGACGGGCGACCACGGCGAGACGCTCTACGAGCACGGGCACGGCCAGGGCCACGGCGATCACCTCTTCGGCGACGAGGGGACGCACGTGCCGCTCGTCATCGTCGACCCGCGCGTCGCTCCGCCGGCGGGGCAGCCGCGCCGCGTGCCTTCGATCGCCCGCGACGTGGACCTCGCGCCCACGCTCTATGCGCTGACGGGGGTCGCGCCGCCTTCGGACCTCGACGGGCGCTCGCTCGCCCCGGCGCTCTCGGGCGGACCGCTCGCGCCCGTGCTCGCGTACGCCGAGACGGGGCTCTGGTTCACCGAAGAGATCCCCGGACTGCCGAGCGAGCTGCGGCTCCCTTACCCGGGCATCGCGCGCCTGACCGAGGTCGATACGCGCCACGGAGACGAGGTCGTGCTCCAGAAGGCCGTGCGCCCCCTCACCCTGGTCGCGAAGCACCGGATGGTGCGAGACGACCGGTTCAAGCTCATTTACGTGCCCGCTCGCACGGGCGTTCGCTGGATGCTCTTCGACACGCGCGTCGATCCGGGCGAGGAGCGCGACGTCGCCGCGGCGCACCCCGACGTGGTCGCGCGTCTGCAGGGCGAGCTCTGGTCGTGGATGCGACGGGACCCCGACATGACCGAACGCGATGGGTACCTGGTGCCCCGCGGCGGCGCTGACTCATCCGTGCCGAACGGCGATCTCGGCCTCGTGCGCCTGGGTGACGACGGTTCGCCGCCGCCTCAGGGCTCGCCGCCGTAGCCACGTCGTCGCTCGCGATCGCCTCGTGCCAGCTCGCATTCGCTCGCGCCGCAGGTGTAGCCTGCGACGAAGGGGTTGGAGAGGGGCACAAGGGAGGCGTGGCAGAACGGTTTCAAGCGCCCTCGGTCTGCGGTCCCTACCGCGTCGTCGCCCGGATCGGGAGCGGCGGGATGGGCACCGTCTACGAGGCGGTCGACACACGCCTCGGGCGCCTCGTCGCGCTCAAGCTGCTGCACCCGCACATCGCGGAGAACCCGGCGGCCTCGAAGCGGTTCTTGCGTGAAGGCCGCGCGGCGGCGCGCATCCGCCACCCGCACGTGGTGCAGGTGCTCGCGCTCGGCACCGAGGCGGGCGCGCCGTTCCTGGCGATGGAGCTGCTCGAGGGCCACGACCTCGCCACGCTGCTCGAGAAGCGCGGCCACCTCTCCGTGAGCGAGGCGCTCGACTACGTCTTGCCCGTCATCGCGGCGGTCGCGGCGGCGCACGACGCGCAGGTGCTCCACCGCGATCTCAAGCCGTCGAACGTGTTCCTCGGGCGCGGCCCGGGCGGGCGGCCGTGGCCGAAGGTCGTCGACTTCGGGGTCTCGTCGATCCTCGAGAGCGGCGATTCGAGCCACGGGACCACCGCCGAGGGCGTGGTCGGCACGATCGCGTACCTGCCCCCGGAGCAGGCGGGCGGCGCGAGCACGGGCTCCTTCGAGGGCGACCAGTACGCGGTCGCCGCGCTCCTCTACGAGTGCGTGACCGGCGAGCGGCCGTTCGTCGGTCAGATCCCCTACGAGGTGCTCCAGGCCATCGTGAAGGCGCCTGTCGCGGCGCCCGGGAGCCGCGTGCCGGGCGTGCCCCTCTCGTTCGACCGGGCCGTCTTGCGCGGGATGAACCGCGATCCGAAGAAGCGCTTCGCGTCGCTCCGCGCGTTCGGCGCCGCGCTCTTGCCGCTGGCGTCGGAGCGCGCACGCTACGCCTGGACCCCGGAGCTCGCGGGCGCCGCCCCCTCGGGCCCCATCGAGCCGAAGGCGCGCAAGGGCGGCAAGCGCAAGGCCGGGGCCGCGTCCCTCACCGCCACCGTCGAGAGCGCGCGCCCGGCCACGCCGGCGCCGTCGAAGACGAACACGTCGGGCGTGGCTTCGTACGACGGCGTCGCGAGCATCATCCGCGGCGACACCATCTCGATCCTGTGGAAGTCCCCCGCCCGGTCGCTGCGCGCCCGGTGGCTCTTCGACCGGGTCGAACGCCTGGCCGCGCACTTCCCCGACGGCTACCTCTCGCTGATGATCATCTTGCCGTCGTCGGCGCCGCCCGACGGCCAGACGGTGGTCGAGAGCGCGTCGCGCCTGGCGAAGCTGTCGCCGTCGATGCGCCGGACCGTGATCGTCATCGTGGGCGACTCGGTGTGGCAGTCGATCGGGCGCGGCGTGCTCCGCGTGCTCCTGCCGACGCTCCGCTCGCGGCTCGTCTTCGCGAACGACATCGAAGACGGCATCGCCCGGGTGGTGAAGGCCCCGGGCAAACACACCCCCTCGATCGCCGAGCTGTCCGACGACGTCCGGGCGCTCCACACCGAGCTCGACTCCGCCTTCCCGCTCGACGGATGAACCCGATCGCCGCGGCCATCATCGAGCGGGCGGCGCGGGTGTGGCGAGCCCACCGCGCGCGCCTGCTCGACCGCGTGGCGCTGCCGCTCCTGGGCCTCGGCGCGGTGCTGGTCGCCTGGCATGCGGGAGGGGGCGCCGACGCCGCCGTCGCGCCGCCGCGCCCTCCGGCGGCGCCGTCCCTCGCGCCGCTCGCCCGGAAAGACTCGCCTTCGAGCGCGCACGGCGGCGAAGCCTACGAAGTGAAGACGCGCCTCGCCGACGCGCTGGGCGACGCGCGCCTTGACGTACCGAGCCTCGTCCCGGCGCGGAGCGCGTTCCAGAGCTACTGGCGCAAGATGCCGTGCCCGTGGGCGGGGCTGCAGGGCGGCGCGGGGCAGCTCGTGACCACGATCTCGTTCCGCGCGAACAGCGACGAGACGCAGTGGACCGTGATCACGCGCGACGGCGGCGCGTGGGTCCCCGACGCCCGCGTGTGGAACATGAACGAGGGCAGCTACGACCAGCGCGAGGCCATCTTCGCGCCGGCGCCGGCGACGCTGGCCTTCCGCACGACGTTGCCGCCGCACGCGCGCCTGCGCGTGGCTCCGGCGCTGGCCGCGCCCATGACGGTCGCGACGCGGTTCGAGGTGGTCGTGGTCGACGCGGCCGGCGCTTCGCACGCGATCTCGGACACCGCGTTGCCCGCGGGCGACGCGCACGTCTGGCACGATCTCGACGTCGACCTCGACGCCTGGAGCGGCGAGCCGATCGAGCTCGAACTGCGCACGTCGTCGGAGCCGGCTGCCGGGCTGCCCGGGCCGCCCGCCCTCGCGCTCTGGGGCGATCCTCTGCTCGTCGGCCAGGGACCGACGCGGTTGCCGTACGACGTGCTCTGGATCGTGGTCGACGCCCTGCGGCCCGACGTCGCGGCGGGCCTCCACGACGCGGCCGAAGACGCCGCGAAGCTCGCCGCGCCCCGCGCGCCGCTCGAGACGCTCTTGCCGGTGGTGCCGGGCCTCATGCCGTCGATCGACGCGCTCGCGGCCCGCGGCGTGCACTTCGAGCACGCGTGGTCCGCCGCGGCGTGGACCCGCCCGGGCACGCTCGCGATGCTCACGGGCGAGCGCTCGAGCGAGCTCGGGATCGACACGACGGCGTGGGTGCTCCCGTCCGGGCAGGCCGAGCGGTACTACGCCTCCGACCCGCCGCTGCTGCCGCTTCTCTTGCGAAAGAGCGGCGCGGTCACGGGCGCGTTCGTGAACAACTTCTTCATGTCGGGGTATGCGGCCGTGGGCGTCGACATGGGCTTCGAGCGGCTGACCGATCATCGCTACCGCACCCGCGACACGGCGGCGATCACGAGCGACGCGCTCGCCTGGCTCGACGCGCACGGGAGCGACCGGTTCTTTCTCTTCGTGAACTACAACTCGCCGCACGAGCCCTACGACCCGGTGCCGGCGATGCTCGAGCGCGTCGAGAGCGCTCCGGCGACGGCGTCGCTCGACCCCGAGGTGCGCGCGTACATGGCCGAAGGCGCCAAGGACGACGCGGCCATCGGCGAGCTGACGGCGAAGATCGAGGCCCTCGGGCTGGCGCGTGAGACGCTCGTGGTCGTGACGGCCGACCACGGCGAGACGCTGTCGACCGCGCACGCCGAGCTGGGCATCGGCCGGATGCCGATGCGCTTTCACCACGCGGTCGGGAACTTCGAAGAGACGACGCGCATCCCGATCGTGATGGCGCTCCCCGGCCAACTCGAGGGCGGGCGCGCCGTTGCCGACCGCGTGCGCAACGTCGACCTCGCGCCCACCGTCCTCGACGTCGAGGGTCTCGAAGCCGATCCGCGAATGAGCGGCCGCTCGATGCTGCCGCTGGCGCGCAAGCCCGGGGCCGAGCCCGAGCCGCGCGTCGTCGTCAGCGAGGGCCGCGGATCGCGCGCGATCCTCTGGGGCACCTGGCGGTTCGTCGTGCATCAGCCGCCGCCTAGGCCGGACCCGGCCGGGTCGGTCGATGCCGGCGCCGAGCCCGTGCTCGAAGACGAGCTCTACGATCTCGCCGTCGACCCGGGGGAGCGCCGGAACGTGGCGCACCAGCACCCCGACGTCATCGCCGAGCTGCGCGCCCGCCTGACCGCGGCGCTGGCGAACACGCCCGCGGCCGACGGCCCGCAGACCGGCGCGGTCGAGGCCCCGGCGGTTCTGCGGGTCCGCTTCGCGGGGGCCGGCGCGGCCCACCGCGTGTCGGGCTCGTTCTCGGTGGGCGACGGAAAGCACGCCGCGACGGTGACGGTCGAGCCGGCGGGCATCGCGCGCGAGGTCCTTCGCGTCCGGCCGGCCGACCGCGACCGCACGTCGCTCGACTTCGCGTTCGCGACGGCGCCCGAGGCGCCGGTCGGCTTCGACGTGCGGGTCGACCCACCGGGTACGGCCATCGCGTGGACCCTCTTCCTAGACGACGCGCCGTGGCCGGAGGACCGTACCTTCGCCGGACCCTTCGGCTTGCGCGCAGAGGCTTCGAGGGCGGGCCTCACCGGCGAAGAGGCGCGGAGCGAGGTCTACTCGCCCGGGCTCCCGACCATCGATCCGGCGCGCGACCTTGGCGTATTTTTCACCCGGGACCGACCCGAGCGATGGCCTGAACGAGGGGCCGAACGAGGGGCCGAACAAGGGAAACCCGGGCCCGCCGCGGGTTCGGGAAGCCCTGCCGGAGCGGCGGCCGATGCCCCCCCTTCCGCCGAGGCCGCGAAAGAAATGCAGCGAATGCTCGAGCAATGGGGCTATGCGCACCCCACGACGAACCCGATGGCCTCGCCGCGCGAGCGTGAGTAGTCTCGGCGCCACTCGCCGATGCGCCTCGCGTCCCTCCTCGGTCCCGACATCAAGCAGATCCTCAAAGAGGATCCGGACGCGCTACGCGACCTCCTCGACGACATCCACGCCGAAGACCTCGCCGACATCATCTCCGAGCTCGAGCCCGACGAGGCGGCCGAGCTCCTAGCCCGCATCCCCGCGCAAGACGCGGCGCCCATCTTCGAGCGCCTCGACGAGCATGAGCAAGAAGAGCTCGTCGATCAGATGCCGCCGGAGTCGGTGGCCGAGATCGCGAGCGAGATGTCGGCCGACAACCGGGCCGACCTCTTCAGCGTGCTGCCGCAGGCCATGGGCGACCAGGTCTTCGAGGCGCTGCAGCGGGTCGACCCCGCGGCCGCCCAGGAGGTCCGGGAGATCGAGAAGTGGCCGGACACGAGCGCCGGCCACCTGATGACGCCCGACTTCGTGGCCGTCACTCCGCGAATGCGGGTGTCCGAGGCGTTCGAGATCGTCAAGCAGCGGGCGCGCGACCGCAACGAGTTCGTCTACACGGTCTACGTCCTCGACCAGAACCGCCTCGCCGGCGTCGCGAGCCTGCGTGACCTCATCATCGCCGAGGCCGACCAGCAGATCGCCGAGATCATGCGCTCCAACGTCATCAGCGTCCCGCCGACGATGGATCAAGAAGAGGTCGCGCGCCGGATGGCGAAATACGACCTCAACGTGATGCCGGTCGTGGGCGACGACGGGAGAGTCCTGGGCGTCATCACGATCGACGACGTGATCGACGTGCTCGTTCAGGAGCAGACGGAAGACGTGCAGCGCATCGGCGGCATCGAACCGCTCGACGTCCCGTATTTCCAGACCAGCATCCTGACGTTCATCCGCAAGCGCGCAGGGTGGCTGATCGTCCTCTTCATCGAAGAGTTCTTCACGCAGACCGCCCTGCGGCACTACGACCCGGTGATGGAGGCCGTGAAGGGCGCGCTCCTCTACGTGCCGCTCCTCATCTCGGCCGGGGGCAACTCGGGCTCGCAGTCGTCGACGCTCGTCATTCGGGGCCTCGCGCTCGGCGAAGTGAAACTCAGCGACTGGTGGCGCATCTTGATGCGCGAGTCGTTCATGGGGCTCGTGCTGGGCGTCATCATCGCGGTCATCGCCATGGCCCGCGTCATGATGTACCCCGACCAGAGCTTCCTCTTCGCGCTCACCGTGGGCCTCACGG
>ODAK010005406.1_pt1 | contig 12992 bp, 11 predicted proteins | sample 1539591 | NCBI WGS metagenome assembly ODAK01 (sample SAMEA3539303, study PRJEB22396) | soil metagenome | biome: tundra; feature: field; material: soil | place: USA | collected 2010-05 | depth 0.15 m | reverse complement strand
TAACACAGCCAAAATGTTTATCCAATAGTAACTTTTGCTCGTTTGTTGGGGAGATTCTGTATTTAAAAGACTTTAACATTATTGCAAATATCCTTCTATTTATAGAAGTAGTACACAATATTATAAGATTACAATATCGAAATTCATCTCCCCAGCAAGCTGACGGAGTATTCTTTCAATGCAAATAAAAATCCAATTCAAATTAGATTCTCAAATCAAAATTTTTTGATTCAATTTCTTTTTAAGATCATATTGCAGGTCAGGATGAAGCGAGGAAATGGCCAAATCAATTTTCTTTAACTGGATCTCACATAGATTCTGTAACGGCTTACTTTTTGAAAGTGGTATGGTGAATTCGAGTATAGCATTACAAAAATGAATCAGCAGTTCTGCTTCCGCCTGTTTCGACCCCGTAAACCGAATGCTCTTTTTTACATAACGCAAGATTTTTCTTACGCTTTTCTTTATGTAATAAACATTTGAGTTATTCATTTCCGTAAAGGAAAGGGTAATTTCCTTCTTTACATTTTCTATATAATTATCGATATCACCGCCCTCAAAAAGTAAATAAGTAAGTAACTCCTTATTTTCCTTCTTGAATTTAGCCAGCCTCACGCAAAAGGATAGAAGTTCCTTTTTATCCAATTGACTCAAACCGATATTTAATTCATGTATTGTTGCTGCTTTCATTTTAGTATAGATATCATTCAATCACAATCTAAAAAAAATCATGTAATAAATCCGGAAAAGAAATTCTGAAGGGATAAAAACAATTTTTTTAATGAAATGAATGAAAATCAGACGAGATAAAAGTTATGATAATTGCGGGTAAGGGATTGGGAACAAAAATTTATGCCTAATTTTTTTAAATCTTAAAGATCATTTTGATTCTACAAGTAATGAGAAATTAAAATTGGTAAAAACATCAGGGTTTTTTCTGCCAAACAGGAATTAAAATAAAATGAAAACCTAATCACAAAATTATTACTTTGAAGAATTATTGTAGATGTTATGGCAAAAAAAAGGAAGCTATATTCCCCGATTACAATTTTGATGATCGTTTGCGTTATTGCCGCCCTTGCCACATGGTTGGTTCCTGCCGGAAGATATAATACCTTAAGCTATACCAAGAAATCATTTTTTCTCAATACAGATTCCGGCAGATTTTTCTGCCATTCGCCGGAAAAACGCTGGAGAGTCTCAATATTAAAATCAGTCCGGAAAAGTTTGAAACTGGAGCTATAAGAAAAGCTGTTGCCATCCCCGGAACTTATCACCAATTGGAAAAAAATCCACAGGGGTTCCTTGATATTCTGGAAGCCCCTTTAAATGGGATAATGGATTCCATAGACATTATATTATTTCTTTTGGTTATAGGAGGTTTTATGAATGTTTTTCATGAGACCGGGGCCATGGTTAAAGGACTCACCTCTCTTTCCCACACTATGAAGGGCAAAGAAGCATGGCTCATTATCATCCTGACTTTCTTATTTTCGTTTGCAGGCTCCTCCTATGGAATGGGTGAGGAAGCTTTGGTTTTTTACCCGGTAATGATACCCCTCTTTTTAGCCGCAGGCTATGATTTGCTTGTTCCCTTAGCTGTAATTTTCGCAGGCACGCAACTGGGTACTTTGTCTTCCTTTACAAACCCTTTTTCAACTATTATTGCTTCCAATGCAGCTGGAGTAAACTGGACGAATGGTCTAACGGAAAGGATCATCACGTTTTTGCTTTCAACTGGCATTACCATCTGGTATTTTGTGCGCTATGCTCAAAAAGTGAAAAAGGATCCTTTATCCTCAATTATTTACCAGGTAGATGGAAATTCGGCTTCACCTTATGAGAAACTTGAAATTTCGGAAGGAAATCAAACATCATTATCGGGAAAATCGAAATTATTATTAACCATTTTTCTATTTACATTCCTGGTGATGATAGGAGGAGTTGTATGGTTTGACTGGGGGCTGACTGAGATGACGGCCTTATTTTTAGGATCTGCAATCCTGATTGCTATTATAAAACGCTTAAATGAAGGAAAATTTCTTGAGCAATTTATAAAAGGATCTGAATCATTGCTTGGTGTGGCTTTTATAGTCGGAATTGCAAGAGGAGTAACTATTATACTAAATAACGGACACATTAGTGATTCCATTCTTTATTATTCTGCAAACCTGGTTAGCGGAATGCCACCTGCAGCATTCAATGTTGTGCTGTTGATTGTATATATATTTTTTACATTGTTTATCTCCTCCTCTTCCGGTATGGCTGTACTCACCATGCCCATCATTGGCGGGCTTGCGGTTATTGTAAATGTTCCGGGAAGGGAAATAGTAAATTCCTATTTATTTGGAATGGGCATCATGGGATTTATTACTCCTACCGGGCTCATCTTACCCTCTCTTGCCATGGCTCATGTGAGCATGAAAGCATGGTGGAAATTTATTTATCCCTTATTAATTATGCTATTTGCTCTTTGTGCACTTTTCCTAATAATTGGAATCTATTTTTGATTTAGCAATGGCGCATTGTTTTTCATTTATGCAGGTAGTGCATTGTATATTTTTAGCATTCCAATAAGTTATCCCGGTGTATTTTTTGCTGATTTATTTAATGAATAAATAATAAACGATATGAAAATAATTAGTTTTACCGGTAGATATATTTTAATCGGAATTGTGGCCATTTTATTTGCTCAATATTCTTTTGCACAGGAAAAACCGGCACAAAAAACAGATGCAAAAAAATTAGTTTATAAAAATATGGTCGATTCGCAACATTTTATTTTTTCTGCACAAAGCGCAAATCCTTTAAGAGGAGGTTACCGTATGCTCACGTCGCCCTATGATGTTACTGTAACAAAAGATTCACTTATTAGCTACCTGCCGTATTTCGGACGGGCTTATAGCACCTCATATAATCCTTCCGAACCAACCCTGAACTTCACTTCCACCAGTTTTTCATATTCTATAAAGCCTTATAAGAAAAATGGATGGGAAATAACTGTAAAACCAAAAGATCAAATGGATATTCAAAAATTCCTTTTTATTATTTATGATAATGGATCCGCTTCCCTGAACGTTACATTCAATTCGAGGGACCCGATGACTTTTAATGGAATTATTCAATCCAATAATAAAAACCATTAAGCAAGTCTTTTAGAAATTAAAATAGTAATTTTTCCCTTAAATTAGAACATGGACCAGCAAACAGGTAAGTACATCATCATTGCGGGAATAATCATCATAATTACCGGAATAATCATATATTTCTTCCATGGCTATTTTAAATATTTTGGAAGGCTTCCCGGAGATATCAGGTTTGAAAGAAATAATTTCCGGTTTTACTTCCCTATTGTAACTATGATTGTAATAAGTATAATCCTTACTCTCCTCATAAATATCTTCAGGCGTTTGTAAACTTATCTCCTTAACTGATTTGGATCAAATAAAGTCTTATAAAATAATTAAGTTGGTTAGCTATTTGAGAAATTGATGATAACTTGCAATTAAGGCCATGAAATATTTTGTTGAAAAGAAATCAATTGTAAGAAAAATCTGGGGGAAAAGTGATACAGTACTTTTCATCTTTGCCGGCTCTGCTGCTGAATTTGCGGTGAATAAAGCAGTAGATTGGCTCTATTTTACAGGTAAGCTTCCCTCCGACCCTTTAGGCAGATTATTTTCAACTGTCGGTTATGCGAGAAGCATTGTTTTTGCAGAATATGAAGAAGCGCTGCATACTATTGACAGTATTTATTCTATTCACAAAGGAGTTGAGAAAAAACGTGGCATGACTATCCCAGATTGGGCATATCGTGATGTGCTTTTTATGCTTATACATTACAGCATAGCCTCTTTTGAAGTCCTTGAAAGAAAACTTTCCGGCGAAGAAAAGGAAGAGGTTTTTGATGTTTTTCACAGGTTGGGCAAAAGAATGGATCTAAATGACCTGCCGGAAAATTATGGTGATTGGTTATTGGTAAGAGAACATGACCTGGAAAATGATATTGAAAATAGTAACTATACCATTGATTTGTATAAGCAATATAAGAAGCACCTTGGTTCGTTTAGATATAATATATTAATTGAAGGCCAGATAATGGTCATTCCAGAAAAAGTCAGGCAGTTACTTAATTTCAGAAGGTTCTCCTTTCTTCGTCCTGCTTTGCCAATCTACAAACTTTTTCGTACTTTAAAATTGGATGGTATCGTAAAAACGATGATCCTTCCGTCGAAATATAAAAAGGAATTTAAAGAACTGGATAATTCAGTAATTTCTACAAATTAGCAGCTATTGGTTGTGCTGTTTACCTTTCCCTTTTATGGAATAAATAAAATATTTTTCAAGATTTTCAGGAAAACCTTCCACATCAAATTACATTCTTTCGATCCTGATTTTCATCTAGACTTTCTATATTACAAGCTTTAGAATTCCTGCAAAATACCAGGAAAGAGATGCGACAAACTGCTTTATTATTTGTGCATTGAATTATTTAGGTTCCTTTCTGATTCCACATGCTGCTATTTACGAAAATATGACAAAAATCATACTGGATTTTTTGATTTAATTCAAAAGTTTACATAATTTTCAAAATGAATTTACCTCTTCACTCACAGGAAAGTCTTACGATTTCCCAATAACCCTGTTAATCATCAATTGGCTACCCTAAGAAGTGCCACTATTTTTCCTCCATTGAGAACTGAATTGGCTTTGTGGTTTGTATTCAATCTTTCAATTAACTCTATTAAGTATTGATGGATTAAATTAATTACATGGTTAAAATCAATTTGAAAATTTGTTCAATCCAAGGTTGTAGAATCAATCTTAAAAATAAATAAAATGAAAACAAAACTATTACTGCTATTATGGGCTGCTGCGTCCCCCATCATTTTAAAGGCACAGGTTACACAAATTAATAACAACAATAGCCTGCAGGTCGTTGTTCCCTTAAATAATGGTAAGACCATTCTGTATTCAATAATTGATAGTTCCATCTGGGTAACAGACGGGACTTTGGGCGGTACGGTGCAAATATCTACAACTATAAAATTTGATGGTAATGACTGGAGTTTGCTAAATGGCAAAATGATTTTTCGCGGATATACTGCCTCCACCGGTTCTGAATTATTTATATCTGATGGTTCTCCCGGAGGAACCGCATTAATAAAAGACATCAATACGGGAACGCCCGATTCTGATCCGAGTGAATTTGTACCATTGAACGGCTATCTTTATTTTTCTGCAGTAACTGTTGCTGAAGGCAGGGAACTATGGAGAACTGATGGAACGTCTGGAAATACAACGCTTGTAAAGGACATTAATCCAGGCGCAGCGAGCAGCAATACTGATGGAAATTATCACTTATATTCTTCCGGTACCTTTCTTCTATTTGCAGCCACTACACCCTCAGCAGGAAACGAATTGTGGATATCAGACGGGACAAGCGCCGGGACTGTTTTGTTACTTGACATAAACACCGGCAATTCAGGGGCAGATTCTTCAAATCCCGACCATTTCATTAAAGTAAATAGTACAATTTTGTTTACAGCTACTGATGCAACCCACGGTAACGAAATATGGAAAACTGATGGCACCCCTGGAGGAACCGTCCTGGTTAAGGATATTAATCCTGGAACAGCCAGCGCTACTTCATTCGATTTAATCCCCGGATTCCCGGTAAGTTTCTTCTCTGGATTCCATATTTTTAATAATAAAGCTTATTTTAATGCTACTGACGGCGTTAGCACGGGAGAAGTTTGGACAACGGACGGTACTTCAGCCAACACAACCCTTATAAAAGATTTTACAAATAATCCGACTGGATTAGTATTTCCCTTTTTAATAGATGCAGTAAATTTACCTGGTAACTTTATTTTCCCATTTGGTGACAACGTGAGCCGCTCAGAATTATGGCAATCTGATGGAACACCTGCTGGCACTGTTTTAGTGAAGTCATTTTCGCCACCCTCAGGAGGGCAATCACCCTTTATCTTTTTTCCCATTTCTATTAATTTCACAAATGAAACACTGACCTATCCTCTTTTCCAGGGAAATAAATTTTTCCTTAAAGCAGGCTCCACAGCAAATGGTAATGAACTGTGGGTTTCTGATGGCACTTCTTCCGGAACCTCCATAGTAAAAGACATAAATCCAGGGACCGGAAATGGATTAAGTGGTAATTTTTCTTATGTATATACCTCGACTGATTTCTTTTTCGCTGCTAATGATGGCACACATGGAAATGAATTGTGGCAATCCGACGGCACCAGTGGGGGTACATCCATGGTTTATGATATTAATCCGGGCGCTGCAGATTCAGACCCGGGTTTGGACTTCTTTGTTTCAAATGGCAAAGTGATATTTACTGCTACCAACGGGGATGATCCGGTTAAGACTGACCTTTATGTAATTGACGGGAGTTATCAGGCTCTTCCCGTTAGGTTGACCGATTTTATCGTCAGTCCAAATGGCAATGATGCTTTATTAAAGTGGAGTACCCACCAGGAAATAAATACAAAGAATTTTACCATACAAAGATGCTATGATGGTGAGCATTTTGAAAATATTGGATATGTGAATGCTATTGGAAATAGTAATTCAATTAGCCATTATTCATTTGTTGATCCCGGAATTATGGTATCAGGAAGACCAATTGTATACTACCGCTTAATCATAATCGATAATGACGGAAAGACCGAAACAAGCAATATTATTTCACTAAGAATTACAGGAAATACCCAATGGAATGTGCAGTTACTTTCCAATCCGGTGCAGAATTACGTTAGCGTAATGGTAACCGGGGTTTCGGGAATCTTAAAACTTTCAGTCAGAGATATTAGCGGAAGAATTATTTATGCGGGAACACTGGCTAATCTTAATGGACAAATTACACTTCCGGTAAGCTTGCAAAGGGGAATTTACCTCCTGGAATCAGATTATAACAATGAACGAAAAGTAATTAAATTCCTTAAATAAAACTTGATTTCGGATAAGCAAATATCAGGGAACATCTGTTAAAAGGTGATTTTATCAATAATTACTCTAGTAAATAAAAGCAGGTTTATATTTGCCTCATGCTTACTGTAAGTGAATTATTCATCTATCCAATCAAATCTTTGGGAGGCATATCTGTACCAACTGCTAATCTAACTTCCATGGGATTTCAATTTGACCGCCGTTGGATGCTGGTAGATGATAATAACCGATTTTTATCCCAGAGAGAACTACCAGAAATGGCCTTGCTGCAGGTTGAATTAACCAAAACAGGCTTAAAAGTATTCCGCAAGCTTGATGCAAATTCCTCAATAAACATTCCTTTTGCCCCTTTACATTCGATGAAAATAGTCGTAGAAATATTTGAAGATCATTGCGAAGCAGTATTTGTAAGTGGAAGTGCGGATGAATGGTTTTCCGAAATATTGTCGATCAAATGCCGGTTGGTTTTTATACCTGACTCATCAAAGCGACTTGTAGATAAAAAATATGCCTTTAATAATGAAATCACTGGTTTTGCTGATGCCTTTCCTTTTTTAATGATCGGGCAGTCATCTCTTGATGATCTAAACCTGCGGCTTGAAAATCCTTTGCCCGTTAATCGCTTCCGGCCAAATATTGTTTTCACCGGGGGAAGGCCATATGAGGAAGATGATATGAACCACTTTGTCATTAATGAAATAAATTTTTATGGAGTAAAACCATGCGCAAGATGCGTTATACCTACCATTAACCACGATAATGGTCATCAATCCAAAGAGCCTTTACAAACTTTGGCAACCTATCGGAAAAAGAATAATAAAATTTATTTTGGGCAAAATTTACTTGCAGAAGGAAGAGGATTTGTGGCCGTCGGTGATAACTTAAAAATCATCAAAACAGGCCCTTCCATGGATTTTAATATTTTCCAAAATCCTTGAATTGAGAAAGCCTTAAGTTAATATGGCTTTCTAAGAGTTCATTAATAAAAACACTTCCTATTAATAAGTCAATTTGCACTTTCCAAAAAAACTGGCGCAGAATTTACTGCGCACAAATCCATTTAATAAGAGTATTACATGCATCTACAACGACAGACTTTACCTAAAGGTGTGATCTCAACATCCAGGCCATTTTTTCATGCGTTTCCATTAAACCGGTAATATAATCGCTGGTACCAAGGTCCTTATAGGTACTTGCAAATGGCGTGATTTTGCTCCTTAAAAATTCAATAATGCTTTCATGATCGCTGAGCAATTCCCGGATAAAATCAAGACTACCGTTTCTATCCTCCCCAGATTCAGTAAGATGAGTAAGCTTCAAATAGCTTTTTATAGTAGCCGGTGCATAATGTCCAATTGTACGGATGCGCTCCGCTACGCTATCCATTATTTCATCCAGTTGTTCATATTGCGATTCAAAGAAAAGATGCATAGCATGAAAATCACCTCCTTCTACATTCCAGTGTGCATTGCGTGTTTTGGTGTACAAGATGAATTCGTCGGCTAATAATTTAGACATTTCGAGAGCAACAACCTGCCTGTTTTTTTGAGTTATTCCAATATTTGTTTCCATATTTTATTTTTTTTGTAAGCTAATAATTATTTATATCGTTAATTATGATATGTGTCACATCAATTGGTGATTTTTATTTAAACCGATAAGTAGCTCTTTTGTTCGCGGCACTGATGTAAACATCCTTATTTTTGCCGGCATGACTAAAGTAAAATATTCAATTCAGAATATACTTTCCAATCTATCTATAGAAACGCTTAATGAAATGCAGGTTGCCACCTTTGAACTAAACTCAAAAAAAGGGGATCTGATATTATTGGCTGCCACTGGCTCTGGAAAAACAATTGCCTACCTGATGCCATTGCTCCACTTACTCGATGAAAAAAGCAATTATACACAGGCGCTTATCGTAGTTCCCTCCCGTGAGCTGGTTATTCAAATTGAAAGCGTATTTAAATTAATGGGTACTGGATTGAAGATTACTTCCTGCTACGGTGGGCATAAAAGGGAAATAGAGGAAAATAATTTAGTGCAACCTCCCACCATAGTTATTGGAACACCAGGAAGAATATGCGATCATATAAGAAGAGATAATATTAACACGGATACCATCGAATATGTTGTACTCGACGAATTTGATAAAATCCTCGAATTGGGTTTTCTTGATGAAGTTTCTTTTATAATGAAATCATTAAAAAATGTAAAAAAGAAAATCCTCACATCCGCTACGGGAAATGTGGAAATTCCCTCTTTTCTAAAACTTGATAATGCTTTCCGGTTAAATTTTATTCCTGAAAAAGATGACGAAAGCAGACTCGAAATAAAAAGTGTTTTTTCTGAAGATAGAGATAAAAATGAAACGCTTTTCAGGTTGTTATGCTTCCTGGGAAACAGGCCAACCATCATATTCTGCAACCACCGGGAATCTGTTGAAAGAGTAAGCAATTATCTGACTGCTGCAGGTATTATTAATGAATTTTATCATGGCGCATTAGAACAGTACCAAAGAGATAGTGCTTTATGTAAATTCAGAAATGGAACAGTTAATTTTTTAGTGACTACCGATCTCGCCTCGCGTGGTCTTGATATACCTCATATACGATATATCATTCATTATCATCTGCCGCAAAATGAAGATATATTTACCCACCGGAATGGAAGAACCGCAAGGCAAAGTGAAAGCGGGACGGCTATTTTAATACTTTCTCCTGAAGAAAAATTACCTCCATACATAAAATTAGAAGTCGAAAAGATTCAGCTTCCTGAATTGATTACCCTTCCCGAAAAACCAAAATGGTCGACCCTTTTTATTGCATCCGGCAAAAAGAATAAAATAAATAAGATAGATATTGTTGGATTCCTTCTTAAAAAAGGACAATTGAAAAAAGAAGATATCGGACTGATAGAAGTAAAAGATTTCAATTCATATGTTGCCATCAGGAAATCAAAAATGGGACAAGCACTTCTCCTAATTAAGAATGAAAAAATCAAAAATAAAAAAGTGAAAATTGAAGTCGCTAAATGAGATAGGCCTATTTATCCAAACCAATATTCAATTATGGAATATTGCCCAAAATGAAGGCTGGGCTCAACTTCCGGCTAAATGGAACGTCTTATTCATCGCTCGAAGAATTCCGGGGATTGACCATGTGCCGGGCACAATCATACGCCGGATGGCGTATAAAGGATATGTAGAATCTCTCTTTGTGGACAGGATAAAAGCAATTTTAAAACCCGCCTTTTTTAGCGCTGGAAATGCCGCTTCATTCCATATGCCAAATGGATAAGCAAAATACTCTGCAGTTTTCCCCGTAATATCCTCAATCGTTTTTCGTGGTTTCACAAATTGCTTGTTCCAGTCATCGTCTTGGTATCGCGTCACCATACTATGATCCCACGTATGGGATTCAATTGCATTCCCACTATCAGAAAGTTCCTTTAGCTGTTCTTTACTCATATATCCCTTCTTGTCAATTGCGATTGTCATTATAAAAAAAACTCCCTTGAAACCATATTTTTCCATCTCTTTCCAGCCAATTGTAAATTGCTCTCCATCAGTATCATCAAAAGTCAACATGATTGGCCTTGGTGGCAGCTTGCCATCGTATACTAAATAATTGTATAATTGATCCGGAAGAATGGTTTCATAGCCGCTATCTTTTAAAGCTTTCATTTGCTCCGCAAAAGATTCCGGTGATACAGAATAGCTTTTCATTGTTTCACTTTGTCCGGGTTTGGCTTGCCTAATGTGATGATAACACAAAACGGGTACTTCAGTCTTTGAAAGAATTGTTGCAACATCAGCCGGATTTTTCACCTGGGGGGAATCAACTATTTTTGGAACAGGAGCATTTGCTGAAACCACCTTTTTTGCTGATCCTTCAGAACAGGCGACCATCAAAAACAAAGCAATACTGCCTATTAAAGAAAATAGAAATTTCATGTTACACGAAAAATATTGAATGGGCCAAACTACTGATACTGGATATAAATTGGCTTAGGAACGAATTGTAATAATTCCTTTGGAGTATACATCTGGTTGCCTGCTTTTGTATCATTCTTATAAAATAATTTGAAACCGGTAAATTCAACAGGTTCCTTAAAGATATAACGAAGGTAGGTAGATCTTTTCAGAATCTTGCTACCCCACCCATCCATATCCATTATTATCTGCACCTCAGGAACTTTTTTGATGGCTTTGTAGTCAGTTACCATTCCCTGGGTAAATCTATGTACGATTAAAATTTTTGGAGGCAGATTATACTTTTTCACAAGATTTGCGAGAAAATCTACTGCAGCATTTACATCTTCTGCATTAAAGGTTCCGATCTTTTTCCCGGGCACATCGCCAAATTTCATTGAGAATTCAGGATCAATACCCAGGTGAACATCCGGTAATTTCAAGTAAGTTTCGAGTGGGGGCAACTCCTCTTTGACTGTACTCTGACCAACCTGTATATCCAAAAATGTAAGGGCCTTGATTTCATGTGCCCAATTCATTATGGTGTCAATTTGATGAAAAGGCATTCGAAGCCTGTGTTTGCCGCCCTTTCCGGGACTACCCTGGGCACTAACAGCAATATAATGCAAGGCGGGTATTACATGAATTGTTGAATCGGCGGCCTGCCATTTGTTAACTTCATCTTGTAATTTTTCAAGCATCTCTTTTTTTGGGAGTTCCCCAAGAATGCCCATTTTTTTAGAATAAAGGTTACCATAAAAAGAGACTATCCTGTTATAAGGAAAAATAGCTCCCGCAAGAGGGTAAGGCATTTTGGCGGGCCATCTTCCTGTGGTGTCGTTGTTACTGAGCGCCTTTAACTTTTTTTCAAAATCGGCAGTATTAATATGCTGCTTTTGAATTGCCTGCTTATTTTCAGTTTTAAGGTTGCCAGAAGTTTCAATATTAACGATATTGGTAGATTGAGGTTCATTGCACCCTGAATTAACAGTAATAAAGATTGAAAAAACGGATAGAATGCCAAATACTTTTTTCATCGGAGCAAATATATTATTTATAAGTACCGGGGAATTCCGCCTGGTAATACTTTTGTTGTTAAAATTATTTATTGATGCACTTCATTTCTTCACAATTATCCAGGAATACGCAAAAAATTTTCTGATTAATAGTAAACGCTCAAACATTGAATAAAATTGTAATAATGCTAATGGAAGCCTACTGGTATATACCGAGACGTTTTCTAAGGAATGCCTTTTTAATTCCTGGAAGTCAGAGATAGATTGTAAACTGCAAGATATTTTAGGAATTGATATAACTATCCAAATGTTTTATAGTCTGTTGTTGTTTTAGGATAGTTTCCTTGACAACATCAGTTATAGAAATTATTCCCATAAGATGATCATTTTTAAAAACTGGCAGGTACCGGATATTGCTGTTAGTCATTAATTCCATGCAATGCTCAACGGTATCTTCCGGCTTAATATGCGGAAGATCAGATGTCATAATCTCGGATACTTTTGTATCTGCAGAATTCTTCCCTTTCAGAATTACTTTGCGTGAATAATCCCTTTCTGTGATCAGCCCCATGTATTTTCCTTCTTTCATTACAAGTACAGAACCGATATTATTGGCCGCCATCACTTTTAATGCATCAATAACTGTAGAATCAGGAACTACAGAGATTGCATTGCGGCCCTTTCGGGATAAAATGTCAGAAACGTGATACATAAGAGGAGTTTTAGAGTAAGTTACAAAAAATAAAACTCTGAGCAAAAAAAATATTAAATGGTTGAAATTCAATACTTGGAGACAGTAAATTCTGAATTTTTATGGAGATTAGGATGTTTCCTCATTTCGCTGATTATCATAATTTCCTGTTTGCAACAAAAAAACCGGGTTAAATTGGGTTGTTTATGCAAAATATTTGTTAAATACAATATATCTTTCTAACTTTGAATATCCTATCGTAAACCGTCCCCTTTTTAAACAGTCAGAATTTTTGCAACATCTTTAAAGTTTTGTTTTTTTATTATTTATTAATTTT
>ODAK010005405.1_pt1 | contig 12993 bp, 12 predicted proteins | sample 1539591 | NCBI WGS metagenome assembly ODAK01 (sample SAMEA3539303, study PRJEB22396) | soil metagenome | biome: tundra; feature: field; material: soil | place: USA | collected 2010-05 | depth 0.15 m | reverse complement strand
ATCCAAAAGATACAACTGGCACAGTTGCTGCTGATACGAATAACACGCTGGTAGCCATCGCACCCATCCACGGGTCGAATCACAAGCTGGATGGTTTGCTGGTAATTAAAGTCACCTCACCAGGAAATGCACAACTTTTTGCGGAGTTTTTCTCATTCGTTCTGGTGAGTATGGTCATGGTTACGATTTTTGCCACGGTCCTTGGTATTATTTCTGGCTATATTACCGCGCGCAGTCTGGTACGGCGTCTGAAGGAATTCTCGCAAGCGGCTGGGCGTTGGAGCCGAGGCAATTTTTCGACCAATATCCATGATGAAGCAGAAGATGAGTTAGGTCAGACGGCGCAACAGCTCAATCATATGGCGCGAGAATTACAGAATCTCTTGCTGACACGCCAGAAACTCGCCACGTTGGAAGAGCGCAACCGTCTGGCGCGCGACCTGCATGATAGCGTCAAACAGCAAGTTTTCGCCGTATCGATGCAAATTGGAGCCGCAAAGTACCTGCTCAGACGCGATGTTGATGGCGCTGAAGGACGCTTAAATGAAGCAGAAAAGCTGGTCCGTCAGGCGCAGCAGGAGCTAACGGCGCTCATCCGCGAGCTGCGCCCTGCCGCGCTTGAGGATAAGGGCTTTGTAGTCGCATTACGTGAGTTGGCGACGCAATGGGCGCAACAGACCAATATCGTCGCAAATGTGAGTATCGATGGTACGCAGCCATTACCTCTGGTCGTAGAGGAGGCTCTGTTCCGTATAGCACAGGAAGCCCTGGCGAATGTGGCACGCCATAGTAAGGCCAATCTTGTCCAGGTTAGCTTAAAAACGACCGACGATGATGTTACACTTTCCATAATTGATAACGGCCAGGGTTTCGATACCACAGCACAAGAAGCATCCGGTGTTGGCTTACACTCAATGCAAGAGCGCATGAAACCTCTGGGGGGTGAGGTGCAAATAAAAAGTGTTTTAGATAAAGGAACACAGATTATTGCACATTGTAACCGTCTTTTGCAATATCCTGAAAAAGAACTTACAGTACCTGTATGATACATATACGAGGAGAAGAGAGAAGACATGCCAGATAAGATTTCGCTGTTACTGACGGATGATCATGCCCTGGTGCGCCAGGGGATACGTGCCTTCCTGGAGCTACAACCCGACCTGGAGGTTATTGGGGAAGCGGACTCTGGCGAGAATGCGGCGCGTATGGCTGCCGAACTTGCTCCTGATGTTGTGCTTATGGACCTTGTAATGCCAGGCATAGGAGGAGTCGAGGCCACACGCCAAGTCAAACAGGTTAGCCCACATTCGCAGGTTATTGTGCTCACGTCTTATCACGAGGACGAATATATCTTTCCTGCCTTACGCGCTGGTGCGCTCTCTTATGTCTTGAAGGATATCGGTCCTGAAGAGTTGGCGGATGTTGTGAGAAAAGCGGCGCGTGGTGAGTCAGTATTACATCCACGTGTTGCCGCGCGTGTGGTGCAGGAACTGCGCGGTACACGAACGGATATACCGAACCTCTTTACGGAATTAAGTGAGCGTGAATTGGACGTATTGCGCCTTATCGCTGATGGGCTTTCCAATGCTGATATTGCCAAAAAGCTGATCATCAGTGAGAAAACGGTCAAGGGGCATGTCAGTAATATTTTAGGCAAACTGCATATGTTAGATCGTACACAGGCGGCGGTTTTTGCGTGGCGGCAGGGATTGGTTGCGCGTGGCGATCCTTAAAGATTAACTGAAGGCTTGTATATTAGGGACAAACAACATAAAATAGAGAGAGGGCAATCTGTTATGTCACGAAGAAGGAGAAAGAGACAGTGCAGCCAGAAAAAGACGGGCCAACCATCCTGATCATTGATCCCGAACAAAATATTTCAGAGATGATCCAATCGGGCCTGCGCTATGATAGCCTCCATGTACTATCAACGGCGGACGAAATGGAAGGGATTAGACTCGCGCAACGCATCAGCCCCGCGCTTATTATTGCCGCGTTACCTCTTTCATTTATTGATGGGAGCGATCTCTGCCGCCGCTTACGCAATGACCAGAGAACACGCGCTATTCCTATTCTGGTTACCAGTGCGGAAACGCAGAGCCGGGAGAGCATTCTGGCCGCAGGCGCGCATGACTATCTTGCCCGGCCCTTCACTTTTGAAGATCTCCTTCAACATATACTCGCGCTTCTTCCACAAGAGGCGGTTGCTTCTCTACATATCCTCCCTTCCAGATATAATCCTATGCGCAGGACACGTCATTCCATTATGGACTTTTTGGAGGAATGGACCGAGCAGGCTCTACAAGACAAACTGAAGTTGTCGGACTAATAGAGGACTCAGACATGCAAATTCTTCCATTCATTCTTCCCTAATCCCTTAGAGAGCATGTAAAATAATAACGTAGTATCCATTCAACTACTACCCAAGAATACGCCAGGAGGGCTCTCTTCATGCATATAGTTACAGTTTCGGAAATGAGAGAACTGGAGGCACAGGCTGAGCGCCAATATGGCCTCTCTTCTCCCATATTAATGAAAAATGCAGGGAAAAGTGCTGCGGATATCTTTGAAGCTCATCTCGATCCCCATTTTAGCATACAAAACCTGGAAATACTGTTCCTGATCGGTCCAGGCAACAATGGTGGAGATGGTCTGATCATGGCCCAACACCTGCAATTGAGTGGTGCCCTGGTAAGTCTCTATCATTGGAAGGAGCAACACCTGGTTGTTCACGGCGAGGACGTGCATGAAGCGCAAACGCAAAGTGAACTGGAAACACTCCTACAAAGCACTGATTATGTGGTTGACGCGCTGCTTGGTACCGGTCATTCGCGCCCATTGCCCGACGATATGCGCGTACTATTAGCACACGTACAGCAAGAACGCACAGCACGTCAGAACCTGCACGTTGTTGCCCTTGATCTACCAACTGGCCTCAACCCCGACACGGGCAAAGTTGATCCGGGCACGCTCGCCGCCGACATTACCATAACGCTAGCTTGCCCTAAACAGGGCTTTTTTTTCTTCCCTGGCCGTGACTATCTTGGTACCCTCTACATTGGCTCCATCGGCCTGCCACCTGCAATGGGTAGCGATCTATCAACAGAGATGCTGGATGCACAATTGGTACGCTCACTGCTACCTGCACGCTCACTTAATAGCAACAAAGGGACCTTTGGCAAAGTAATGCTGCTCTGCGGCTCGCCTCCCTATCCCGGTTCAGCCTATCTTGCAGGCACCGCTGCTGCACGTGTTGGAGCTGGCCTGATCACGCTGGCTGTAACCGAGAAGATGCTACCTATCTATGCCAGTTCATTCCACGAAGCAACGTTTACGCTTCTGCCAGATGAAGATGTGGAAAGCTTTGAACGCGCCAAAACATTTACCGACCACCTCTCTGGCTATCGTGCACTGCTGATCGGGCCAGGGCTGGGCCAATCGCCCAACACGCGCGAGGTCTTGCTGCAAGTGCTGGAATATCTGCGCAACCAGCCAGAACAGGAGCGGCCAAAACTGGTTGTTGACGCTGACGGGTTAAACAACCTTTCCGCGCTCGAACACTGGTGGACACTCCTGCCCGCAGGTACCATAATCACGCCACATCCCGGCGAGATGGGGCGTCTCTGTGGTGGCCTGAAGGTCTCAGGCGGAGATATCGAGCGCCTGGAACTGGCACGCGCAAAAGCCAAAGAATGGCAGGTCACACTGATACTGAAGGGTGCCTGTACGCTCGTTACAGATCCTGCTGGTCGCACGCGTATCAACTGGAACGCAAATCCAGCTCTTGCTACGGCTGGTACAGGCGATGTCCTGGCGGGCATGATCAGCGGCTTTCTGGCACAGGGTCTGGCTCCTTTTGAGGCCGCCAGTGCTGGCGTCTACCTGCATACCGCTGCCGCCGATAACGTGAGTGCCGAGATCGGCTACGCTGGCCTGCTGGCTTCCGACCTTCTCGCGCAGATACCACGCGTGATGTCAAAGACGTAGGAACGAACAAGACCTCGGCACAACAACGAATTCATCATATACAGACGAATCGCCAGAGGGCATTCAGAATGCTAACGCAGCAACGGGTATCGCCTATTCAGTCTATTCAGTAGGATCAACCGGCATAGAGAGTCCAGAAGCACTCAACTTTCTGGCAACGACTCCCTTTGGACACATATGCAAAGCATTAAACTGATAAACGTTTTCACCGCGGCAACAAAAAAAATACAACACATGCCATAACATACACGGCAAGCAACTGCATCCCGGCCAGCCATGTCGTCTCGCCGTACCAGCTCACCACGGCAAAGAGGAGGGTGGCTAAGGTGAGCACAACCAGTTCCAATGGCTGAAAGACCAGATCGAGCGGTGTGGCAAAGTGGAGGCTGATCAGCACAAGCAATGGCGCGACAAAGGTGGCAACCTGGATCGATGAACCAGCCGCAATTGCCATGCTTAGCTCGATACGATCTTTATAAGCTACAACCACGGAGCTATAATGCTCGGCGGCATTGCCTATAATCGGCAGAATGACTAGGCCAATGAAAACAGGCGACCAGCCAAGTTGCATGGCAACAGGCGTGATCCCACCTACCAGCAGCTCGCTATTCCAGGTTGTGCCTAGCATAGTAATCAGCAAGAGCAAAAGCAGCCACCAGATGCTCGGTGGCCGCATGCTCTTCTGTATTGCGTGTGGATCAATGCCGCCCGTAACAGGTGCAACCTCTTCATCAGGACCATTGTCCCAATCAACTAAGACACGCGTAACTAGCGGGCGCTTTTGTACGTGGCGGGGATTGCGCCGGGCAGATCTAATATGGAAGACGTTCAGGCACAAATACAGCACATAGACCACCAGCAGGATCAGCGAAACTGCAATGCTGAGCGATTGTATGCGCCCTTTGTCTGTGATCGCTATACTGGCGATATAGGGAATGAGCAGGCCAGCAACCGCAAGTACCATCATTGCGGCATATTGGCCCGCGTTACGATAACTAAAAAACTGTTTGCCCCAGCGCCAGCCGCCAACGGCGAGTGATCCGCCCAGGACTAACAATGCATTAGAAATGATAGAACCAGTAATTGATGCTTTCACCACAGAAATCAGGCCATGGCTTAATGCGAAGATGCCGATAATCAATTCGGGGGCGTTCCCAAAGGTTGCATTGAGCAATCCACCAGCCACAGGTCCGACATAATACTCGAGTTGTTCGGTGACGTGACCGATCAGCGCGGCCAGGGGAATCAGGCTGAGTGCGGAAAAAATAAAGATGGCCGTCTCCAGATTTGGACCCCCCCTCAGAGAAAGGATGGGGGCAATGACGGCCAGCAATAGGAGATAATAGAGCATGCGCGGCATGGCATCTCCAAATGTGTTACCTGTTTTTTGTGATGGAGCCTTAAAAATTAAGCGGGTATAGCGGCCTCGTCAATGACGTTGATGGTGACCTTTGATTCTAACCCGCTGGCAACCTTGATCGGCACAATAAATGTGCCCGGTGTGCGAATTGGCTCTGATAGCTCGATAGAACGGCGATCGATCGTAAGTTTCTCAACATCACGTAGAGCTGAAGCAATATCCTGGCTCGTAATTGAACCATACAGACGGCCCTGGCTACCCACGCGTGCCTTAAATGTCAGTGTTACCTGGTTCAGGCGCTCGGTCAGATCCTTGCTCTGCTCAACCAGTTTCTCCTTGCGGCGCTGCTCAGAGGCAACGCGCTGCATGCGGTTTGCGATCAGGCCAGGGGTAGCTCCCGCTGCCAGGCGCTGCGGCAAGAGGTAGTTACGGGCATATCCATTCGCGACCTCTTTTAAGTCGCCTGCTTTTCCCAGACCTTCAACATCTTGTAGTAAAATGATTTTCACGGTAAATTTAAACTCCTCATAAGGGGGCGAAGACCCGTCCTCACCTTAACACAAAGAATACGGTCGCTATTATAACGTACTCCAGGGGGTTTGTCTAGCTACGCTATTACGGTAGGGGACGCGTTTACGACGCCCGTGGGAGTCTGGATGAACGGACTCCCACGGGCGTCGTAAACGCGGCCCCTACGGGATTTCGCACGTTTGGAAGAACAGACGCCAATGAGGAAAGAAACTTAAACGTGTAGTACTTATCTCCCGCCCAGTAAACAAAAGCCCCTTCGTCCATTATACTAAGTAGGATCGGTTTCGGTGCCAGTTCCGAATCCCTTGTACCTGATACTTGTACCTGATACTTGTACCTGATAAAGGAATGCAGGAACCCCCTCGGCGAAAAGGACTTCCGTTTCCCAAAAAAGGGACCTGTGCCAATATCCCAATGCTTGCTTGCCAGCTACACTTTACTCAAGATGGAATGTGGAATGGGGGAATGTTAGAGTCAAAAGGAGTGAGGAGCATGAGTGCAACAGGCGTGAGGAGCGAACTCTGGGCGCGGTTTGCTGAGACGAAAGAACAAAAATTGCGGGAAGAATTAATTACTGAATATGCACCCCTGGTGCGTTTCGTGGTTGGACGCCTTGGTATCCCTCCAACGAGCCTTTTGGAAATTGACGATCTCGTCAGTTATGGTATGATTGGCCTGATTAATGCGATAGATCGCTTTGAACTCACACGCGGTGTTCCATTTGAAGCATTTGCAACACCACGCATCCGGGGATCCGTGATCGATCATTTACGATCATCGAACTGGCAACCACGCGCAGCAGTTTCGCGGGTACGACAGGTTGAAGCGGCACTGGCAAGCGTGGAACAACGCATGGGCCGACCAGCCAAAGAAGAAGAGGTGGCAAGCGAACTTGGCGTATCAATAGAACGTTATCGACAGACATTGCTGGACGCCAGCACCACCGTCCTCTCTCTGGATATCCCAGTAAGCTCGTTTCATGATGATGAAATGTCACCACTCAAAGATCTGCTGGAGGACGAAGGCGCACCAGGGCCAGCCGAGGAAGCCGAACGCCTGGAAATGGCAAACGCTCTCAGTACATCCATCGAACAACTTCCAGAACGCGAACAACTCTTGCTCGCTCTCTACTATCAGGAAGAATTGACGATGAAAGAGATTAGCAAAGTCATGAGCGTCTCTGAGTCGCGCGTCTGTCAATTACATATGCAAGCCATCATGCGCTTACGTGGCATATTGCATACCCAACGACCTGAGGAAGATCTTCCTACAGGCAAACATACCGCGAAACGCTCACAACAAAAAAGTGAGGCACAGCTCTCTACTACGCAAACAGAAGAAACAAAGGAGGTTGTCACAGGAGGCAAACATACACGCCTAGTCTCATAAAGGTGCTAGCTGCTTATCACTATTTCTTGTCTACCAATAAAAATAATACATTATCGGTAAACATAGAAAAAGTGAAGACGAATAATTAACTCACACAATACATTATCGGTAAACATAGAAAAAGTGAAGACAAACAATGGAATGTATTGCTACATTCGAGTGTTCTCTCTAATAAGCGGGAGTAGGACGTTTATGAAAGTAGGATCTGCAATTACACACCTTCAACTCGTGTGTACAGAACCAGAAACGGCAATTACGACCGACATTGGTACTTTAGTAGCTTGGGAAGGTCTCGCTTCTTCACTCTCACAGCAAGAAGTGGCTGAACATGGCGTTCATTCGTTTCAATGGTGGTCGGACAATCGCGCCGCTCGTATAGCGATTTTACGAGCCAGGGTGAAATCTGGCATGTACAAAGTTGATAGTACGACTATTGCAGAATCTATTCTGAGCGCTAAAATTCACTCCGAATAGATTGACCTGGAACCGAAAAATGTATATACTCAATGTAACTGCTCATTGCTGTTGAAGCGTCGGAGTATTATAGAGAATTATACTCACTACTTGAAATTCTTTGCGGTCACGCTGGCAAAAGGTACTTGCAAGAGTGCCGGTCGCGGCGCAGGGACGCTTAGACAAGCTTCTTAATGAAGGGGGCCCGCATGCTTGTATTGCGACGAAAAGTTGGTGAAAGTATCGTGCTTGCTGGTGTAATCAACGTATCAGTGTTGGCCGTTGAAGGCGAGCGAGTGAAAATTGGAATCAGTGCTCCACCTGATGTAACGATTGTACGCGAGGAACTTCTACACGTGGCAAACGAGTCTCCCGAGACTCCACGTACCACTCCTATCCAACAATCCAGCAGGTCAGGAACCCCACGCCTGTAAGGGCGGGGGCTTGTAGAGATGGGGTGGCTTCTGTCCGTCTTCTCCCGCAAGCTCACCTGACCAGACCCAGCCAGGGGGAAGCAATTCCCTATCGGGCTACGATATCGGCAGTGTTCAAGAACGTACCAAGAGATGCGCGGCCAGTCTCTTGCTCTATAACTTCTGAGTAAACCATCTGTACAAGGGTGAAGCCAGTGCTCAGGAGACGTGCAGACCGCTATCATCGTCGAGGCCAACGTTACCCGCGCAAGCGGTGGGGTTTTGAGCGTTCCCATTCAAAACGCTTCCCCGAAAGGGGCTTCTTCTCGCAAAGGCAGATCACGGCCTGCTGGCCGTCTTTCTTTCCTTCCCATGCCTAAAAGGGCAGCGGTATCCAGAAAGGACCAGAGATGAATGTCAGGCTGGTTAACCCTTACTACAATACCTCGGCTTTACGTAACCCAAACATGCTCTTTGGGCGTACCTATCTGTTAGCGCGTATTTACTCAGCCCTGGCAAACCAGCAAAACATCTCCCTGGTAGGTTTACGGCACATGGGCAAATCATCCTTGCTCCATTGTATGCGTCTGCCCGAATTGCAGCACCAATTTGAGTATGATTTTAGCCAATATATTTTCGTTCTCATTGATCTACGAGAATATCTCCAGAAAAAGAGTGAAGATTTTTTTGATGCCGTGAGTCAGCAGATCATCCTGCAAAGTCGTGGTCGCCTGGAACTATTCAGGCAGGAGCACAATGGTGAGCATGAGTTTAGCGCCATTCTTTCACAAATTGCTGAGCAGAATTTCCGCATAGTTCTGCTGATGGATGCCTTTGATAACGTGACGCGCAATCCTAACCTCGATCTGTCTTTCTTCTCTTTTCTGCGCTCACAGGCGGCTCTGGGCAAGATATCCTACGTCACCGCGACCATTGCGTCTCTCCATAAAGTGTGTCATAGTAGTATTGAGGAATCGCCTTTCTTCAATATTTTTGGCCGATATCCTCTGCTGCCTCTTGAGCCTGAAGATGCTCAGGTCCTGGCTACTATGCCGGCAGTTCAGGCACATCTACCATTTACACCGCAAGAAGTGACCATTGTGCTTAAGCTGGCTGGTCGTCATCCATTCTTCATCCAGCGTATCTGTTACATACTTTTTGAAGAAAAGTGTCGCATTGACAATGCGCAAGTCGATTATGACCATTTTACAGATCTGGCATATGCCGAGATGGAGCCATATTTCAGTAGCATATGGGATCGTTTAGAGCCAGAGCAGCAAATAGTATTAAAAAATCAGGCTCTTTTCAATGATACATCTGTTGTTCAGATACCTGAACTGAGTGAAAGTGCATTATTCCGCCATTTCATCCTTGAAAAGTTTGAATTGCAACGTGTTAACCTCACCGTTGAAGCTGTTGAGGAGGCTTTAGATAAATTGCAGAACCCGTCAGCTCTTGGAGAAACCGACCTGCAAAACCTGCGTAGCGTTTCATTGCGTACCAAAAAGACTCAGTTGACCTCCACAGAACGAGGCACACTTATACGCGAGGTGCTCACAGAGGCTTTTGAGCGCCTGCGTGGCAGTGGTTATCGCAGTGATATAGAGCCTGCGTGGCGTGCGTATAATATCCTACATTACCGCTATTTCAAGCTGCACTTGAAAAATGACCAAATTGTTGCACGTATGGATTTCACCAGCACCAGACAATATTTCCGTGAGCGAAAAAAAGCAATTGAAGCACTCTATATTATTCTGCTCGAAATGGAAGCCGATCCTACCAAAAGAAACACGCCGTAGGGGCGCGGTTTATAAGCCTGTGTGGTTTACAAGCCTGTGTGGTTTACAAGCCCGTGTGGTTTGCCCATGTGGTTTACAAGCCCGTGTGGTTTACAAGCCCGTGTGGTTTACAAGCCCGTGTGGTTTACAAGCCCGTGTGGTTTACAAGCCCGTGTGGTTTACAAGCCCGTGTGGTTTACAAGCCCGTGTGGTTTACAAGCTGGTAAAGCCTCTCCTTCTCTTCTATTCAAGAAACATGCTATACTATTGATGTGAGGCAATATTTATAGCTACTTGAAGCATGACAGGTTATTTCATGAGAGCAGGCGTACAATTTAGACCCATGCTGGTTCTAATGGCAGGCTTACCGGGCGCGGGCAAGACGACGCTATCTAGTGCGCTGGGTCATATTACAGACTGGCATGTTTTACATAAAGATGAAGTGAAAGATGCCTTCTTGTTGCAAGGATTGCCCGACTATAAAGCTTCATGGCAGGCTTATGAGATCTCGTTTGCGTATATTTACGACGCGCTGGTCACAAGACAAACATCAATAATTTTCGATACATCTGCCATTAATCCTTTTGTACTGGAACGTGCGCATGAACTGAGCGATACAGCGCATGCATGTCTCAAAGTCATCCATTGTCATGTGCACGAGGATATACGTTCTCAGCGTCTGGAAGGTCGTTCTAACCGGACGGGTCCTCTCAATCTTGATACGCTCTCTGTAGAGGATAGGCATTTGTTGTTTCAACACCTTCCCGAGAATACGTTGCATCTGAATACCGAGCGTCCCCCCAATGCTTGCCTTAAGATTGTGCAGCATTATTTAGATTGTCCCGAAGATTGATGTGTGAGTTCTCTAGAAACAGGCTTTCCTCCTTTATTTCCAGTTAGTTCTAGCTCTTTCCAGCTCTTTTCTGCGTGAGGGGTAGCTTCTGGCACAACTATGGCACAATTCGTCATTGATTTTTGAGTACAATCTAGACACCATACTGCATACACTATACATAACATTGTTGAATGGGAGGGAACACTGAAAATGCCCGCCGTCTGTTTTATCAGGCATGCTGAAAGCGAAGCCAATATTGGTCAGGCAACCACACATCCTGTAACTATCAAGCTCACCCCGAAAGGGATTGAACAGGCACACTCTATTGCTGCTTTTTTTAAAAGATCGCCAGATTTAATTATCACGTCGCCATATGAACGTACGCGCGAAACTGCCCAACCTACGCTCAGGCGTTTCTCTACATCTCGTCATGAGGAATGGCCTGTTGAAGAATTTACCTATCTCAGTCCTCTAAATACTCTCACAACCCCTCTCGATCGTAAACCCAAGGCCGACGCTTTTTGGCAGCGTCAAGATCCGTTTTATGTAGATGGCAATGGTACTGAGTCCTTTACTGCATTTATTGCCCGTGTCCAGAATATTGTACAGCGTCTCAGGGAAACGAAAGAGCATTCTGTGCTGGTCTTCAGTCACGAGCAATTTATTCTTGCACTACAGTGGCTCTTTCTTAAAAATAAGCTGGAGCCTGATTCTACAGTGTGTTCCGATGGTATGAATCAGTTCAAGGAATTCTTGACGATGTTTCGTTTGCCTAACGGTGCGATACTGCCAATGCAGTTACAGGATGACAACCAGACCTGGATTAGCAGTGTGATTACCTCTCATCTAATCCATTAAATACGCGTATTTCATTCAGAAGGACATAGATCCTTTTATTTGCCAACGTTGAAGCGGAAATGTACAATATCCCCGTCTTGTACGATGTACTCTTTCCCTTCGAGGCGTTGCAGACCCTTTTTGACTGCCGCTGCAAACGAGCCGACTTCTATAAAATCTTCAAAGCGCGTCACTTCGGCACGAATAAAGCCGCGCTCGATGTCTGAGTGTATCTTGCCTGCCGCTTCAGGTGCTTTTGCTCCCCTGGTGACGGTCCATGCACGTACTTCGTCCTCGCCTGCTGTCAGGAATGTTATTAAGTTAAGGAGTCGATACCCAACTTGAATGACACGGTCTGCGCCTAGTTTAGGCAGACCCAGCGATTCCAGATATTCATGTGCGTCTTCTTCGGGCAATTCTGCCAGTTCTGCTTCCAGACGTGCCGACACAGCCGCAACTTCAGCCCCTTCAGCCTTTGCGCGTTGTGCTATTGCGGCAATCCCCTTGAGTTCACCTTCTTGCGGACCAATATGCTCACCAGCTTGAATCTTCTCTAGCAGTTCATTGGCATTTCCCAGAGCATCTTCGCTTACGTTCAACACATACATGCGAGGTTTCATTGTTAGTAAGAATAGCTCGTTCAGCAATGGGCGATCCTGGGCATCTAGTTCTACTTCGCTTGCCAACTTCATTTCATCCAGTGCTGCCTGATAGTGGCGCAATACTTCCAATTCGCGCTGATATTTCTTATCGCCCGATTTGGCGGCCTTTGTTGTGCGCTCAAGACGGCGCTCGACACTGCTAAGATCGGTCAATGCCAGTTCTGCGTTCAGGCTGTCCAGATCACGTTCTGGATCGACTGTGTTGTAGATGTGGGGGACATTATCATTGCTAAATGTACGTAAAACAATCGCCAGGGCGTCGGCATTGCGAATATGGCCCAGAAACTCTGCGCTGAGTCCTTCGCGCTTCTCCTTGCCGGCCTGTACATTCTGTCCCATACCGGCCACGTCCACAAACTCAACTGTGGTATACGTGGTCTTTTTGGGCTTGAATATCTCTGCCAGTGGTTCCAGGCGTGCATCTGGTACCTGTACCATTGCTACGTTGGCCTGAACAGTGCTGGTTGCATAGCCGCCAATGGGTGCATCTGCTTTTGTCAGGGCATTAAACACGGTTGTTTTGCCACTTTGTGGCAGCCCAATAATACCTATAGTAAGAGCCATTGAAGTTCCTCTGAATGTTCTTTCTTGTCAATCTCTTGTCAATCTGAATAGTTTTCTTTTGTATTTGCCATCTATCATAGCAGATAGCATCAAGCAGTGCTATCCTTTTTGCCGCGTGCAGTTCATTTTGTGCATCGATGCACGGGCTTATGCAATCGCGCCCCTACATCAACGCACAAAATGA